>Ga0326513_10001144_pt1 | contig 21548 bp, 25 predicted proteins | sample 2_2465_0518_D_FD_203654 | JGI IMG/M metagenome (GOLD analysis project Ga0326513, IMG submission 203654) | Bovine rumen microbial communities from UC Davis, California, United States - 2_2465_0518 | ecosystem: Host-associated > Mammals > Digestive system > Stomach > Rumen | place: USA... | reverse complement strand
TGGAAGCATGAACCGTGTCTGTACGGCTGGAAAGAAGGCGCGGCACACTATTTTATTGACGACCACACTCAGACAACAGTAATAGAAAAAGAAAAGGTAAAACCCGACCAAATGAAAAAAGACGAGCTGGTCAAACTGTGTAAAGAGCTACTCAAGGATTATGGGAATAATACGGTAATTGATGAACCCCACCCACTGAAGAATAGTGAGCACCCAACGATGAAACCGGTAAGGCTTATTGCCAGGCAAATATTAAACTCTACAAGGCCAAAAGAAAATGTGCTTGATTTATTTGGAGGCAGTGGAACTACGCTTATTGCATGTGAACAATTAGGCCGTAGATGTTACATGATGGAATACGACCCGAAATACGCAGACGTAATAGTTAAGAGATGGGAAGATTTCACCGGACAAAAAGCAGAATTAATAAGAAAGGACGGAGACAAATGATAGAAAAAGTAAATCCCTCACACCCTGACAAGATAGCAGACAGAATAGCAGGAGCGCTGGTTGATGAAGCTTATAAGTTAGATAAAAACCCAAAGATAGCAGTCGAAGTATTAATAGGACACGGAGTATGCCACATTATTGCAGAGGCATCTGTACACATATCAAGAACAAAAGTATGCGATATTGTTACTCGGATAGCCGGCCCGTTGATGATAAACTACCACGAAGAACCGCAGGATGTAAATTTAGCAAAGAACCAAGCGGAACAAATACGCTGCGGAGATAATGGAATCTTCAAAGGAATGCCACTTACGGAAGAACAAAAAACTCTCTCCAGGATAGCACGAAGAATATACGAACAGTATCCAACCGATGGAAAATATATATTAAATGACGGCAGGCTAATTATATGTCAGAGCAATGCAAAAGCAGAAGATATAAAGGAAATATACCCGGACGCAGAAATAAACCCGATTGGAGATTGGACCGGCGGAACTAACGTGGATACCGGAGCAACAAACAGAAAACTCGGCTCAGACATGGCGGACAGTGTAACAGGCGGAGGTCTTCACGGAAAAGACTTATCCAAAGCAGACGTATCCGTTAATATATATGCATTTTTAAAAGCTCAAATGACCGGAAAACCCGTTGAATTATGCTGCGCGATAGGCGACACAGAAATAGACGGAAGACCATATTCAGAGATAGTAGACACGGCGAGAAGCTATATAAAAGCACGCGGTGGATTCGAAAAATTTGCTGAGTGGGGACTATTTTAATATAAAGAGGTGATGCCTGATGCCAAAAGGAAAATCAAATAATCCTCAAAATCTAAGAGTACCTACACATGAAGAAGCAGTTGCAAATGGCAGAAAAGGCGGGCAGAATTCAGGTAAAGCAAAAAGAAAAAAGAAAATGATGAGAGATACCCTGAATGACTGGTTGGAGAATCCTGTACTTGACCCTAAACAACAGAAACAATTAAAACAGATGGGATTTGATGATGACGACTTAACCGGGCAGGGATTACTTCTCGCCTCCGTATTATCAAAAGCAATACAAAAGGGCGATGTACGGGCATTACATGAAATACGAGAAATAATCGGCGAAAAACCAGAAGAACAGGAAGAAAAGGAAGAAAGACTGTTCTATTTAAATACGTATCATATAGCGGATACTTTTAATTCAATAAGACGTGATGTGTTAGACGGCAAACATAAAGAATACATATTAAAAGGCGGCAGAGGCGGTGCAAAGTCCTCATACATACCACAACAAATAATTGAATATATGATAACACACAGAGACGTTAACACGGTTGTATTAAGACAATTTTCAAATACATTAAGAGACTCAGTTTATAATCAATTTATTTGGGCGATAGATAAACAGGGACTTAATGATTTATTTAAGACTAAAACCTCTCCTCTTGAAATAACATATATACCAACCGGCACAAAAATATACTTCCGGGGATTGGATGACCCTTTAAAGCTTAAATCATTTATTCCAAAAAAGGGATATGTTGGATGTATATGGTTTGAAGAATTAGACCAGTTCAGAGGCCCGGAAGCAGTAAGAAGTGTAATACAATCATTAGCAAGAGGCACAGGAGAAAATGAAGATAATGAAGGCAGAACAATAGTATTCAAATCATTTAACCCGCCTCAAACAATCAATAACTGGGCAAATCAATACTGTTTACTGCCGAAAGATGACATGCTGGTGCATAATAGCACATATTTAGATGTTCCGCCGGCATGGTTAGGACAGACTTTTATTGATAACGCGGAATTTTTGAAAGAAACAAACCCGAAAGCTTACGAACATGAATATTTGGGGGTTCCAAACGGAACGGGCGGGCAGGTTTTTGAAAACATTAAGCTCGAGAAAATATCGGCAGAACAATTAAAAACCTTTGATAAAATATACCGTGGTGTTGACTGGGGTTATTTCCCGGATATATACGCATACGTAGCTTGTTATTACGACGCCGCAAGGCTTACTTTATATATATTTGACGAATACACAGCAAACAAAAAAAGCAACAGAGAAACAGCAGATGTATTAATAAAAGAAAAGCAAGTCGAAGAAAACGAATTAATCACATGTGACAGTGCAGAACCAAAAAGCATTGCCGATTATAAAGCGTACGGACTTAAAGCAAGAGGTGCAAAAAAAGGCCCCGGCAGTGTTGATTATTCGATGAAATGGCTGCAGAGTCTGAAAGCAATAATAATTGACCCGGCAAGATGTCCGACGGCGGCGCGTGAATTTTCAGGCTATGAATATGAAACAGACAAAGAAGGTAATGTCATATCCGGTTATCCAGACAGAGATAATCATACTATCGACGCTGTAAGATACGCAATGGAGTCAGTCTGGAAATACAGGGGTGAGTAATTATTTATTTATTTTATTTATAATTAGGGTGATTATATGATTAAAAAAATAAAAAATTGGATAATTAATAAGTTTCTTCCGGCTTATGCAAGAGAGACATTGCTTGACCGAAACAAAAAATTAGAAAAGAAAAATGAAGAATTATTAATACAAATAGAAATGCTGAAATCATATATTGCCGGGATGGAAGCCGCCAGTAACAACAGAATAAAAATTATTAATAAATATTCCAAATTAGAACGGGAGGATAAAGACTGATGGCTTTTATAAATGCGCTATTTAGTTCAGATATGACCCTGAGCTTGCAAGAAGCTTTCCAGGGGAAAGACACGACAAGCGATGAAATGCGTAAAAATATACAAGATTGCTATGATATTTACTATGGCGGTGATACAGAGCTTGAAGATACAAACCAAAAGATTCCGGTAGTAATTGTAAATAAGCTATACAAGGCAGTTTTCGGAGAATATACAACTTATACAGATAATGAAGAAATAAGAAAAATAATTAAAAAAATAGATAAAAATAAAAAAGGATATTTACAGCACTTACTACTTGGCGGCGAAATATTTTTAAAACCGATTGTTATTGATAATGAAGATTATTCAGGTTTTGATTTCGCTTTAATTAAAAGGGATTGCTTTATGCCTTTGAGCAGGGACAATGATGGCAATATAACAAGCGTCGGTATGATTGAACGAACTCAAATCGGCAAAACAATATATACATTGACGGAAAAAAGAACAGCCGGAGAACAGTTAACAGTTGAATATAAACTTTATAGCTCTGACAGTTCTGATAAACTCGGTAAAGAAATACCCTTGAATACATTAAATAAATATGCAGAATTAAAAAATGAAGTAACCTTACCACTTGCAGACAGTCTGGGCATGGTACCGGTTAAAACTCCGATTATTAATAATGTTGATGGTTCTTTTGACGGTTGTTGTATTTATTCAGCTGCTTTAAAACTTATTCATGCGATAAATAAAAATGAGATGGAGATAAATGACGAATTCCAAAACGGAGCGAGCCGTATCCTTGCCGCGTCTTCTCTATTCCGTAAAAGCGGCGGTAAGCCTGAATTATATGATAAAGTATTTATGGCGTTGGACGGCACAGACCCCGACGAAACACCGATTACTATATTTTCTCCGACGCTGCGCGAACAGTCTTATTTAGCAAGGAAACGCGAATATCTGAGAAATGTTGAAAATCTGATTGGAATTAAACACGGCTTATTGGCAGATGTATCAGAAGAAGAAAGGACCGCGACTGAGATAACAGACAGTAAAGGCGACTACGCTTTAACGGTGGAAGATTTACAAAATACCTGGTCTCAATTTATTTATTCATTGATTGATTTATGTAATAGTTTATCTGAAATATATTCTATCGGCAAAATTAGTGATGACGCTGCATCTGAATTAACTATTGATTGGGGCGATGGAGTTTTATATAACCGCGACAAAGTATTTTCGGAAATGTTGGCAATGGTTTCCGCCGGTATACTTAAACCCGATGAACTGGTGGCATGGTATTATGGAATTAACGCAGAAGACGGAAAGAACGCTGAACTGATTAAGCAGAAAATGCCGGAACTGGGTAATTTGCTTGAAACATAACGGTTTTACTGCGGTGTCCCCCTTTTGTCCCCTTTTATGGGATAACTTTTTTTCCCGCCTATAGAGAATAAAAAAGAATACGTATTTTTGGGGCGTTTGGGGACAGCGATGAAAAGCCTTGATATATAAGGGAAGAGTGTTGACTTTACCTGTTTTTTCTGTCCCAAAGTGTCCCCTTTTTGCCGTGAACAAAAAAAAAGGTTAAGTCTTTTACAAGGATGTGAAACAAAAAATGTTAAGTCCTGAACGTATAGAAGAATTAAGAAACACCGCAGAAATGATAATTGAACCCTTGGAAGATTATATATTAGCTGATGTTACACGCAAAGTTGCGGCTGCGGGAAAATTTACAAGTTCTACTGCTTATATGATTTGGCGCTTAAAAGAACTCGGTGTAAATGATGCAAAAATTGAAAAAGAAATAATTAAACGATTAAGAATAGATAACGATAAATATAAAAAACTGATAGAAATTGCCGCCAAGGAGTCTTTTGCCGATGATTATTTACGACTGACCGGCAAGACCGCAAAGTTAGAAGAAAATACTTATTTACAGCGTTTTTTAGACTCAATATTAAACATTTACGATGATGAGCATAAAAATATAGTCGGTACAATAGGTTTCATCGGTCCTGACGGTGCTTTTTCTGATTTAACAACGGCATACAGACAAGCAGCCGATTATGCATTTAATATGACTTCTACCGGCTTACTTGATTATAATACAGCCGTTCATAATGCGACACGTCAGATGGCTAAACACGGCATAGTCAGAGTTGATTATGAAAGTGGAGTAAAAACAGAAATCGGAGCCGCGATGCGACGTGATGTGATGGGCGGTATCGGGCGCCTGCAAGAAGAAATTTCGCAAAGAAACGCTATTGAATTACAAACAGATGGCTGGGAGATTTCAGCGCATTTCGCAAGCGCTCCCGACCATGAAGACATACAGGGCAGAAGATACACAAACGAACAATACCAAAAGTTAAATGAGGGTCTAAAAAGGCGTATCGGTACTCTTAACTGCGGACACATCGCTTACCCGGTAATGTTGAATAAATCACAACCTTTATATACGGAAACAGAACTGAGAGAAATGAAACAGCAAAACGCAAAAGGATTTAGCTATGAAGGTAAGCAAATGACTAAATACGAAGGCACTCAGCTTATGCGCAGATGTGAGCGTAGATATCGGCAATTAGACAGAGAAGAAATTACAACAATAGATGCAAAAACAAAAGAACAAATAAAAACAAAAAAGAAAATGTTAAAACAAAAATATATGCAATTATGCAAGGCCGGGGATTTTAAGCCTCAATATGACCGTTTCCGTAATTAATTATTTATTTATGTTTTAAACAGTTTTCTTACATATTAATATTAATAAATAAATTATAAACGGGCAGAACCCGGAAAGGATGGTTAATAGATGGCAGACGCTGTTGAAACCAATTTAGAGCAAAACGAAGGCACAGAAAACAAACAAACAAACGAACAAGAATTATTTTCCGGCGACTATGTAAGAGCTCTCAGAAAAGAAGCCGAAAAATACCGTAAAGAAAGAAACGGATACGCTGATACTATCAAGTCGATTTTGAAAGTCGATGACCTTGATGGTCTTGATGGCAAAGTAAAGGCATATACCGATTCTGTTCAAAGTGAACTTGCAGCGGCAAATAACAAAGTCAATGATTATATTATCTCACAAGAAATTAAAAGAGCGCTCGGAGATAATTACACAGCGGCGGCGGTAAAGCTGCTTGACAGGTCAAATATCAAAGTAGATGACGGTAAAGTATCGGGACTTACAGAAGCGATTGCACAGCTCGAAAAGGATTATCCGGAAGTTAAGAAAACAAAGGCAGATAAATTAGCTGACGGAACCGGAAACGACAAAATCGGCAAAGATGATAACGATACGGCCGTTAAGAATTTCAGAAAAGCTCTTGGACTCGAAGACAAATAATAAACAAAAAAAAAACATAACAACAAACGCCTGATGCGATGAGTGAAAGAATATTTATTTATTTTTTTTATTCGTCGTATCTTTTTTTTATTCAGAGCAAACAAAAATTATAAACAAAATAAATGAAAGGTAGGTTAGTTAAATGGCTAACACATTAACACTCCGTAAAGAGTATATAGACGCTCTTGATGAAGCTCTTAAACTTCAGACTAAAACTTCAAACCTTGGCTGCCCCGCAGAAGTCAAAGCTGCTGCCGATGCTGCCGAAGAGGTTAAAATTCCTAAGATTGCGCTGGACGGTCCGGCTAATTACTCCAAGTCTTCCGGTTGGGTTGACGGCGGTATTACATGGGACTATGAGACTGTAAAGTGCGACTATGACAGAGGCCGTAAGTTTACCGTTGATGCAGTTGATAATATTGATACTGCGGGCGGACTTTACGCAAATGTCATGAAGGAATACATCCGCACTCAGGAAGCCCCCGAACTTGACGCTTACAGATTTGCAAAGCTTGCCGGCACAGCCGGTATCGGCACTACTGACGGCGCAGTTCTCAACACCGGCAATGCTGTTCTTGCAGCTCTCAGAGTCGGCGTAAGCACACTCGATGAGGCGGAAGTTCCCGACGAAAACAGAGTTCTTTATATCACGAAGACTCTCCTTGGCCTTGTTGAAGACCTTGACACTACAAAGAGCCGTGCGGTTCTTGACAGCTTTTCAAAGATTATCACCGTTCCCAAGAGCAGATTTGTAACAAAGATTAATCTTCTTGACGGTACAACTGCAGGACAGGAAACCGGTGGTTTTGAGAAAGCGGATGACGGTGTTGACATCAATTTCTTAATTGCTTATGAGCCCGGTATTCTTTCTTACGTCAAACACAATGTTCAGAAGGTTGTTGCTCCGGAAGTCAATCAGCTTACCGACGGCTGGATGTTCTATGAGAGAACTGTTGCTCTCTGTCAGGTACTTGATAATAAGAAACCCGGCATTTATCTTCACAAATCAACAACTTAATAATTAAAAAAAAATAAACAAAAAAAACGGAGGTTATAACTATGGGCTTAACAATTGACCCCCGCCTGCTTGAACCTTCGGGTGAAATGGAAATAATTGAAGATTTGAATCGCGTGCTTAAGATTATCGACGAAAGCGGCAGCGGACTCCCAGAAGTTACCACTGAAGATGCTGGAAAGTTTTTGACCGTCAATACAAACGGTGAGTGGGCTGCTGAAGAAATACCAAACGCGGATACGACTTCTTTTTAAATTTTTAAATGTTATTTTAATTTTTTATGTTAGGAGATGGCACTATGCAAGCCGTGAATTATACGTACTACACAACCGATTATAACGGTACTCGATTTTCTGACGAAACGACATTTAACAGATACGAGAAGATGGCTGAGCGTTATATCAATAGATACGGTGAGTTCGATTTTACTGAGGACTCCGGCAAAGACTGTATATGTGCCGTCTCCGACAGTTTATACGATTATGACAAAATAGCGGTCAGCTCTGCGGGCAAACAGTCAGAATCTGTAGCCGGTTATTCAGTTACTTATTCAACTAATCAATCAATTAAAAAAGAATTAAACAGACAAATAATTGATTTAATAAATCTATACTTCGGAGATGGAGCGGTAAGTATTATAACGGGAGTGAGTCGACATGTTCAGTAATTCGACAGTTAACTTACATTTAGGCGAAAATATTATAAATGCAAAGTCTTATGCTTATTTAAACAAAGGCAGCAAGATATCAAACACAGGTTTAGTCACCAATGCCGGTATCGTTGTATATATATCACAGACCGATAACTCCTCTATAGACTTAAATACAATTTATGAGCAGATTAAGACCGGTAAAGATTATTTAACGATAGATAATAACACAAAAAAATACACAATTAATAACGTAATAAACGGTATGTTCGGTTCGGCAAATATGCAGCATCTGGAGCTGACGGTAACATGATTATTGAAACACACGGACTTGAAGCAGAATTATTAAAAGAAGTTCATGAAAAGCAAAAAATAGTCGACAGCGCCGTATTGCGTTATATGGACCCGTATATACCTTATAGGAGCGGCACACTGGCTAAATCTGCATTACTAAATACAGTAATCGGTTCAGGCAAAATTGTTCAGGCAACGCCTTATGCCCGGTATATGTACTATGGTGAAATCTATGGCCCAAGCTATCCAATTAAGCTCGGCGGTGAAGTGGTGGGGTTTTATTCGCCTCCCGGAATGTCAAAAACGCCAACAGGCCGTATGATTAACTATGATAAGACAAAACACCCCCTCGCCGGCAGACTATGGTTCGAAAGAATGAAAAGGGACCATTTAAACGATATTAAGAAAGAGGTAGGAATTAAATGAATGTTGCCGAAATCGTAAAAGAATATCTTGAAACACTGGACTTTATAGATGTTGTTAATATTGACTATATGGAAAATACACCGGGCGCATGGGGTTTATATACTACATCGGAATCGGTTTACAAGGAGTATATTACCGGCAACACAGAATATCTGACAAATCTTACTCTGTATTATCATACCGAAGCAGTTTCAGATATCGAAAGAATTAATAATATTTCCGTTTTATCGCAGGTCGTACACAGTCTCAATCAGTGGGACAATTTTATAAAAATCACATGCAGCAATCCGGTATTGTTCTCAGTTCCGGTATCGCTTAATGATGGTTATACATACCAAATACAAATACAAATTATACATATATAAATAAATAAACAGAAAGGAGCCTGAAAATATGGCAATGGAAGCAGGAACAGCTTATAAGCGTTCATATATGGCTTTATTCCTTGACGAAAATTTTAATAAGACTTCACCTAATTTTGTAATCCAGGGAAAAACAATTGAATCGGCAAGTTATGATTTTGGGATTAATACTGAGTCTACTGTTAATATTCTTGATGAGGTCAACGTTCAAATTACTGAGTACACTCCGACTTTCCAAGAGTCAACTTATACCTGCGTAAAGGGCGATAAAATCTGGGTTAAGCTTTATGATAATGTGCAAAAGAGAGCAACAGCTGGCGAATACGAGACAGAAGCAGTTGACGTTATTCTTGACAGTGAAGGCAACATTGAAAAGGCACATAAGACTACTGTAAGAGTTATTCCCGCATCAATGGGTGCTGACGGCGGTAAAGAGCTTCAGGTGGATTTTACTATCAATTATACCGGTACCCCGGAAGAGCTCGACGTTACCAAATGTTCAATCTCAAACGGTGTATTCACATATACTGCTTAATCTTTTAAACCATGTGAGGGGGCTTTATTTTTCGGGGCTCCCTCTTTTTTAATAATTTTTAAGTGTGGTGATATGTCAAATGGTTGATGGAACAATAGTATTTAATACAAAAATAGATACCACAGGAATTAAAAACGCCGGTTCAATGTTAGATTCTGCACTAAGCAGATTAAAGGCAAAATTTTCAGAAGGCTTTGATTTAAAATTAAATACCAAAAATACCGAAAAAGAACAAAAAGCAATTAAAAAGACCAGTAAAGAAATAGATAACTACACGAAATCGCAGAAGAAAGCGGCATCGGCTCAAAATGATTTTTCAAAAGGTGCAAAGAAGGTTTCGAGTGCTGCCGGCGGTATGGCATCCGCTTTTAAATTTGCAGCAAAGGCGGCCGTATCGCTATTATCGGTAAGAGCAATGGTAAATTTCGGCAAAGAAGCTTTGGAAGCGGCATCAAATCTTCAGGAAGTGCAAAATGTCGTTGATACAGCTTTCGGCAGTATGAGCTCGCAGGTCGACGCGTGGGCTAAAACAACGGTTGAAGCTTTCGGCATGAGTGAGCTTAGTGCAAAACAGTTCAGCAGCACATACATGGCTATGGGCAAAGGTATGGGACTTGATGCTGATAAGGCGGCTAATATGGCAATCGGAGCAACTGAAAGAATCGGCGATATTGCGTCTTTTTATAATAAGTCTTTTGAAGAAGTCGATACAATGATGAAATCTATCTGGACGGGCGAAACAGAAAGCTTAAAGCGTATCGGCGTAGTTATGACGGAAACAAACTTACAGGCGTTCGCGTTATCAAAGGGCATAAAGACAAATATATCAGATATGGACCAGGCGACAAAAACGCAGCTCAGATATGCCTATGTGATGGAACAAACGGCGCTTGCTCAAGGCGACTTTTTAAAGACTCAGGGCAGCTGGGCGAATCAGACGCGTATTTTGGCAGAGAATTTTAATACATTGAAAGCGTCGGTCGGTAATGCTTTAATTCAGGCACTTACGCCGGCACTGCAATTATTAAATAAAATATTAGAAAAAATAATACAAGTTTCAAAGGCGTTTTCAACGATAGCCTCCGAGATGTTTGGTAAACAGGATACAAACCAGGAAGCACAGACGGCGGCAATAGAAGCGTCAACAGTCGCGGAAGAAGATTATAAACAAGCGGTTGATGAAACTACGGAAGCACAGAAACGCCAATTAATGGGATTTGACAAGCTGAATAAGCTGCAAGACGAAAAAACAGGTAAAGTCTCTAACAATGATTTATCAGGTCTTAATTTAGGCACAGACGCACTGAAAATAAAACCCGAAGTTGATACAGATGAATTAGATAAATCACTTGAAAGAATCAAAACTAAATTTGACGAAATTAAAAATAAAGCAAAAGAATTCCTTAAACCGTTAAAAGAACAAATAGATAAATTAAAAAGCAATTTTAAAGAAACATGGGACATTATTGTCGGTATCTGGAATGATATCAAAGCTCTGGGCTCTCCCCTTAAAGATTGGTGGGACTCAAAGGGCGTCCAGGACTTACAAAAAGTATTCAACAGTATCTTACGTATTATTAATGTAATCTGGCGTGTATTTAATACGGTGTTTCGGGATTTATGGGATAATTTAATTTATCCGTTTATATCTGATTTGGTAACAATAGTTTTACCGATGATATCAGATTTTGTCGGCCGAGCATCTGAATTATGGGCGCATTATGCAGAAGCAGCCGAAGAGGTATTTACTACGGTATGGACTGAGGGAATAGTACCTGCTCTACAACTAATACAGCATATATTCCACTCAGTTTTTGAAACGCTGGCGACAGTATATTATCAATACGCCGAGCCGATATTTACCGCCTTAAATGAGGCTATTGAAACGACCAAGAATATTTTATTAAATCTGTGGACAAAGATATTAAAGCCAATTTGGGATAATTTAATTACAACTTTAACTGAATTTTGGGATGAGTATTTACAGCCGTTATTCCAGGAAATCAGTGAATTTGTTGCAGAAGCAATTTTGTTCGGTACTACTTTCTATAACAAAGTAATCGGTCCGGTAATAAATGCAGTAATAGAAAAATTAGCGCCAAAAATAATAAATGCATTCAACAAAATTAAAAATACAGTTATGCCGATAATTACAGCAATAATTGATGTTATAAAGGGAATAATCAGAACTTTAAAGGGTGTGCTACAGTTTTTAACCGGCGTATTTACCGGAGATTTTTCAAAAGTATTCGAAGGACTGAAAAATATAATCGGCGGAAATCTTGACCAAATCGCAGCCATTCTAAAGGGTGTATTGAACTTAATCGCCGGAACACTTGAAAACATTATCAACAGCATATTACACGGCATAAACTGGGTAACCGGCAAAATCAGCGATATATTGACTTTTGACGTTCCGGATTGGGTACCGGTAGTCGGCGGTAAAGGGCTTCACGTCAAAATACAGGCTATACCTGACGTTAAAATTCCGAGGCTTGCTGCGGGCGGTATAGTCACAGACAGCATACTTGCAAACATAGGTGAAAGAGGCCGTGAGGCAGTTCTGCCGCTTGAAAACAATACTCAATGGATGGATACTTTCGCTCTTAAGGTCGCGGCTGCAATGGTGGCTGCAATGGGTAAGAACCCAACCGAAATTACAGCGGGAGATATCTATTTAGATAAAAACAAAGTCGGACAGGCAGTTTTTGAAATTCATAACGAGACTGTAAAACGCACAGGCAGAACGCCGCTCAGGGGGGTATAAGATATGTCAAGAATAATTGTAACAAGAATAAAAAAAGATGCCACCGGAGCTGAATGGTACACTTTACCAACCCCAATGGAGATGTCTTTTCAAGATGATGTTATTGATGCCGCAACGTCGGGCAGAGATTCAAACAACGGTATTATGTATCGCGATATAGTCCGCAGCGATGTTATGACTACGCAGTGTACTCTGCCCGCCGGTATCGACAACAACGAAATGGCTGTTATCTTGGATATTATTTTATCCCCCGGCTTCTATATGCAAATACCGGACCCGCGCACAGGTACTTTTACAACAAACCGACACTTTTATTGTGCGAGCGCAAATGTCGATATCGATAAAATTCTCAGCGATACAACTCAGCCTTTGTGGGTCTATAAAGAATCAACTTTTAATGTAATTGAGTATTAATTTTTTTATTTATAATTTTGGGTGATTAAATGAATAATAATTATAAAAATCAAACAAGAGAAATAAGAACAGAAATTAATTACGGATACCGCGACCCGGACTCAGGAGAATTTGCGCAAGTTGGGACTATTTATAAACAAAGAAATTTAACAATTGAATATGACTGCGATACTTTACCGATTGGCTGCTGCTTAATGGGAACGGCTCATTTTGAATGTAATGCGACATCGGCAATCGCCGGCTATATTACCAAGGGAACATGTCTCGAAATCAGATATTATATGGTGGATATTTCCGGTAATGAAATAAGCGGCAGCTCTTCGGATAAATATTATTTCTATGTCGATTTAGCCAAGACCAGTACAGACAATAAAACAATAGAAATAACAGCAAATGACATAATTGAAAAAATAACAACAGCAGATAACGACGAAGAACAGCGGTTCAGTGGTACTTACAGCAATGCATACGAAGCTCTTTCTAATTATTTCGGCGCTGATTATATTAACAGTTCTTCGCGTTCAGATTTAACAAACATAACATTAACGGCGGATGAATGCACTAAATTAAAAGAATATTCAGTTAGGGACGCACTCGGCTACGTCGTAGGCAAATCAGGGTATTACATCAGAGCGAGTTTAAACGCAATAAAGGTTGAGATTGCTAAAATCGGATGGGATGATGCGTGGTATAACACGGACGGCCGTGAGAGCTGGTATATCAACGGGGAAAATCAGGCGCTGCGTATAGATAAAATAAATGTCGGTATTGACGGCGAGTCTGATTATGTTGATAATTCCGGTTCCGTAGCTGACCCCACAAGAAACGAATACTCTACGGCAATTTTTGTGACAAATCCTTTGGGCGGTTCTGCAAGCGAGATGTCAAGTGTTCTTTACAACTGTATACCCGCAATTATATTGACAAGTGACGATACCTATTTGTTTAATGCCAGGGCATACGAAACAGGTCAAGTCCAATTCCGCGGAGACCCCGATATTCAAATTGGCAATTCAATAGTATTTGATGACGCTTTTGGCAGAACTCACAGAATTATTATTTGCGGTTTAAATATAGATTTGTCGGGCGGCGGCTTACGAATGGAAATAACATCAAAAGCTCCCCGTGATTCGTTTGACCTTCAGAAGCAAGACACAGGCTCAGGCGGCGGAGTATCGCAAGAAGAAATGGAACAGTATGTCAGTGAGAACACCGTCAGCGAAGAAGCTATGGAAACATATGTAAATGAGAACGCTGTCAGTGAAAGCGCAATGCAAAGTTATGTTGATAATCACGCAATACCAAAAGCGGCCTTAGACAATCTGCAGGGTATTATGAAAGCAAGAAATTCAAATCTATTATCAGAAGCAACCACCGATAAATTTTCAGTTTATACCGATAACAGACAGCAAAAATATACTTACTGCGTATTAATGAGTCCATCACAGAATACAAGCGATTATGAACGTATAGGAAATCAATATGCCTTAAAGGTTTCTTTTACTGTCGATTTAGAAGCTAATAAAAAATATCAGTTATCATTTATCGGAACAACAGACAAACACAATAACAAAAACTATACACAATATGACAATTATAAATTATTCTTAAATAACGATGATTTAACTCCGAGCGGGTCGTCCGATTGGCATTCATTCATATATTTTGATGCAAACAGGCTTTATACCGTATTTTTTACTGCAGACACTACAGGAACGGCAACACTTGATTTATACATACTGGGCGAGAATAACAGACCTTTTACCAGCAGTTTACAGCAAGCATTCAGGTTTTTATTAAATGAGGATTATTCAAGTGTTGATAACAGTATTTACGGAATTGATTATTTAATTGGTTATAAAGAACTATACACACATGCACCGGATACTACTTTTTTAACCGACTCCGATGCTTTTAACGATGATGACTTAATTGATGCTTTCGGTTATTGGTCTTGGCGTACTAATTATACAGAAACAATTAATAAAGATATACGCAGTATAGTTCTCCCCGATTTAAGATATCAACCGAAATCATACATAGACAAAACATATAAAGACAGACCAAACAGCGGAAGCAATATAACATATTCAGAGGCTCCGGAATTAAGAACGACAGAGCTTACACTTGCAGACACACGTTCTCAAGGTATCGAAGTTAAGCTAAATGCACGGCGTCTTGTTGATTTATTAAAACTAACACAAAACCAAGGCGTAATTCCGATAATAGATGATACAGAAAATACATCAACATATGTTGAAACAAACGTAACATATAATGTAAATCTTGATACTAACGGCGATATAGATACTTATGACACGGAACTTACATATCAGCACGTGCTTGATGCAATGGCCGTACATAAAGATGTCTTTCTCAAAATCAACGTACCGGGAAGCGGTCACTATTTCGCGGAGTCAAACGAAAACTATGAGAACGCTGCAAACCCGACAATTCGTTTTTATTCGGTTAATTATTTATTTAATATTCCGGTTCTTCAATTATTTGTTTTAGATTCATCTGATAATTTAACTAAATACTCGTGGATTTTAAAAGATGTTGTAAATTTTACCGCTCCGGATAATTACTCGATGCTGACAGAAAAGGCTATAGTGGATAATTTTGTTCGCAAACCGGTAAAGATATTTGATAAGGATGCCGGATTACTGGTGGCGGGAACACTGGATACCGCTCATTACACAGCCGGTACCGGAATATCAAAAACAGGACAAATTAACTATGCGGGCACACCCTGTATATCCGGGCTTAATCTAACAGGCATAAAATATTTAAAAGTTGTCTGCATCAGAAACGACGGCTACGGCACCGGTAATTACACGGCGATGGCAACATTTGAGATACCGCTTGAATACGGCGTACCGAACACAGCGAGCGGAGCCCCCGGCGGCACATGGCATATCGGCACGGCTCAGGCTCCCGTTGTAAGAGATTCAAACAGATATATGAATGTATTCGGTTCTGTCGCTTACCCGGCAGATGGTTCACTTGCAAATTGTAGTTTTGAATTTAATGGAGCGTGGACCATGTACGGCACGGCTGCTACCGGTGTAAATAATTGTTATGTTGTCGGTATATATGCTTATTATGATTAAAAAATAAAACAAAAAAATAACATATTATATATATAAACAAAAACGGGGTGATTATCATATCTAAGATGATTACAGATTCTCAGCATTACAGCGATATTGCAGATGCCATAAGAGAAAAATTAGACACACAAGAAACATATGAGCCCGGAGACATGGCGGAGGCTATAGAATCAATATCAGGCGGCGGTACCGTCAGTGCTCCGATAGAAATTAAAGAAATAAATCCATTAAATGGTAAATATAAAAAAGTCGTAGTAAATTCACAGACTATACCTGATTATGCTTTTACCGGTCAGGATGAACTTGAAGAAGTTATCGGTGAAAATGTTACTTCAGTCGGTGATAGAGCTTTTGCGACAATATCAAATGCAAGTGACGCGAGTGCCATTATTCAGAATTTTTCCAGAAAAGTAAGAGCGTTATATGCAAGTACTTCTGACCAATTTATCAATACATCGATTCCAATTAAAATCAAATTACCGAATTTAACCTCAGTGGGCCCTAACGCTTTTTCAAAATTGAGAAAAGAAGACGACAGTCAGTACCTTTCAAATCCTGATTTTTTAGTCTTCAGCCCTGAGAAGATAACACAGCTTAGTGAATATGCTTTCGTTGGCTATAGAGGACGGTTTAAAATAATGCAAAACGGTGAAGAAATTGAGCCGGAAGCACTTCATTTTGACAATCTTACAGCGATTCCAGCCAATTGTTTCTATGGGGCGAGAATGCAAATAAATATAGAGTGTCCAATATTAGAAAGTGTTAGTGACTTTGCTTTTGATGGGACAAGCAGTTCACAATCACTGCAAGGATTTTTATTGGGTTTCTTTGCTCCAAAGATGCAAAATGTGAATATGCGTGCTTTTAGAAATCAGATTTACTTATCAAAGCTTTGGATTAAATCCGGTGGAACCGTTGGAGGTGAAGCTTTTAAAACCGGAAGTAATCTCGATTTATTTACGGATGCGACTGAATGGGAAGCTAATTGGAATGTCAATGCTATTGATAATGCAACTTGTACGGTTCATTACGGTGCAACTTATCAAGACTTTTTAGATTTTGTACCTGACACAGAAACGGAAGGAGCATAAATAAATGAGTAAAATGATAACAGATTCGAAAAATTATGAAGACATTGCAGACGCTATAAGAGCAAAAAATGCGTCATCAGATACATACGAGCCCGGAGATATGGCACAGGCTATAGATGATATACCGACAGGTTCTGATAAGCCGTATATAGAAATAACAAACATGGACAGTAATGGCTATACCACAGGTGTAGCTCTGCATAATTATAACAATACAACCGGAAAAACAAGAATTGATGCGTACCAGTTTTTGGATTATACATATCTTTCGAAAATAACTGGACTTGAAGATATTACTGCAGTTAGCGGGTCGGCTTTTTCAAATTTTTCAAGTAAATCTTTTAGCGTACCGTCACTTTATATTCCTCTTCCAAAATGTGAAATTATTGGAGCGTCCGCTTTTGCTTACCGCAGAAATGGTACAACTACCGTTTTGATAAATCCAAAAATAATGAAAAATATTTACAATTATGCTTTTAATGACGTGAATCCAATTATGCTTAATCCAACAGAAATTATTGAAGATGAAGAAGGTCATAAGATTTGGAACTTCGATGAATTAGTTACGGTAGGTCAATATGCATTTCACAATTCTGGGTTAAATACAAGAGTCTTCGCAGATTCTATAATAAAGGCTCCAAAATTAACTAACGTACCTGACGAAGCTTTTACATACTGTGGAATGATTGTATTTGAAGCACCTAATCTTACGACCATAGGCAGCAAAGCTTTTTCTTGTACACCTTACTTACGTAAAATTTGGATTAAATCTGGCGGCACAGTTACTGCTAGCGCTGCGAATAAAGCACCTTTCTATTATTCTAATGAAAATCTTGAAATATTCACAGACGCGGAGTCAAAGCCCAGCACATGGGGAAGCTATTTCGACCTTATCGACAGTACTTCCTCGATAAGAGCTACCGTACATTATGGCTCCACATATCAAGATTTCTTAGATGCTTAATTATTTATTTATTTTATTTTGAAAGGATTTTATCATGAAAATATTAGAACAAAAATTTATAAATTCAGAAACACAGGAAATAGAATATACAGTAATACATATATACGCGGAACACGGTCACTTTGAACGTAACGGAAAACGTCAGGGCTGGCACTTATCTTTGGGCGGCAGCAGAAAACCGGAAGACTATACAGAAGTAAACGAAACAGGTGTAGTCCATAATGTACCCGACAGTTTGCCCGATGTTATCATAGAGCCGGAGCCCGAACCCGAAGAAGCGGAGGAAATAATTGATGAAGGAAGTAATAATTAATTATATATTGACGGCATTTTTAGGAGCGGCCTTAACCGCTATTTTCGGGCTGGTCAAAAAATTAAAAGATACATCAATAAATAAAATAAAAGAAAATAAAAATGAAGATGAAGCAATTGCAAACGCGGTGAAGATTTTGCTAAGGAATGAAATCAAGGCTCAGTGCAAGTTTTATATATCTCAGGACCACATCGCGGAAGACGACTATGAAGAGCTTGAAGAAGCAATTAAAATATATGAAGCCCTCAAAGGAAACGGACTTGTGCATAAGTATTGGTCTCAGGTACAGGAATTACATTTTAAATAAACTAAACGGGGGTAATTAATTATGTATTCATTTATTTCTAATTTTATCAGTCAATACGGAATGGCAATCGCTTATGCGGTATTAACGGCTATTGCCGGAGTCGTAGCGGCCTTTGCAAAAAAGAAATATAACGAATGGGCAAATACAAAAACAAAAAAAGAAGTAGTTAAAACGGTAGTTATGGCGGTGCAGCAGCTGTACAAAGACATGAACGGCGATGAGAAGAAGCAGAAGGCTATTGAAGGCATCGTTGCGATGTTGGCAGAAAAAGGCATTGAGATATCAGAGCTGGAAATTGACATGTTGATTGAAGCTGCTGTCGGTGAATTTAAGGGCGTGTTTGACGATAATGTCACATTGGAAGAGACTCAACCTGTTTTTGTTACCGGCTTTGCACCCATTGAATATGCTCTTGAAGATGAAGATGAAGACGAAAACGAAGATGAAGAATAATTAAAAAAAAATTGCGAAGGAGATGATGCTATGATAAACAATACTCAACTCGTTAAATACTGCGAGCAAGCTTTAGGGCACGAGTATTGGTATTAGTTATGCCTGTTTTGGAAATAAAGCGACGGAATCATTATTGAGTTATAAACGTAAACAGTACCCTAAATATTACAACAGAGCAAATTATACAAAAGGCTGGACTTGTAACGGCAAAAGAGTATACGACTGTATAGGGCTACTCAAAGGTGCTATATGGTCAAACGGAAACTTTAATGTTGACCCGGTATATAACTCTTCTCAGGATGTCGGCGCGAACTATATGTTAACGTTATGTAAGACAAAAGGAAAGATTGCAACGCTGCCTGAAGTACCCGGTATATTGTTATTCAAACCCGGTCATATAGGAGTCTATATAGGCAACGGAATGACGATACACGCGGCGGGGCATAACAGAGGAATTGTCAAAGAGTCTATCAAGAATATTCCTTGGACTGATTGGGGATATTGTCCCTGGATTAATTACACACAAAAAACAGGTTCAGTCACATCAACAACCACTGCTAATAAAACCACACCGGCAAAAACAAATACCGTAAAAACCGTTAAATATAAAATAACAAAAGATGTAAATGTTCGCAAAGGTCCGAGTGTTGTGTATGCCAAGGTTAAATATGACGGCTATCCTGCCAAAATCAAGGCGCAGCTCAAAAAGAAATACAATTACTTACCGGCAGGAACACAAGTGGAAGTCATAGGCCGCACGAGCAGCAACTGGCTGAAGATTGGCGACAACTTATATATAGCTGGGAACTATGCGACTAAAATTTAACATCTTTCTTTTCGCCTCGGGTTTAATTCTCGGGGCTTTTTTTTATTTATTTTTATGATTGTCTATTGATTTATTGGTAAAAAAAAGAGCCCCATTAAAGGGGCAAATATTTAAAACTAATGATATAATTAAGGAAATTAGGATACTTTTTATTTTTAATGTCTTGGCGGACATTTTCTAATCTTAAATAATATTCTTTAATCCAGTTTAAATCAAAATCAGATATTACTCTTAAACGACCCGTATCAGTGCAATTTTTGTATGCTAAATACGCACTCGGTAACATCAATAAAAATTGACCTACAGTCATCCTTGTTTCGTCTGTCTTATGATTTAAAAAGATTTCAGCTCCAACGACAGCTTCATCAAAATCATTACCATAAGAAGGGAAAGGTTGTCTAAGATACGTAAGGTAAGGTACATATTCTCTTATCGTATATCTAAGTAGATATTTTTGTTTAAGTTCTGTTATTGTTATTACTTTCATTTATTTTACCTCCTGTTTTTATTTGGCTTTATTATACATAATATGGAACAAAAATGCAACAATAATATTATTGACTAAAAACACAATCTGTGGTATAATACGCCCGCAATTAAATAACGGAGGAAACCCCAATAGAGCGCGGTTTAACAACTTTTTTTATTTATAATTTCGTTTGCCAACATGACCGCGATTTTTTTTTATTTATAAATTGGGGGTGAGAATTCAGACAACAGAAAAATATTAAAAAATTCAGCGAAAATCTTACAACTAATTGAAGAAATTGAAAAAACACTTAAACAATTAGAAAAAGAAAGGATGATTACAGCAACTGATTTTGAAAGATTTATACATCAAAAAGCCTTATGCAATCTTGTAATTATCTTCGACCCCAACACGCCGGCAGCGGTTAAACAGAGAGTCAAAGACATGTTCGACCCGACTTTTGTTGACGACGATAAAGAAGTCGCAGACGAAAACTGGCGAGCCAAAGATATTAACTTCGAGCAGACTGGCGATTTTAAGTTTTTAATTTATTCTAACACATTGTACGGGGCTTGCTTCCTTAGTAAGTGCTTTGTTGCTTTGACGATGCTGAAAACAGAATTTGATTATATTCGCATCATAGACTTCAATTATGACCGTGACTATGACCAGAGGAGCGGCGAAGTCTGCGGAGAATATTTTTATTTATGATAAAACGATTACGCCGAAGAATCAGATATAAGAAGGCTCTTAAAGGGATGTTGCCCTATGTTGACCCGATGGATATGAAGTATGGCATTAAAGTTAAAGATTTGTGCGAATATGCCCGCTCCCGTGGTGTATCCGTTTCTGAATTAAGCGAAGAAGAAAAGTTGAAGTTTGTTATCGAGAGAACGAAGGAAAACGTTTGAAACCCTTGCTAAAATATCCCGGCGGCAAATGCCGACATCAAAGAGATTTATTTTTAATTAATTAATTAATTATCATTGTTATTTTTTAGTTTCTTGTTTTATATCATATTATTGATACACAATTAAAAAAACAGGAGGCTAAAAAATGAAAAATAAAAAGGACGTTAATTATTACTACGATAAGTTAACTCAGCT
>Ga0326513_10001143_pt1 | contig 21556 bp, 16 predicted proteins | sample 2_2465_0518_D_FD_203654 | JGI IMG/M metagenome (GOLD analysis project Ga0326513, IMG submission 203654) | Bovine rumen microbial communities from UC Davis, California, United States - 2_2465_0518 | ecosystem: Host-associated > Mammals > Digestive system > Stomach > Rumen | place: USA... | reverse complement strand
TCAGTGGTCCGAAAATCATTTTAAAAAATTGACTAAAAAAATCTGTCTCTAAATTTGGAAATTTAAAGAAAAATGTATACCTTTGCAGCATTATAATGTACGACGAAATACTCTTCAAAAATAGACGATGACAAAGATGCTTACAATCACGCTATCACTGTTGCTCATGCCATCATTGGCAAACGTACAGAGCGTCAGGTCTATATACCATTTCGAATCAACTAAAAAATAAAAATAAAATATGCAGAACATTTTGTATTCTTTTCCAATGAAGCAGTTGTCCTTTATGGGAACGTGCTTAGTGACACTCTTGATGATTTCGTGTAGTAATGGGGCTGACGATTTCGAAGCACCACAACCTGAGCAGCTGAAAACGGTGGCGGAGACGGTTGATGTCAGTCTTGGTTTTTCGGGCGATATTACCATAAGCGAGAGTCCTTTGACACGTTCGGATAGCAAGAAAAAGATATACGGTGTTAACGTGTACTATCGAGTGGGTGATAGTGGTACTTATCAGCATTACGCTTATGGTCTTTTTGACAACGTTGCAGATATGAGGATATCGCTCATTAGTAAGTATAATTATATGTTTGAATGTACTATTGTCCAGGATGATGTTGATGAACTTTATGTTGACAACGAGGGTAATTATGGTTCTCCCTTTTGGAATTATGGCTCTTCTTATTTGTTGACTACAAAACTTGATAACAAGTTTATAGTTTCTACTACAACTGACGATCATCTTACAGAAATAAAGTACGGACAGTCAACAGTAAAAAATGGAGAGAGCTCTACTACTAAAAGCTATCCTCGTACTATTCGACTGTATGGTGAATTAGCTGGATACAAGCCAACTGAAGGCGAAACTCCAATCATTAATATGAAACGTACGGTTTTTGGAGCAAAGTTTGTTATTACACCTCCAGCTGATGGCTCGCTCCAAGTATCTGTTAATGATCTCCTAAATACAACTGTCAAGGCTGATGACAGCGAGTTTAATCAAGAAGCTATATATAGTTTTAATAATGTATATAAATGTTGGCAACAACAGGAAGACATGACTCAAACATTTGACCTTAAACTGACTTGGAATCGTGCAAATGGCGCTACACAGACATACTCTAAGATGCTCACCATGAAACGCAACGTAATGACAACGGTCAACATCAGCGCTAGTGGCTCGGCTGGTGATTCTTCCGTCGGTGTCAATGAAGAAAACGCGGCTATGAGTAATGCTACGGTGAATGTTTCATTCAATGGTTTTTCACAGGATTGACGACAACGTTAATTTAAAATAGTTTATGCTCACGGGGACAGGTTGTCCCCGTGAGTCATAATGAAAAATCGCCATATTTTTGCACTATCAAAAGAAGAAAAAAATTTTTTTTCATTTTTTTTCTTTTTTTTTTGGTCGTTAGATTTTTTTTTATTATATTTGCACCCGAAAGACTTAACGACATCGCAAAACGATACTTTAACTTTAAGATAGAAAAAAAACAAACATATATTAATGAATAAATCGAGAATAATTATTCTGTTATTTGCATTTGCGGGGTGCGTTTCTTCCAAAGCACAGCATATCGCCATTAACAACAATTTGTTGTTTGACGTAGCAGGCGCATTCTCCGCTGGTGTCGAACTTCCTTTATCCAAGATGAACTCCATCGAACTGTATGGAAGTATCCGTCCCTGGAAGAGAGGTGATGTGACAGTGCACAAGCACTGGACCGCTCAGGCGCAGTACCGTTTCTGGCCTTGTCAACTGATGAACGGCTTCTTCTGGGGCCCGTACGTACACGGTGGACAGTTCAATCTTGGTAACAAGGACCTGTTCTTCGGTCTCCTCAAAGGCCTGAAGCCCAACCGCTACGAGGGCTGGTTCCTCGGTGGCGGCATGGGAGTGGGCTATGAGTATGCACTGGCTAAGCACTGGAACATCGGTGCGGAGATTGGCGTAGGCTACACTTATATTAATTATAAGAAGTACGCGTGCGAGATCTGCGGTACCCTGAAAGACGATGCCCATTACAACTACATCGGCGTTTCGCGACTGGGACTAAGCCTCATCTACGTTTTCTAACTTTAGCATTCTACGGAAATGAACATCTACACAAAATACCTCACAATGCTGATGCTGCTGACACCATTGGCAGCTTCAGCGGTGGCGATGCCGGACAAAGACAATGGCAATGCAAAAAAACAGAAATACGACTATGTGATGCACGTGGACCGTTCGGCCATGGCAGTTGTCGACAGCAGTGTGGTGGTCTCCATGCAGCTGACAGCCATTCAGGACATCCCTTTCTCACAGTCGGTGATCATCTCTCCCCAACTGACGGACACCATTACGGAGCGCAAGGCGGAATTCCCGCTGATCTTCATCAACAGCCGCAACCAGCAGATCTACTTTGAGCGTGAGCTGAAAAACGAGTATCCCGATGCCATCGCCCTGCAGAAAAAGAACGGCGAGGACTTACAGATCAATTACCTGCGTACCATAAAGTATGAACCCTGGATGAAGAATGCCGTCCTGAAGGTGCGGAAGCTCAGCTGCGCATGCAGGGACTTCAAGGACCGAGGCGAGGAGATTATCGCGGCCTTCGAGAAGGAGGAGAAGCAGCCCGTCATCCAGTTGTTCCCCGTCTATCAGCTGCCACCGGCTGACAAGAGCGTGAAGGTGCGCGAAGAGAAGGGTTCGGCCTATCTCTGCTTCGTGGTCAACAAATGGGACATCCTGCCCGACTACATGAGTAACCCCACCGAGTTGCAGAAGATACACAACTCAGTGAATGTCGTCAAGAACGACTCGAATGTGAGCATTACGAAAATGGTCATCGAGGGCTATGCGTCGCCCGAAGGCGGCAGTGCCCATAACGACATGCTCAGTGAGAAGCGTACCGACGCCCTCCGGCAGTATCTGCAGCGGGTAGGCATGGTGAAGGGCATCAGGATGGAGGCTCGAGGCAAGGGCGAGAACTGGGAAGGTTTCCTGAAACAGCTCCGTGAGGACAGGTACATCCCCCAGCGTGACAAGCTGCTGAGTATCGCTACAAGTTCCCTGGGCCTGGACGAGAAGGAAGTCCGTATGCGCAAGGAGGCTCCCGAGGGTTATGCGTATGTGCTGAAAAACCTCTTCCCCTCGTTGCGCTGTACAAACTACACCGTCATATACACTGTCAGACCGTTCACCGTCGAGGAGTCGGAAGTCGTGTTTGAGACAAGGCCGATCAACCTCAATCTCAACGAGATTTACAAGTTGGCAGACAAATATGCAAACAATGAGAGCAAATACTACTCCATCATCCGAAAGGCCTACCTGCTCTATCCTCAGGACACCTATATCAACCTGACGATGGCCTACCTCTCCATCAAGAAGGGCGAGGCCGACGAGGCGGCAGAGTATCTGAGCAAGGTGAAGAGCTGTCCTGAGAAGACGATGGACGAAGGTCTTATAGCCTACCTCAGAGGCGACCTCGACAGGGCCATCCAACTGGTGGAACAGGCCAGGAATCAAGGCTTGCCACAGGCTGCACAACAACTTGAAGAGTTCAGAAAACTGAAGAAAAACAATAAATAACTAAAAATATGATCCATTTTAAGAAAATCGCATTTCCGTTATTCCTGGCAACAGCATTCCTTTGCAGCTGTAGCCAGACTGAAGAACTGACAGTCAGTACGGAAAACAGTTCACAAGAGAACCTCAACGTGACGTTCCGTCTGCAGAGTAATTCATCCAATGCCACCCGTAGTGCAGAAGACAGTTACACTCATGTACAGGGCACCGCAGAAGAGTACAAGGTTAACACCGCAAGAGCGTATTTCTTCGACAGCGCTACGAAGCTGCTTTCAAAGACGGTACAGCTGAGCGGAATCACCTTCAGCGGAACCAGTGGTAACGGTAACGTCATCTATGAGACTGAGCCGATCTCCGTGCCGATGGGTACATACGACATCTTCGTGATTGCCAATACCGATCGCCAGATCAATAAAGACAAGGAGGATGCTTTTCTTGCCGATATCGACAGCATGTCGTACACCAAGGCTGTCATAGAGAACATCTCCGGCGGCATCATTATGACCAACAGGGGGGCGGATAACCTGGCCACCGCCATTACGAAAAAAGACCAGCATGATGTCAATGTGGTAAACATCACGCTCGAGCGTGTACTGGCACGTCTGGACATAGCGAAAGCAGCAGAGAAGTATGAGATAACCAACACCAAGGGCGAAAAATACGCTACGGTGAGCCTCGACGGCTATTACATCGTGAATCTGCCGAAATACTATTATACGTTCAGGCATACGGCCGTCCTGACCACGTTGGAGGAGCCCATATGGTCGACATCATTGAACTTCGGTAATATCGCAGATGTCAACGGCTACGTGATCGATCCCTATTTCTTCAAGAAGAAAGTAGATGCGACGAATTTCATCAACGCAGACAAATATTTTGAACAGTTCAGCGGCGACATCAATAATCCTGACTATTTGAGTTGGAACAAGTTCAATGCCGTCAGCCAGACACCTGATTACAAAACGATGTACTGTCTGGAGAACTGCGCACTGAGACAGGCCCAGAAAAACGGCTACTCCACCGGTGTGATCTTCAAGTCCATCGTGGAACCGAACAATAATGTGTACCGTCTGAACGTTTACGGCAACTTGGAGCTCATCCCCGACAAGAGCCAATACCCAGAGGTCATCTACTACTTCGACGAGAAGTTCTACGACTCTGCCGATGCACTCGCCGCAGCAGTCAGTGCTTCCGGCTCGCCGACGGGAAAATACCAGGCCAAGAAATTTGAGAAGACCGACGACGGCTACCGCTGCTACTACAAGTACTGGATCCGTCACCTGGACAACAGCAAACCCACGGAAATGGGCGTCATGGAGTTTGGTGTTGTACGTAACAACCTCTACCGTATGCTGGTTACGGACGTATCAGGCCTCGGAGATGGTACCCCCACTATCGACCCGAACGATCCTGACGAGGGAGAGACATATCTGAAAGTTGTGCTAAACGTGAAACCATGGACAGTAAGGGATATTTCAGTCGTGCTTTAAGACAGCTCTGTTGCATCGTAGGCCTGCTGATGCTGACCGCCTGTACCTGGGTAAAGGACGATGTGGACGACTGCCCGGAGGGATTCTGGCTGAACCTGCACTACACCTATAACATATTAGATGTAGAGGCGGTACAGGAATACGTCAATGAGGTGGCGGTCTACATCTATGACACAGAGGGAAACTATGTGTCGCGGATTGATGTGCCGTCAGCCACACTGGCAGCCAACGGGCACCGCGTAAGGGTGGAAGGCCTCCCCGAAGGCGACTACCGGTTTGTGGTGTGGAGCGGAATTGCCAACAGCCAGTATGCCGTTTCGGGCGACAGGGGCGCGATGGAGGCGTTCAGGCTGTCGCTCTCCAATACGGGAGAGACCGTCAGCAGCCAGCTGCCCTCCCTGTACTATGGCTATCTGGAAAACGTGCATTTCAGCGATGCATACGCCTCACACGACGTCTATATGATGAAGGACAACAACCATCTGGCGTGCCTCGTCGTTACAACGTCGGACGACACGGCAGTAGAGCTTGATGACTTCAACATGAAGATAACGTCGGCCAACGGTGTCATGGATGTCATGAACCAGCCTATAGGTGACAAAACGGTCATTTACGAACCGTTTGAACGCAGTAATGTGACCGTCAACGATGCCGAATACGGACAGTTGAACGGTGTTGCCTTCAACATTATGACTCTGCGCATGATGCAGGATCTCGACTGCCGACTCATCCTTCAGAAGAAAGCTACGGGCGAGAAGGTCTTTGACATCTCCTTCCCGGAATATGTCGGCATGATCGGCACCTACTATACAAATCTCGGAAGACAACTTACGGTACAGGAATACCTTGACAGACAAGACTTCTATACCATTGTGTTCTTCCTGTCGGAGGATTTCAGCCAACTGGTACGTTTAGAGGTAAACAGCTGGCGACTGAGAGCCAAGAACCATTTAAAACTGTAAAAAAAACGTGAAGCAAAGAACGCCATCATACATCCAGCTGCTATTCCTGCTGTTTGTCCTCACGATGCAGACAGCCTGTCAGCAAGAGGAAGACGATAACAACGGTATCACAGAAAAGGTGAACGTCGGAGATGCCATACCGGACTTCATCCTGACAGACGCTGATGGCAAGACAGTTTCTGCGTCATCGCTCAGCGGACAGGTCTATATCCTCAGTTTCTTCGACACTGGCTGCCGCGACTGCCAAAAGGAATTTCCCGTGCTTCAGCAGATCTATGACAAGTACCAGTCAGACGTCGTACTGCTGAACGTCCCTCGTAGCCAGTCGGCAAGCGAGATCAGCCAGTATTGGCAGGCATCAGGACTGTCGATGCCTGTCTATATGCCGAAGGACAAGGACCTTTATTACAAGTTCGCCTCACGCGGTATTCCGCGCTGCTACATCGTTGACAGCAAGGGTGTGGTGCAGGCCGTATTTACCGATGCTCCCATTGCCGACTACGGCACATTGGACGCCATCCTGCAGGATCTCCTGAAAGACGGCGCTGCCCAGGAGGACGACACCGTCAAACTGTCGGTAAGGCTGAGGGTTCCGTCAGCAGCCGGCAGCACTGGCATCGACTTCTTCCAGAACGAATACATCGTCAGTCATCTTGAGCTCTTCTTCTTCGATTCCTCGACCAAGAAGCTCGTCAATAAATTTGTAATAGAGGAACTGTCACAGGATAAAGAACCTTATTTTACGGAATACGACATCACCTATTTGATGAAGACGCTCAAAATCCAAGTAGGTGTGTATAACATCTTTGCAGTAGCCAACTACGACAAGATCCCGGACAACATCACCAGTCAGGACGAATTTCTTGAACTGACTGATAACGTGACCTATGAAGAGGGTATCGTACCGAACATGCCGCAATCCGGACCCGTAATGACCAGTCGCGCCACCTCAATGCTTGCAGTTGACCTCAAACCATGGTCGAACAAGGATTTTTACCTTACGATAGACGTAGAACGCGTGATGGCGAAAGTGCAGATAGGTACCGTACAGAACTATTTCGAACTGAAACACGACGGCAAGAAATATGCTGACATCCATCTCACCAACTACAAGTTGGTAAATCTGAACAGCGAATACTACTTGTTCCAGCACAAGGCTGAGATGTCAGCTCTTGGCGGGAAACCCATATTCGTGATGCCGCAAAACTTTGAAGAATATAACTACGGCAATAGGGAATATGTAATAGACCCATTATTCTACAAAAAAGTAGCATTAGTGGCGGATGCAGAAAAGTTCAGGAATTACTATAAGTCTTGGTACGGTGCGTTCACTACAGATAATTTCGCATCCATACCCGCCTCGGGCAATTACGGTAATGCCTATATCCTTGAGAATACGGCCTTCAAGTCAAGCCAGAAGAACGGTTTTTCGCCAGGCATTATCTTCAAGGCTGCTGTAAGTCCGGTCTCCGTGTATATCTACGACACCAAGACTAGAACACTTGTGGAAGAAACACGGCAGGAATACTGGTCACATACCATCTACCTGTACGACTACAAATTCTACGGTTCAATACAGGCGGTGAATGTTGCCGCTGGACTATCGCTCGACGAGCTGGCAACCTATACCGATGTCCAGCTGAAGGCCTACGGCATCAAGAAGTGCAATTTCAACATGGGTGTCTATGAAACCTATTACACCTACTGGATTCAGCATCGTACAGACAACACAGACGCCATGGGTGCCATGTGTTACGGTGTCGTCAGGAACAATTTCTATAGAATCAACATCACAGGTGTATCCGGGATTGGTGACAGCGAGATAGTCCCAGAAATCATGCGTGACAACTATTCCAGCAGCAACATCAATAATTAAAGATTATTATTAGATGATGAAAAAACCATTATTGATGGCTGTAGCCGCTATGATGGTTGCAACGAGCGCTTTGGCACAGTTTCCTAGTAATGTGAAGGATGTGTTGAAGAAGTGCGATGAGAAGATGGCGAGTTACAAGTCTGATGCTGGCATGGTGCTGGATATGACTATGAAGGCAAAGGTTTCCATCCTGTCAGTTAATGGCACTGTGATGTCGTACGTCAAGAACAAGAAGTTCTTCAACGTCATGTCGATGAAAATATTGAACAAGTCTCTCAATATGGAAATCGGATGTGACGGTGAGCAGAAATGGAAGTTTAAAGGTGGGGTAGGCGAAGGAGCGAAAGACTCGCTGATCATCACGAAAGCCAATGAGACCACCAAGAACGATTACGGCATCAATAAAAATTATGAAAAGGATTATAATAAGGCCAAGATGAAAGAGAGTGGCCTTTATTACGAGATAACCTTCTCGGAGCCAAAGAGAAGGGGTTTGTCAAAAAAGACGTCGATTAAGATTGCCAAAGACTCCTACCTTCTTCGCGAGTTCTCATTAGATGAGGACATTGATGGCTTTTCAGGCAAGATAACTATGACCATCACGAAGATCACGAAAGGTTGTAGCGACAATTGGTTTATACTCGACAAGAACAGATACAAAAACGCCGTCGTAGTAAGACAGTAAAGTATGAGACTCCGATTATGCTTTGTTGTGGTGCTTGTCTTGTGCGCTTTGGGCGTGCAGGGTGAAGAGATTGTATGGTTTGACGGACTACATCCGATAACCTACCAGATGCCGAAGGAGTTGGAGCCGGTGGTGATGACCGCCCAGGAGATGTGGAAAGACGATATGCGGCAGGTGACTGGGGTGGAACCAATGGCCTCGGACAAAGCAACTATCAGGATTATGCATTCGACGACATTGACGGCAGACGGTTTCCGCATTTACGTAAAAGGCGGACAGGTAATCGTAGAAGGCGGTAACGGACGGGGTATGGCTTACGGACTGCTCGAGCTCTCACGTCTGGCAGGCGTCTCGCCTTGGATATGGTGGGGCGATGTGGTGCCAGAAAAGAAAGACCGTTTAGTGATGAGCGAGGATTTCGTGACAGAGCAGCGTCCGAGTGTGATTTATCGCGGCATCTTCCTCAATGATGAAGACTGGAGCCTGCGCCCTTGGAGCAGCATGACCTTTGATCCTGCGCCAAATGGCCAAATAGGTGTCAAAACCTACAAGAAGATTTTCCAACTATTGCTGCGTCTGCGTGCTAATGCCGTCTGGCCCGCGATGCATCCAGGCACAACGGCTTTCTTTAAGATTCCAGGGGCAAAACAGATGGCAGACAGCTGTGGAATCGTTGTGGGCACCAGTCATTGCGAACCGTTGTTGCGTAATAATGTCGACGAGTGGGATGCTGGCAAGCGTGGCGCCTTCAACTATCGCACCAATCGCGAGGCTGTACATCAGTACTGGATTGAGCGCCTGCAGGAGGTGAAGCAGTCGAAGGACAATATGTTTACTATTGGCATGCGCGGTATTCACGACAGTTCGATGGAGGGCTACAAGACGGAGCAGGAGAAGTTCGACGGACTCCAGCAGGTCATCAACGACCAACAGGAACTGCTCCGTAAGTATATCGGCGCCCCTGAGGAGCAGATGCAGGTGTTCGTACCTTACAAGGAGGTGCTGCAATTGTATGAGAAGGGCCTGAAGGTGCCAGATTATGTGACGCTCATGTGGTGCGACGACAACTATGGCTATATCACTCGTCTGTCGAATACGGCAGAACAGCAACGTGCTGGTGGCGCTGGTGTCTATTATCATCTCTCATACTGGGGGCGTCCACACGATTATCTTTGGTTGACGACCACTCAACCAGGTTTGATTTATAACGAAATGCGCCAGGCATACGATCATAACGTGCGGAAGCTCTGGATTGCCAACGTACACGATCCGAAGGTAGCAGGTTACGACCTCGAACTCTTCCTTGATATGGCGTGGAACATTGATTGCGTCAATGGTGAGTCGCTCAACAGTCATTATCGGGCGTGGCTCTGTCGCGAGTTTGGACAGGAGGTCGGTAATAGGCTCTTTCCCGCGATGCACGAATTCTACCGGTTATGTGGAATCCGACGGCCTGAGTTCATGGGATATACACAAGTGGAACTCGACAAACGCATCTACCAGCGTGGCCTTTCAAGAGTTGATACGGTGCCTCTGACAGCTGCTGAGGCGGCCTTGCGACTGGCTGCCTTTGAACGCATCAAGGCTACCATCGATGAATGTAGGTCCCTGATACGGCCAGAACTCCACGATGCATGGTTTGCTGCCATCGAATACCCTGTACATGCCACGGCTGCCATGAATCGGAAGATTCTTTCCAACCGCACGGAGAGTCATCAGGCGTATGAGGAAATCCAGTCGCTCACCTCGCATTATAACGGGATGAACGGTGGTAAGTGGCGTTATCTGATGGATGCCGCACCTCGCAAGCTGCCTGTTTATGAAAACGTCAATGCCACACTCTCGCAAAGAGAACCGATGCTGTTGTGTAAGAATGCTTGCGATTATGATTCTGCCTCTGAGGGTGCAAAGGTTATTCAGATGCTTGGCCACTCGATGAATGCTGTCGCCTTGCCGAAAGACGGTGTGCTGACTTATCGTTTCGATGTAGATACGGATGGCGACCATATCCTACAGACAGCTCTCATCCCCACGCAACCTAACGATAACGGTAATCTGTGCTACAGCGTCAGCATCGATGGACAGCAACCAGTTGTTTATAATCTAAAAGAGCCTTTCCGCTCGGAAGAATGGAAACAGAATGTGCTTCGTGGTCAGGCCCTTCGCAGTCAAGATGTTAGTCTCAGCAAGGGCAGTCATACGCTTGCCATTCGTGCCCTCGATGCGCATATCGTGGTAGATCAATGGACGCTGTGCGTTTTATCTTTGCCATCGCGATAATCAATAGCTGTCGAGTGTCTCTTTGAGGCGTTTCATGCGTTGCTTTCGGCGGTAGCTCTTGCGCCACTTTTTGGGAACGAAAAGGTAGTTGAAAACTTCGATGAGGTCCATGCCGCGCTTGCCTCCGGAAATCAGCTGCGCCTCGACCTTATCAAGTCCCAGGCGCCTCTGCAGTTCGCTGTAGTCGCGCTTCTTGCCCTTGCCGAAGACGATGACCTCTTTCAGGTTTAGGAGTTTGGAGATAAGGAAGATGGTATCGCGCACTTCGTTCAGATTGATAAGACGACTCTCGTAGTTGACGTGCGAGAAGGAGAGTGTCCGGCAATTGTCGGACACGCTGACGAATCCTGCGGAATCAGTGGTTTGTGTGCTTTCCTTGCTGACAACATTAGCCCCTGCGACGGGGATGAGCGTCTCTACGTCGACCACGACGAGGCGACGACGGTTGGTGGGTCCCTCGGACTGTTGGGCGAGAGACTGTATCGTGCCTGCAAGGAGCAGCAACAGAATGAATTGCATTTTCTTCATCGCTGCAAAATTATGCAATAGCCTTCATCCAACCAAATGTTTTCAGACTATTTAGCGATTATTCAGACACGGTGACACCCCTTAACAACAATTATATAATAAATGCAAAGGGGCGCGCATCAACCGCTGATGCGCGCCCCTCGTTATGAATGGATGATAGGATCAATTTGCACTCACGTGAGAGAAATAGATACCGTTGGATACCTGTGGCGTGCCGTTGTATGTAGACTTCACACCGATGACGGTGAGTTTGTCACCAACCTTCAGACCCAGTGTGCCGATGAGACCCTTACGGGCATCGCCTGTGGCGCCCCAGCCAGGATAGCAGCCGTAGACATACAGACGGTCGTCACCATCCTTCAGGTAGACGTTGCCGTAAGTGTCGTTGGCAATCTCGTCGAGGGTACCAGTGACCATGTAGTAGACATTCTTATCGTCGGCTTTCGTGAGGAACTCGGCGATGGTGACTGGTGTCACCACGTGGTCAAGGCTCTCGAAGGTGCCTTCTACCATCTGAGGAGAGTCTTTGTAAGCTCCGCGCTTACCTACGACGGTCACGACATCACCAACCTTGGCACCTGCCTCGATGAAGCCTTCAGCACGATAGATGAGTGCCTGACCAGAGTAATCGGCAATATAGAAGCTCTTACCCTGCTTGTCACTGGCATAGAGTTCTGTGATGACACCAGTGAGGCGATATTGTGTGTCGCCTACTTCGGCAGCGAGGAAGTCGGAGATTGGACCCTCGATGATGGCACCCTTCTGGTTGATGGTAGCCTGAGAGGTGTACTCCTTCTTACCATCGGTTGTCTTGAAAGTGACGGTGGTGTTGCGGTCACCACCAGTATTGGGCTGTACACGGAAAGTGATGGTGGGGTTAGTACCTATGGTAGATGCAACAATCCCCAGCCAGCTCTGTGCCTCGGCGGGAATCTCTACAGCCACGCCGTTACCCTTACAGGTGAGGTTGGCCACAATCTCACCGCCTTCGAGAGGCAGTACATCGGTAGCGACACCAGCTACGGTGAGTGAGTCGCACTTAATGAGCGACTTCTCAATCTTCACTACGGTGACGTCGACGAGCTCAATGGTACCGTTATAATTGGTCTTCGGACCCTCGACGGTCACGATGTCACCGACCTCGAGACCCAGGCTGGTGAAATTTTTAGTAGCACCCTTGGCATCGAGTGTGCCATAGATGTAAACACCGTCTTTATTGCCAGTTGTAGAGGCGAATTCAGGATAGGTGCCGTCGTCAAGATACCAGTTGCCATACGTGGTATTGACAATCTTGGTACAGACACCTGTTACACGATAGGTCTTTTCCGGTCCTGTCATCACCTCGGCGCATGTAGCGTTGGAAACGGTGGCTATACCCTGGATGATGTTAATGCGCTGAGTCTTACCCTCGCAGGTGATGATCACCTCAGCAGTACGGCCTACGCCCTCTTCGGCAGAGAAGGTGATTTTACCGATGCCGCTGCCAGAAGTTGGGGAAACGGTGAGCCACTCAGGAATGTCAGAGACGGTCCAGTTGCCATTGGCTGTGATATCGATGGTCGTAGAGCCACCCTTGGTATCCAGGCTTACATACGACTTCGACACCCGAATCTCATCAAGGAAGGTCGGTTCCTGTTTGTCTGAGCAGCTTGTGAACAATGCAGCAAACACTGCTATGAGGGACGGAATGAAATATCTAAGTTTCATATCTTTTTCCTTTTTATTGTTTTACCTAATTAATTAAATATGTATCTGATACCTACAGAAGCATACCAGCACTGGCTGATGGCATGGTTAGGAGCCCAGGTCTTGGTGTTGGCGCTGATGGCTGAAGGTGTAGAGAAGGTGGCATAGCCATCGGCATCGACACCCTCATACTTCAGGATACGGGCCTCGGAACCAATCTCTGAGTTCAGAGTCTTGCTGACACCCCAGCTGGAGTTGAAGAGGTTCAGTATGTTCTTTACATCCAATGAGAGCTGCAACTTGTGAGTGGTCTTGCCTACATTCACCTTGAAGTCGTGCTTGTAAGCGAAATCTACACGATGTACCCAAGGTGCGTAAACACTGTAAGGCTCGGCATACTCGCCCTGATGCTTCTTCAGGTAGCTGTCGTTGTGAACAAAGTCCATGAAGCGCTGGGCATCGTCCTGAGAAACGAAACGGAACTCGCCGTTGGCTACCTGCTCATCGGTAGGAATATAGATAGCATCATAGTTGTAACCGTCGCTGTTCATATCGTTTACCGTCATATAAGAGTAGCTGGATCCACCGCGCCAGGTTTCATAGATGAAGCTGTAGTGGTTGCCGCTCTTGTCGTTGATGGTGGCATTGGCCACGATACGATCTGGGGTCACATACTGAGAGTTGTGGAGTTTGATGCTGTTCGGACCTTCCACTGTAGGAACGTAGGTGAAGGCAGACTCTGCAGCAGAACCCGGCATACCCGTCACTTCCTTAGAGACGGTGTGGGTGTAGGCTGCCATCAGGTTCAACCACTCGAAGGGCTGTGCAGTCAGTGTTACGTTAGCACTCCAACCATAACCCTTGCTGGTGTTTTCGAGCACGAAGGCCTTCGTACCAGTACGGAATCCTGTGGGGAAGATAGGACGGTTGTCGACACCATTGAAGCGTGAGAAACCGCCAACAGAAGGAATAGCCCAGTCGCTGATGCAGTTGTCGTGGATTTTCTTGTTGAAGATACCCTCGACAGTAGCCGTGAAGGGGAATGATACGGGCAACTGATAGTCGATGGCGATAGAGGTTTTCCATACCTGCGGCATCTTGAAGTCGGGATCAACGGCAGAGATAGAAGAGGGTACGGTACCCATCTCAGGCGTTACATGAGAGGGATAACCCATCGCGAAGAGTTTGTTCTGAAGGGCTGCTACGCTGGCTTTTCCGTCCTCAGTCACAAGACCACCGGCAAACTGGTTCATGTCGATGAAACGGTTACCGTTGGCATCGGTTGTATAGGCGCCAGAGTAGTTCTCAAAGCCTTTGACGGCAGCGTCCTTCTTACCATCCCAAACCTTGGTCTTGCCATTCAGCTGTGCCTGATACTGCACGAGACCGCCGTTGGTTGGCATGTTGGTGAAGAATACGAGTGGCAGACGTCCGGAGAAGAGACCAGAACCTCCACGGATCTTCAGACTCTTATCACCGAAGACATCGTAGGTGAAACCAATACGCGGAGAGAGCGTGATGCTATTGCTAGGCCACTTGCCGGTATCGATATGACGACCATCGTAGTCGAGGTCGTAGATGGCCTGGTTCCTCAGTAGGTCGTTGTTGTTGAAGAAAAGTCCGTCAACACGCAGACCGTAGGTTAGCTTGAAGTTGTCGGAGATGTTGAAATCGTCCTGAGCATAAATACCAGCGCGATTGAACTGTACACGGGCAGCAGGCTTCGACTCACCGTCGTAACCGTAAGTCAGACATACAATCTCAGGAGCAGCACCGTTCATGAAGTCGTCCATAGAGTTGTAACGGTAGTAGCCAGTACCATTACGCATATATTGGTTGTCTGCCATCTGATGCTCGAAAGTGAGACCAGCCATGATCTTGTGCTTACCCATGTAATAAGTCACGTCATCCTTGATGTTCCAAATGGTGTTATGAACGGCGTTATTCCAGGTGAACAACTCATAACCGAGGGCCATATAGTTGTTGTCGCCACCATCGAGGATGTCGATGAAGGGGAATTCAGAAGAATCGGTACCACGGATATCGTCGAGCTTAGACAGTGTAGCCAGGAACTGGTTGGAGAGATTATCCGTCAGACGGCTGTTCAGGTCGATAGACCAAGAATGTACGAGGTTATCCATCGAGTACATGGAGTTGGCAAACGACATAGAGTATTGTGACATACGGGCACCGGCCATACGAGTACCACCATCCATGGAAGTAGCGTTAGGCGCATTCCAGATAGTATTCTTGGTGTAGTTATAGCGCAGGGCCAGATGATGCTTATCGGTGATGTTCCAGTCCAGACGAGCCAGGATCTTATAATTGCTCTCGTCTGCAGGGAAACTGGTCCAGCTGCCAGTGTCATAACCGTACTTGCTCTTTGCAAAGTTAGAGATGGTCTCAAGGTCAGAGAGTTTGGTACGGGAGATGTTCTGAGCAACATCAGCCACACCGTTGGTAGAACCACGCCAAGGCGAAGAGATTGTTGGCGTCTTGATCATCTCACCATTGACGAAGAAGAAAACCTTGTTCTTGATGATCGGACCTCCGAGAGAGAATCCGTATGTGGTCTGACGGTCCTTCTCACGGGCTGTGGGCAGAGTTACCTTGTCGACAACGTCACCACGCAGGTTCTCGTTGCGGTGATAGATGTAAGCAGAACCCTTGAAGGTGTTTGTACCAGACTTCGTGATGGCGTTCACACCACCACCGATGAAGTTGGTCTGGCGGACATCATAAGGAGAAATCACCACCTGCAACTCCTCGATGGCATCGAGCGAAACAGGATTACCGCCACCAGGCAACTTGTCGGAAAGACCGAAGTTGTTGTTGAAGTTAGCACCGTCGATAGTGAAGTTGGCTGTACGACCATCGGCACCTGCAAAGCTCATGCCATTACCGCCATAAGGTGACAGACGGGTGACATCGGTAATCGAACGACTAACCGTAGGCAGCGCCGTAATCTGTGCACTGTTGATGTTAGTAGCAGCACCAGTCTTTTCGGCAGCGAACTTCGATGCCTTACCGCTGACGATGACCTCGCCGAGTTCTGTGGCATTCTCTGAGAGCCATACGGAAAGGTTGTAGGTCTCAGCCAATTGGAGGGTAATGCCCTTCAGAGTCTTAGACTGAAAACCGACATAAGATACTGTCACCTCGTAAGGACCACCAGTACGCATACCCTGAATAGAGAATCGTCCAGAAGTGTTGGTGACAGCAGTGTAACGCGTGCCTGAAGGCTCGTGTACAGCTACAACGGTAGCACCGATGACTTCCTCGCCTTTTTCATCGTCGAGAGTCACCTTTCCTGCCATACTTGACGTTGTGATTTGAGCCATAGCCGTTAACGAAAGCGTTAACAGCAAAGTGACCAGAAAGAACAATCTTTTCTGCATAATTTAGAATTGTTGTTAATAATTAATTGATGGGTTCACACCCAAGTTACTTGTTTACGGGTGCAAAAATAGTGAAAATAATTGGAATAATGTTACAAAATTCCAACTTTTTTGAAAAATGGTAAAATTACTTGCGTCTTTTCTGGAAAGTGACTTTGTCTTTCTTCAGTTTATGGGTGTTATGATCAAAGATCATATTCGGATTGTAGTGAACACCAGCCACGCGTACCTCAAAATGAAGGTGCTCGGTGGTAGCGCGTCCTGTACGTCCTGTGAGCGCTATCTGCTGTCCGCATTTCACGTGGTCGCCAACCTTCACGAGGTTCTTGGAATTGTGGCTGTAAAGAGTTTCAAGGCCATTGGCGTGACGAAGGATGATGCAGTTGCCATAGCCGCTATAGACCTGCGACATCGTCACCACACCATCAAAAGCGGCGTAGATGGGGTCGTTGGGTTTGGTCTTCAGGTCTACACCAGAATGAGAACGTCGTCCGCGTGCGCCATAAGGACTGATGACCTTGGCTCCAGGCAGGGGATAGCACCACTCTTTATCAGAGATGTTAGCGAGGTTGAGCGTGAACTTTGAACTGCCGCCGAAGGGATCTTGCATCTTCATCGGCTCTTCCTTGTTGCTCTTGGCAAGGCGGCGTTGGTCCCAGGGATCAGGCTCGGTAGTGGTCACCTTCACCTTTAAACCTACCTTCTGACAGAGAATGGTCTTTTGGAGCAGACGATGCGACTTGAGGTCGAGAATCATCTCTGGATTGATACGGGCACCGTTTACCATCACGGCAAACTCGCAATATGTGCGATCGTCAGAGCCTCCAATAATGGCGATAGTCTGTCCCGCTTTTACCTCATCACCAACTTTTACACGGTTTTCGGCATTACGACCATAGACGGTTTCCAGACCGTTGTCGTGGCGCAACACGATGACTTTGCCGAATTTGGGGTGATTCCATGACATACGTACTGTACCGTCGAACATCGCCTTCACAGCATCACCCTTCGAAGAGGTAATCTCTACATTGTAGTCCTTACCAATCTCGGCCTTTCCTACGGGTAGAGGGAAACTGTATTCGTTAGGTCGCAGTAGGGCGAAATCTACGGTGAATGCTTCTGACTGATCGAAAAGACCAGGGGTATCGATACTGATCTTCTGTTGCTCCATCGCCGTAAACTGTTGCTGGGCAAGAGCAGAGAATAGTGAACAGTGAATGGTGATTAATGAAAGGATGATTCGTCTGGTCATTTCTCGTCCTCCCATTCTTCTTCGTATTCGAAATCGTCGAGGTCTTCGATATCTTCGGCATCAATGTATTCGATGTCTTCATCTTCGCCTTCATCGGCCATTTCTGCGGCAAAGCGTGTCATGTCCTTATCACGATGCACAAGACTGTCCTCAGCGGTGAGGGCCTGCAGCTTATTACTCTCGGCATTAAGTTCGCGCCAGAGTACATCCTTCAGTTCCTCGAGACCATAACCCGTCACAGCAGAGATGAACACAATCTCGCAAAGGGGATCGTCCCCATTGTGAGAAAGGAGGTCTGTCTTGAGCATCTCGATGAGTTCTTCATCGAGGAGGTCACACTTTGTGACAGCTAAGACACGATGCTTGTCGAGCATCTCAGGATTGAACTTTCGTAGTTCGTTGAGGAGGACTTCGTATTCATGTTTGATATCGTCGGTGTCTCCGGGTACCATAAAGAGTAACAGAGAGTTACGCTCTATATGGCGTAGGAATCTTAAGCCGAGGCCTTTTCCTTCTGAGGCGCCTTCGATGATGCCGGGAATATCGGCCATGACGAAAGATTTTCCATCACGATAGCCCACAATGCCAAGTGATGGTTCCATTGTGGTGAAGGGATAGTTAGCAATCTTTGGACGGGCATTGCTGAGGGCAGACACTAACGTGGATTTTCCGGCATTTGGGAACCCCACAAGACCTACGTCAGCCAGGAGTTTCAGTTCGAGGATAATGGTCATCTCCATCATGGGCTCTCCGGGCTGTGCGTAGCGAGGCGCCTGATTTGTAGCCGTGCGGAACTGGAAATTACCTAAGCCTCCGCGACCGCCTTTCAAAAGAAGCACCTCTTGTCCGTCGTAAGTGACATCGCAGACATATTTTCCCGTCTCAGCATTATAGACCACAGTTCCGCAGGGTACATCGATATAAACATCCTTCCCGTCGGTTCCGTGACACTTGTCCTTGCCACCGTTCCCGCCGTGTTCAGCGAAGATGTGTCGTTCATACTTCAGATGAAGCAGTGTCCAATAGTTATGGTTACCACGCAGTATGATGCTCCCGCCTTTACCACCGTCGCCACCATCAGGACCGCCGTTGGGGTTGTATTTCACATGTTTCAGGTGCATAGACCCTTTGCCGCCCTTGCCTGAGCGACACATGATCTTTACATAGTCTACGAAATTACTCTCCATTCTTAAATATTGTCTATCACAGCACAGATGTCGGCGAAGATACGATCGAGTTCGCCGAGGCCGTTGATATGATAGTGTATCCCTTCGTTCTTATACCACTCGATAAGCGGCTGTGTCTGAGAATGGTACACCACAAGACGTTTTTTTATTGTCTCCTCGTTATCATCGGCACGTCCGCTCTGCTGTCCACGGAGAATCAGACGTTTCATCAATTCATCTTCAGGCACATCGAGTTCAATCATTGCAGCCACCTTGTCACCACGCTCCTCGAGCATCTTCTTCAAAGCTTCAGCCTGTGGAATCGTGCGTGGGAAACCGTCGAAGATAACACCCTTGTGTTCACGTCCGAATGCATCATATACGGAGGCAAGGATGCTTACCATCAGGTCATCAGGAATCAACTGTCCGTTGTCGATATAGCCAGCAGCGGTCTTTCCGAGTTCTGTACCTTTCTTAATCTCACTACGAAGTACGTCGCCTGTAGAAATATGGTTCAAACCGTACTTCTCAATCATTTTGTCGCTCTGGGTTCCTTTGCCGGAGCCTGGCGCACCGAAAATTACAATGTTCTTCATTATCCTTAATCTTTTTACACTTATGATTCTTGTTTAGTCTTCGATAATGGTGTAGATATCCTTGAGTCCTCGGCCTGCTTGATCATAGTCGAGGCCATAGCCCAGAATAAAGTCGTCGGGGATGCGGAAGACGACATAATCAAGATCTAACTCCTCTTTCAACTTGTCGGGCTTGAAGAAGAGGGTGCAGATGTGTACGGAGGCAGGATTCCTCGTACCCAACTGTTCAATCATCCGTTTCATGGTTGCACCGCTCTCCACGATATCTTCTACGATGATCACTGTACGTCCAGTGAGATTTTCGTTGATACCGATGACCTCCTGGATAGTTCCCGTAGAGGTAGTACCTTGGTAGGAGGCGAGCTTTACAAATGAGATTTCGCAGGGGATAGTCATTTCTCGCATCAGATCGGCAGCAAATATAAAGGCGCCATTAAGTACTCCAAGGAAGAGCGGATTCTTACCCTCCATATCCTTACTGATTTGTGCAGCAACCGTCTTGATGCGGTTTTTAATCTCTGCTTCAGGGATGGAAATCTTGAAGCGTCTGTCGTTGATTTTTATAGTCTCCATGTGCGAAATGATTAAATTTTCGGCAAAATTACTAAAAAAGCCACAGATTTCGCAGTTTTTCTAAGAAAAATAGTATTAATCTGTGTTAATCTGTGTAATAAGTGGGGCTTTTTCATTACTTTTGCACAAATGAAAATATTTACGAGTGCCCAGATTCACGAACTGGACAAGTATACGATAGAAAATGAGCCTATCAGTTCCATTGATTTGATGGAACGTGCTGCGAAGGCTATCACACAGGTCATCACTTCTGAATGGCGGGTGGATACTCCTATCGTGGTCTTTGCAGGACCAGGAAACAATGGCGGCGATGCATTGGCTGTAGCCCGTATGCTCAGCGAGAAGGGATACAATTTACAAACGTTTCTCTTCAATATCTCCGACCATCTCTCGGAAGATTGCATGACCAATAAGAAGCGTCTCATCGAGAAGAAAGTGAAGAATTTCACGGAGATTACTCATGAATTTGAGCCTCCGAAGTTGGAGGCAGATATGCTGGTCATTGATGGTCTCTTCGGTTCTGGACTGAACAAACCACTTGCCGGAGGCTTTGCCTCATTGGTGAAGTATATCAACGCCTCGTCGGCGAAAGTTGTGAGCATCGATGTTCCCTCAGGGCTGATGACGGAAGACAACTCGTATAATATCCGTGCCAACATTATCCGTGCAGATATGACGCTGACTTTGGGTCAGCGGAAGCTGTCCTTCCTTTTCCCGGAGAATCAGCAGCTCATTGGACGTCTCAGAGTCCTTGATATTCGTCTCAGTGCTGAAGGCATTGAGAAGATCGAGTCGCAATACACCCTTGCCGAAGAGAACGACATCCGGCCATTATTACTTAAGCGCAGTCCATATGCTCATAAGGGGAATATGGGTAATGCGCTGATCATCGCAGGCAGCTATGGTATGGCAGGTGCCGCTGTGCTGGCTACAAAAGCATGTCTGCGTTCTGGAGCAGGAAAGGTGACGACGCATACCCCCAAACAGAATAGCGTTATCCTGCAGATCAGTGTGCCAGAGGCTATCCTGCAGCTTGACCGCGATGAAACCGTCTTCTCGGAAGCCGTGGATACGGTGGATTTTGATGCACTTGGTATAGGACCGGGATTGGGAACGAGTGAGCAGACTGCCGTCGCACTTATCGCACAACTAAGACGTACGCAATGTCCCTGTGTCTGCGATGCTGATGCTATCAATATACTCGCAAACCATCATGCATGGCTGCAGCAGTTGCCTACAGGTATCATCTTTACGCCTCATCCCAAGGAGTTGGAACGTCTTGAGGGTCCTGGCGTAGACAGCTATGATCAGCTTTCCAAGGCCCGTAATCTGGCAGAGCGAACACAAGGTTATGTCTTATTGAAAGGGCACCATACAGCACTCTGTATGCCTGACGGTCATGTGATCTTTAACTCTACGGGTAATGCAGGAATGGCTACCGCAGGCAGCGGCGACGTGTTGACTGGTATCATCACAGGACTCTTGGCACG
>Ga0326513_10001142_pt1 | contig 21563 bp, 17 predicted proteins | sample 2_2465_0518_D_FD_203654 | JGI IMG/M metagenome (GOLD analysis project Ga0326513, IMG submission 203654) | Bovine rumen microbial communities from UC Davis, California, United States - 2_2465_0518 | ecosystem: Host-associated > Mammals > Digestive system > Stomach > Rumen | place: USA... | reverse complement strand
TCCCAGTCTTCCTGCAAGGGCAGAGGCGCGAAACGCTCAAGGGCATCATATACTTCCTTAATTTTCACGCTATGCGATATATTTAGAGTGCAAAGTTACGAAAAAAAACGATAATTGAAAAACTAAAATTGATTTTCCAAGCACACGTTAAGAAATATTAACAAACTCACACTTTACCGTAACTATTCAGCACCCACTCGTAAGGTTTTATTTTTCACGCGAATTTCCGTAAATTAACCGCAAAATATCCGAAAATTATTGTTTGTTTACATGTGAATAAAATAATTTTTACGATTAAATTCATGGATAATTCACGGACATTTACGTTCGCCAAAGGCAAAAATCAATGGGTACTGAGTAGTTTGCATTAACGTATCTATTCTGCAAACATCATTTCTTGTGCATTCAGAAGATAAAAATTTTAGAAACTAACAATAATTATTGCTTGAAATTTGATAGGATTTTGAATAACAGATATGCGTATGTATTTTATTGTAATTGTAATTGTAATTGTAATGTTTGCAGCAATCGGCACAATTACGCTAACATGCTCAATATCAAACGAATACACATCAAAAGAAAAGTATGTCAGCCATTACAATTACAATATTACAATTAATTTTGGACACACACGCTATGAAGTGACTATAACTCTAATATTTATATATATAATTAATTATATATATAAATATTAAATTCATGTTCAGGTTTCGCGGAACGGTGAGATGTGCGTGCATATTTTATTGTAATTTGTAATTGTAATTGCGGGTTTCCGAGAATAAAAAAATTTTTTGAAAAAAGTTGGCTTTTCCCCTTGTTTTTTTTCGAGTTTTGGAGTATAAGTAAGTAGAGGGGTGCGATGTTCCCATGCAAATCCCTACCAAATCCGTACCAAATCCCATTTTGGATAGGGTGCATGAAGGGAGGCACAGAGGAAGATATGGAACAGCAATAGCCTCACATGCGATCTTTGACATACTTACATACCCCAATGGCGTCGGATTCACGTTAAGCATTGATGAAACATGAGCCGCTACCACTAATACATCATAAATCGTACCAAGTTATTTTTGCAAAAACACGCTCATAAGGTTTTTGTTTGCCGATTCGCAGAATTGTTACACATCAACTTGCATCCAAGACTCACTATCTCTTGAACCTCTCCTTCAATCGTTTCACTCCCTCAACACCCAGAATTGTAAGTCCACCATATTGGAATGTCTTTGCCATACCAAACAACACGAACCACAACACGCCCTTCATCTCCACCGAGATAGGCAGAGCCATCTGCGCAAACGAAAGAATGTAACATGGAATGCAGCAAAGCAGAACAATCACTCCTGTTCGGAAAGAGAATCTGCCCAACCATTGCTTCACTTCGGCTAATATCTTCATAAAAACGATTTCATTTTCTATTTCTCGTGCAAAGGTAGCAATTATTTTCCGCAACTCCAAATCATCATGTCATTTTCAGGTATCAGCGAGCGATAAACGAAGAATATCATGGAAAACAAGAACATTCTTTGTCTGTTGAAACAACCGAATAACGCTGTATTTGTTTGGTTATTCCATTATAAAAATGTACCTTTGCACCAAGAAAAATTAATTAAGAATGAAATACATCTGGAATAACATATTGCTATTGGCATTGATAGCCATCGTATCATCGTGTGAACTTAACAATGGAGCAGCTTACACGTCTGATGAAGAATCGCCTTGGGCAAGCGATGATGCGTGGTATCAATCCAACACCACCCTGAGTGATGAAAAAATCGACCTGTTCTATATAGTCTCTACAAATGTCCTTTCCGCCAAAGACAGTGCAGGAAACGTGGTGTACCAGAGTCAGTTGGCAGAAGAGGACCGAAAGGCATTTGATGCAGAATTCAAATATGTGGAAAAACATTTCAGCCAGTCGGATTTCAACTACTTCGCCCCCTACTATCACCAGTTCACATTTGAAGCCGTCAACCTTGCCCCAGAGAAGTATCAAGAAGTATATGCCTCTGTTTCAGAGGACATCTGCAATGCCTTCGACTATTACATGGAGCATAAGAACAACGGTCGCAGATTTGCACTTGTAGGCTTCTCACAAGGCGGAATGCTGGTGCTCGACCTACTGAAACACATGACCGACGAGCAGTATAACCGTATGGTAGCAGCCTATGCCTTGGGCTACAGAATTACGGAAGAGGACTGCAAGAACAATCACATACGTCCTGCCAACGGCGAGACGGAGACAGGCGTGACCATCTCGTTCAACTCGGCATTAAGCACAGAAGGAATATGGCCACTCGTTGCTGAAGGTGCCGTTACCTGTATCAATCCTGTGAACTGGAAAACAGATGCCACACCTGCGAACTTCACCTATGAGGGCGAAGAGCATAGCGTGAGCATCGACAAAGGAACTAATATGCTGATAGTTAAGACAAATCGCCCAGAATACTATCGGAAATGGACGAATAACCCAGCCTTTCAGAGTGCCAACGTGCACCTCGATTGTCTGCACCATTGGGATCTGCTGTTCTATTCAGACTTCATTCACGATAATATCATGAAAAGAGCTGGTGTCGAAGGAAGAAAATAGGACACAATTATTGCTTAGTCCACTTACGTGAAACGAGCACTTTCTTGCCATTCACCATCTTGTATTTTGATCTGATCGTAGTATATTGCATAACAGGATCATGAGTAAAATACTTAGCATTTGTCTGCCCTATAGCTTCACGAGCCGCATCCGTACATGCAACTATCACATTCGATATTTCCTTGTATTCCTTATTAGCCTTATCCACGGTGATAGTCACATTGTGAGATTCATCTGTAAGCTTTGCACCAATCAACTTCGTGCTTGCAGGAATATGAATATGAGAAAGATTCAAACAAAGGCTAAATGCACCTCTGCCAATCTCACTAACCTTGTCGGGAAGAATCATTTCACGAATGCCATGACACTGCCAAAAAGCCATCTCGCCTATCTTTTTGAGATTTACAGGAAGTTTCAGGTTATGAAGTTCAGTAGAGATGCCAAATGCCTTTTCTCCAATAGTATGCACATTGTCATACATTTTAACCTCCTCAATATGAGTATCATAGAAGCAACGTTTACCTATCTCAGTGATGTTTTTAGGCAATGCTATGTACTTTAACCACGGTACCCAAGCAAAAGATTCGTCTGGCATATATGTAGATGGCTTCCCCTGCTGATCAACAATATAGGCATCGCTGAGATCCAGAGCTCGCAACCTGCAACCCCAGTTGAAGTTCTCCATTCTATCCCTGCAAAGCCATTTCAGCCAATTAATGTCCTGCGCATTTATAGGTCCGATAACCTTCAGTCTCTTTACATCTCTCCATTCTGTTTCCGTAAGCAACGTATTCAGTTGTCCTGCTTTTGAGTTAGTCAAAGACTTCATAAATCGAGTGTCACTATAACCGTTGAAATCCAAATGAACTCTACGGGAAGACTCCCTTGCCCATCTCCATTCATTACGCAGCAGAGGGTCAGACGCAATATCAGGATTACACATCAGCAACAACTCACGACTCATCTCATTCGGCAATTCCCTGTAATATTTTGTCAAAATATATGCTGAGAGACAATTATCATAGTTGCCAACGACAAATGCGTTGACAACTTTATAAAATTGCTCACGAGCTGCATCATAGCGAGCCTTAAACACAGCTGCACTATCCTCACACGCATATCCGTCAACCCATAATTTTGCATCTTTTACCTTCTCTTCGCACTGAGCAATCAACTTATTACACCAATGCAGTTTGTCATTGAGCGGAGTTCCTGACAGAGAGTCTTTTTCCAAGTCGATATACACATCACCCCCCTCTGCAATAATCGCTTTTCTGCGACTATCACCAAAACTTATGACAGAGTATTGAGGAACCGTCACCTGCATAGAGAACTCACTTGTTTCTGAAGGCTTCAGCATCATCAATTCCTTGTAGTTGGAACAGTCAAAAACCATTGTCGGATATTTAGGATGTTGCTTTCTGCCTCGTATGGTAAAGGTAACATCAGGCCTCTTTGTACTGTATGTCTCAATCCTCAGATTAGGGTTAGTTTTATAGAAGATCCTTGGATTCTCACTACCGAGATCACTTCTAATCTGATTTAGGATATGTGCACCCTCTTCCACCTTAATTACTTCAAGGGCTGAATCTTCTATGAAAGCATAGTCGTATATTTTATTCACACTTGCAGGAATAGTGATTTCCCTGAGCTTCGGACAGCACCCAAAAGCCTGCCAATGAATCTCCTTAGTGTTGAAAGGAAGTATGATTTTCTCAAGCCATGGAACTCTGAAAAAAGCACGTTCACTTATACAGTCGTCAAAGGTCGTGCAGAAATGATGATAGACAGAATCCCTCATCTCTTCTACCAGCCATCCGTATTTGTCATAGCATACATTGACAGAAGAATCCACATTCATATAATAAATAACACCGATAGTATCTTTTTTCAGATTCTTCACCATGTGCATTCCTTGCACCTTACTAAAATAGTCATGATTACAGTTTTGAAACTCATGATCAGTGTACGCAATAGTATCTGTAACAAACCATGCCATAGACAAATCCAACGTGTTGAGCTTAGGAAAATACTGGTCATAACCATCTGAAAGTTTAAGCAGCATCAGGTCTAAGCCATTTATAGGTCCACCAACCCTGAGCGTTGTCATGTTCTTGGTATCATGATTTGATATGAAATCATCTATCTGAAACAAGAGACTTGATGGGCTGTTTATTATCAGCATAGGATCATCCAACTCCCTATTGAGAAGTGACATCATTCCCGACATAAGATCCATAGCCTTATCCTTCTCATCCTTCTTAGACTTACTTTCCTCATAGGTCATCTTACGGAATCTCATCGTCCAACCATTCTGTGAGTCGTATGGCACAAGAACGAGCAGTCCTTCATCGTCGAATGAAATCTCACTCTGCGACATCTTGCCGTCAATATTCTTCACTAAATATGAGCCTGACTGCGACTTGCCCCAAAGATCATCATTCCAAGATGTGACGGGAGCATCAGAGAGGTAATAACTACCTTTGAACAATTCCATATTCGCACCACTCTTATCGTTATGTAGTTTCTGCGATATTGATACTTCGGAAATATTCATTATAATATCACCAGCCATCACCATACCTTTATTTGGCACAAGTATCCAGTCGCCAATAATATCTTTGATATTTACATTTTTTGCATTTAGATTCATGCCAAGAAGCACGAATAAGGTCATAATGAGGTATTTTCTCATAGTAGAAATCAATGTTTTTAGTTAGAAAATTAAAATATACCGTTTTTCGAATTATTCACAACACATTCGCCTTTAATCCCAGTCCTTATAAATCTGCGTAATTAGGTATCTCCGGCATAAACTCCCACCTACCCGAATCATCATTATATCTCAGGCAGACATGCTGAGTGCCGTTGCTCATCATGAGATATTTCACGTTGAGCTGAGTGTTATAGGAAAGAATCTGATGAAGCACTTTTTCCGTAATCTCAATCTCCGGAGCCTTATACTCAATAATCATACGAGGCAACATCTCCCTATCGTAAAGCACTGAGTCACAGCGCAGTTTCTTTTCACCAACCATCAGTTGCACCTCGTTTCCCATAAGAGCCGTGGGATAGCCCTTATATTCCACAAGGAAATTCACGAAGCATTGGCGCACCATCTCCTCGGGAGTAAGGCGCACATACTTACGGCGGAGAATGTCAAGCACCAGCGTCTTGCCATTCTCCTGCCGTATTTTCATTTTATCGTAAGGTGGAAGGTTCATAATAGTGGCCCAAAGAGCGGGTTTATGGCTATGGTTAGGCCTTCAACACAGCCTTTATATTCTTCTCCATCTGCTCTACCTTGCTCACACCAACGAGGACGGAGGTAGTACCACGCTGATTAAGAATCCATTGCAAGGCAGCATCTGATAGCGATTGTCCTTTCTTCTGAGCCTCATCCGACATAGCGCGGAGCTTGGCAAGAAGCTCTGGCGTAAGGTTCTCTGGACGAAGGAACTGACTATGCGTCATTCTCGAATCATCGGGAATACCATTGAGATAACGGTCGGTGAGAAGTCCCTGTGCAAGTGGCGAGAATGATATGAATCCGATGCCGTTTTCTGCACAATAATCCAAGACTCCATTATCCAGAGGCTCACGCTCTATGAGGTTCAGCTTATCCTGATAAATAAGCAATGGCACATCACGCGCAGCAAGATATTCCTTCGCCGTCTTCAGAGCCTCAAGAGGCCAGCGCGAGATGCCCACATACAGAGCCTTACCCTGCTTCACGATATCCACAAGTGCCTGAAGCGTCTCTTCAAGAGGCGTTACCGGGTCATAGCGATGACTGTAGAAAAGGTCAACGTAATCCAGTTTCATACGCTTCAAGCTCTGCTCCAGACTCGCAAACAGATACTTCCTTGAACCCCAGTCGCCATAAGGACCGGGCCACATATCATATCCAGCCTTTGTAGCAATGAACAGCTCATCACGATAAGGACGGAAATCCTCATCCATCAGTCTTCCAAGCGTTTCCTCGGCTGCTCCGTAAGGAGGTCCGTAGTTGTTTGCAAGGTCAAAATGCGTCACACCATGATCAAAGGCATAATGCGTTATGGCACGGCTACGCTGATACGCATCGGCATCGCCGAAGTTATGCCAGAAACCGAGGCTCACCTTTGGCAACATCACGCCTGAACGCCCACAGCGACGATACATCTTGTCCTGATTATCATATCGCTGTGCATCTGCAATATATGGTTCTCTAAGTATCATTTTTTTAGCTTTTAGGTAAATCGAGAGTTTTTTCGTTCGAAGACTTGCATAGCTTGATGAGCCACAGCGAATAAAATAGTGCATGTCCGCCCAAAGCTAGCGCACGTTTTTCAATTTTCGAGAGCAAAGATACTCATTTTTCCACAAAAACAAAGGATTTTACGCAATTTTTTTATAACTTTGCGCTATTAATCATACCCCCACAAGGATAAAATACTATCTAAAACGCTCCCCCTTGGGGGACTGGGGGGCTTAAACCCAAACAAAAATGTTCACCCCCGATCAAAGCCAACAGGAAATAATCAACATATCACAAGGTCATCATCTCGTTCTCGCACCTCCGGGATGCGGCAAGACACAGATTCTGTCCGAAAGAATCTGCATTGCCCATAGCGAGCACGGAGTACCCTACGGCGATATGCTCTGCCTCACGTTCACCAACCGAGCAGCGCGAGGTATGGCAGAACGTATATCTCAGACTATCAGCGATTCCGACATCTCCGACCTCTTCGTCGGCAATATCCACAGATACTGCATAAGGATTCTTACAAACCACGAACTCGTACCCTCAAACACCAGTATCATTGACGATGACGATGCCCTCAGCATTCTCTCACGCCTCTCTAATCAGGACGAGGAACTGGTCATTGCAGACTTCAAGAAGACGCACGACCTCTTCGACTGCATCCATTTCTCGCAGATGATGCACCAGATGAACAAGCAGCATCCCAAGGACATACGTCTGCATCCCGAATGCCTCAACAAAGACGACCTAAATGCTATGCGAATGGTGTGTACGGCATACAGAAAGGAGTTCACGGCTGAGATGATGAACGATATGTACGAGCATGCCGACTTCTATCTGAGTGACATAAATGATATGCAGACAGGCACTTACGCCAACTATGCAGCATACCGTCAGCAGGTAAGGAACACTCTCACGAAACTATCACTTGCACATCAGTACGAGGCATACAAGCGCGAGCATAACCTAATGGATTTCAACGAGGTACTGCTTCGTGCCTATGATGCCATAAGCGAGGCGAAAGCAAGCAACGAACCTGAGAAGCGAGCATTTCTTGAAGCCGTTCAGCGCCCTTGGATTCAGGTTGACGAGGTGCAGGATCTCAATCCGCTACAGATGGCAATCATAGACCTCATAAGCAAGAACGGGTGCATCCTCTACCTCGGCGACGAGCAACAGGCCATCTTCTCATTCATGGGTGCAAAGTTGTCAACCCTCGAAATGCTGCGCAAACGCTGTGCAAATTCCATTCATCACCTTGCCCAGAACCACCGTTCGCCACGCTATCTGCTTGATATATATAATAGGTACGCGGAAAAGGTGCTTGGCATTGACCCTGCCTTCCTTCCACAACCAACCAACAACGACCAGGCTGAGGATGCCACACGCTTCATCTATGCCAACACAACCGATGAGGAGATAGTGAAGATAGCTCAGCAGGCAGGGCAATGGCTTCACACGAACCCTGACGAGACAACGGCTATCGTCACCCTATCGAATGCCGATGCAGAGGAAATCAGCCATCAGCTTACCATGCTATCCCTACCCCATTTCAAGATCTCGGGCACCGACATCTTCTCCACACCCGACATGAAACTGCTCCTCGCGCATTTCTCTGCTGTTATGTCCGACACCAACCTCATAGCATGGTCGCGCATCATGCAGGGGGTGAAATGTATCCATACGGCATACGAGGCAAGGGACATCGTGCATCAACTCATAGCCACAGGCATATCGCCTTCCGAGCTTATGACCGTAGGCACACCGCCTCTCACACAGCAGTTCGTAAAGGCATACGAGACGCAGGATATCGTCATTTTTGATACGGAGACAACAGGGCTCGACACTTTCCGCGACGACATCATCCAGATTGCCGCCATGCGCATCCGTGGCGAGAAAGTCCTTGGCACTTTCATGGTGCACATAGAGACAGAGCGCGAGATCCCAACCATGCTCGGTGACATCGTGAACCCTATCATCGAGGAACGTAAGACCGCCCAGATCCTATCTCACGAAGATGCCCTCTCACGCTTCTCTGAGTTTGCCAAGGATGCCGTTCTCCTTGCCCACAATGCCGATTTTGATATAAACATCCTGCACTCTAATATAAATAGGTATTGTAATTCCGTTCTAGAATCGGCTTTCTCCTTCGGGAGGGCGGGGAAAGAGGCCCCATATTTCGACTCTCTCCGCCTCATCCGACTTCTTGAGCCCGACCTGCGCGTTCACAAGCTAAAGCACCTGCTCGACACCCTGCATCTCGAAGGTCAGAACTCTCACCTTGCCGATGATGATGTGTATGCCACAAAGAGTCTCGTTGACTATTGCTACAAGAAGGCAAAGGCACTCATTCCTCATCAGAATGCGCTCCTTGCCCGTGAAGCCGTGATAAATGTAGGTGCAAAGCTTCAGAAGAACTATGCCCCACTCTATCACCACACCCACGACCTATTATATAAGCCTTCCGGCCCCCTCCCTCGGGAGGGCGGGGGAAGGGGCCTCACCACCGAACTCCGCTATATCCACGATGCACTTGCAGCCGACAAACTCATCCAACCAGTTGACAAACTCGACTATATCTGCTCGTACATCGACAACGACCTTATCGACAGCGAGAAATACCCCGAACTAATCCTACAGCTCCAGCACTATGGCGCAGAAATCAACACCCTGCGCGAAGCAGATCTGTGCAGCGCAAGCAGGATCAAGGAGCGTATCTATGTCTCAACGGTACACAAGGCTAAGGGACTTGAATTTGACAATGTCATCGTCTATGATGCCGTTGACGGCCGTTACCCTAACTTCAACGCCACCACCATCAACCAGAAGGAGGAGGATGCCCGCAAACTCTATGTAGCCCTCTCCCGTGCCAAGAAGCGCCTATATATCGGCATCTCAAAACTATTCATCAACCGCTACGGCAGAACCTTCGACAGAACCATCACCCCGTTCCTCAAACCAGTAATGGATAAGTTCTCGTAGTGTGTAAATATGATATTATGACGGTTTATGTGCACTACTTGCGTCATTTTTGTTTCATGTGCAGTTGGAACATGGTCGATTTTCTTTTTCTCAATCTCACCCAAAGCGTTATATGTTACATGTTATCTGAAATTTGTTTTCAACTTACACCATGCACGACATTCGCGACAACTATTGCAGACTTCAGAAAAATGTTGTAATTCTGCACTCGTGCAGGTGCAGCGCACATTGTCACTTGTGATTCAAAATCACAGGCAAACGGCAAATCCGTTCTAACACCGTTGTAAAGCCGTTGTAAATCCGTTCCTTATATCAGAGACATAGGGAAGCCCCATTTGGGAAGGTATGGTTAGGCTTATAATTAAGGAAACTTGGAAATTCATTCTTCAAACATTGGCGGCGATACTGACCGTTATTGCTACAACTCTCGGCTTGACATCTTGTTTAGGTGTATAAAAAACGAATCCCCCATAACGAATATGCGGGATTCATATTTTAGGCACGCTAACTTAACGTGACTCGACTATTATCATGAATTGATGTTGTGTTATGATTTTGTATTCATATTCTTCCTTGCAGAAACTATACGGTCCATATTAAAAATCACTTTGTTGCGGGCCGTGAGGTCGAAAATCTCTTCGAACTTCTTGTATTGCTTATCGCTGAGAATCTGCTTCATCTGCTTCTTGTGACGATTCACTATTTTGTGAGCAGATCTGAATCCCATGCCTCTGCCTCTCTGTTGAGAAAGGTTTTCCATTGCATCGTCGAACTCTGCCATTGAAACCTTGACAGTTTCCATCTGGTTTTTGTCCAGCTCCAGATAGCAGCTTATTCTCTTGAAGAACACTGATGAGTCATTAGTCTTTGCATTTACACTCATTGTCATTACGAACATTGCCACGATGGCGAAAACAATCTTTTTCATATCTTTTTCTTTTTAAATGGTTATACGTTGTTTTGTTTCTGATTTCTGATGCAAAGGTATGAAGAAATGGGCTATACTCAAAATACCTTTCGACGTTTACCCCCATGTCTTTCGACGTTTACCCCTATATTTTTTCAATGAATCCCTCTAAATACTAAATTCCTTAGATGAACGACTATATTTCGAACACCCCACAAAAAGCGCTTGCCTATAATGTATTGGTAGGAAGTAGTTAAGTATTTTTAAAGACACCTCTATACGAATTGAAATTGATAATCGACTTGCTTTAGCTTGATGTGTTTGGCGAATAAATTAAAAGATTAAGGGAAAAATAAAATCGTTGAACTAACGTTAAAATAAGAAACAAAATCATAGATAATGTATATGAAAAATATTACAATAGCATCTGTATTAATGGTCGTGCTGTTCTGTACGAGTTGCAGGAATAGTACGAATATGACACCGAATGCGAAAACGGAAAGTCTGGACTCTCTGCAAAACGGACAATCGGATGGTTCTGACAGTATAGTCGCCAAGAAAAGTGGGATTACTGCGGAAATGGCTTACAAGGGCGTGAACAACTATTGCCATAAGGAATATGACTGGAGCGCGGCAAAAGAGAATCCTTCGATGATGTATGTGCAAATGGGTGATGAGACGGACGCGGAGTATAAGGTGGTGTTCCGCAGCTATACCGGCTCTTTCGTGTATTTCTATGTTGACAAGGCAACGGGCAAGACGAGGATGGTTGACTTTGTTCCTGCCCTTAACATTGAGGAGGAGAGCGGCACGATTGACTTGCTTGAGTACTTGAAGACCCCCTAAGGTACTGGAAAAGGTTCCGCTTGCGCGGAGATTTGGAAAGAAAATTCTCTTTATTAAACCAGTAAATTATTTAATTAAACGAACACAGATTGCACGGATTTAACGGATATGCTCGCTTGCGCTCGTGATTGACATCTGAGAAATCCTTGATATCTGTGGTTAATATAAACTGAACACGGAAGACACAAAATAAACGGAACTTCCGTTCCATTCGTGCTTTCTGTGTTTGAAAAGTAAATGGGGGCACGTTAAGAAAAAATAGATAGCATGACCTTGCTGATTATACTATCTATTTTATTAACATATCCCCTAAACGTACAAGCTGTATATACTCCCTCTGAAGGGGGTGAGGGGCGGAGCCTTTCCTTTGGGAAGGACGGGTTAGGCTTTTCTACCTTTTTTAATACACTCCTCAATCACTTTTGGGAAATACTCCATTTCCAGTTCGTGAACCTTGTCGGCAATTGTATCGGGAGTATCTTCTTCTGTGAGAGCAACACGGAACTGGGCGATATGCTCACCGGCATCGAGTTCGTTGTTCACGTAGTGGATTGTGATGCCAGATTCCTTCTCGCCGGCAGCCTTCACAGCCTCATGCACATGATGTCCGTACATACCCTTACCGCCGTACTTAGGCAACAGGGCTGGGTGAATGTTAATGATACGCTTTGGATAAGCATCTATCATATAGTCAGGAATACGGACGAGGCAACCTGCAAGGATGATGAAATCGCATCCTTTCACAGTGTTCATGACAAGTTCGCTGTCCTCCTCAAACTGCTTGCGAGTGATTATGCTGCATGGTATTCCATGATTCTTGGCACGTGTAACTGCGTAGGCATCAACCTTGTTGCTGATAACAACCGAAATTTCTACATCAGGATTGTTCTTGAAGTAATTGATGATATTCTCCAAGTTGGTACCGCCTCCACTAACCAGGACTGCCAGTTTTGTTATTTTATTCATATTTTGATTACCCACAGTAAGCTATTCTTACAAATTGGATGCAAAATTACTAAAATATCAGCAGTTTCAACACAAATAACAGCAGTATTTCTGTCAAATGGCAAGTATTTTAACTATTTTTCAGACTTGCCCGTATAGAAATCTGTTATTCTTCTGATAGCCCTTGCGCATACTGGACAGAAATCGCGCACCTCGTTTATCTTCATCCTGCATTCTTGTGCCGGACGATAGCAGCCCTTCTCCTGATAGCCACCGCCTTCGAAGACTCCTACCACTTGGGTAGCCGCATTAAGAGCCTCCACAGCCTTTGCATCATTGAAGTCAATAGTCTTATAGTCAGGCACTTTAGGGTTCTTTGGTGTAGGAACAGGCTGATTCTCAGGCATCATATTCTCCCACTTGCTTTTGAAATTCACGAGCGTGGTGAGATTGGGTTCCCACGGTTCTGTATCGGCAGGGTAATACACATCAGCCGAGTTGCCATATTCATACTCGTCGCCAAGTCCGCCAAACGAATGCCCGAACTCATGGACAAGCACCTCCTTGAAAGTTGGATGGTCGGATGTTACAACAGTTACCTGATTATATATTCCGCCACCGCCGTAGATATCAGAATTGGCAAGTATGATGACATGCTCGAAAGGTACCCCCGAAAGCAGGTCATAGACCTTGTGCATATTGCGCGTGGTTAGATATCGGTCGCTGTAAAACGTGCTGTAATGCGAATCCGTGGCGGTGTTCGTCCATTTTCCTTTGAGTGGGACGGAAGGTCCAGACTGAAGGGAAGGAGCTGCTACGGCCACCACGTTGAAGCGGTTCTTCAAGCTCTTGAAAGGCTCATTGGCGAAGAGAGCCTCTACCGCACGTCCGCAATCGGCATAGAACTTATTCCTCTCTGCCTCGGTATATCCCTCTGCAAGGATGGCGATGTCGATGCAATCGGTTATATTCGCATTAGGAGCATTGTTTCCCTTCCATATATAGCGAAAAGGCACGCCTGTGGCACCAACCTTGCGAATGAGGATATCCTTTGGATCAATGGTGTGCGTGAACTTTGAAGTCACCACATTATGGTTATTCGTAAGGGTTACGGTGATATCAATCTTATTCTTCGGGAACGGGATGTTATAGCTTGTCTCGAATGCCCTGTCGGTTGTTTTTGCCTCAGCCTCAAGCTGCCATTCCTGGAAGAGAGTGGAGAAGGTCCAGACGTATATTACCTCATGTGAGGTATGATCCGTGACCGTTATCTGACCGTTTCCGTTCAGGAATTTCTCAGCTAGACGCGCCCTTCTGCCCGCCCATTTCTCCTGTCGCTTCACATTCTCAAGATAGATATGCTGTTCGTGGTCGTTTCCTGCAAAGATATAGTCAAGACGCAGGGTTGCATCCTCGAAATACTTGTTAAAATCCTGCGCCTCCATTGGCAATACAAAAAGCAGAGCCAAAGATGCCAATAATATCATTTTTCTCATTTTAAACTATTCATTTTTCATTTAAAGACGATGCCACCACATACCCCATCGTCCATGCTGCCTGTAGATTGAAACCGCCTGTTATGGCATCTACATCGGTTACTTCTCCTGCAAAATAGAGTCCTGGGTGATTCTTTGCCTCAAGTGTGTCGTGCTTCAAACTATTCAGAGACACACCGCCACAGGTAACGAATTCGTCTTTGTATCGGTTCTTACCCGTGACGTGATAGGTATCAGAGGTGAGCACGGTAAGGAGTCTGTTGAACGCCTTGCCCTGAAGCTTGCTCCATCGCATATCTGCCGATAACTTTGCCCTCTGTACCAGATGCGCCCATAGTCTTGCGTTGAGGGTTGACGGATAGGCGGATGTTATCTTCTTTGCGGAATGCTTCCTGACATAAGCAGAAAGCATTTCATGTACGTCATTATTGCTCATCTCAAAGAGCCAGTTCACCATAACATTTGCCTGATAATTCTTCTCTGCAAGAATCCTTGCGCCATGCGACGATAGTTTCAGCACGGCAGGTCCGCTTATGCCCCAATGGGTTATGAGCAACGGTCCGCTGGTCTTTATCTTTGTTCCAGCAAGCGACACCTGTGCCTGTTCAACGACAGTACCCATCAATGAGGTAAGACTCTTATCGGCAATGCACAGCGAGAACAAGCTCGGAACGGGTGGGACAATCTCCAAATCGAGACTTATGAGCATATCAAATCCGGAAGGAGAAGGATGTCCGCCAGTTGTGACGATAACCTTATCTGCCTCTATCACATTGGTATTTTCTGCCTTTGTATAGCTCACGGCATAATATGGCAAGTGTGGCGCGATATCCATTACCTTACAGCCACAAAGGGTATTCACGCCAAGTCTGTTCATAAGCGATGTGAGCGTGAAGACTATCTCCATAGCATCCTGCGACTGCGGAAACACGCACTCATCATCCTGAGTTACGAGCCCTACCCCTTCGCGCTCAAACCATTCGTAGGCATCTGTTGGCGAGAAATGATGGAATAGTTTCTTCATCAGGCGGAAACCACGAGGATATACCTGCTCCAGACTCTTCACCTCGGCAAACGAGTTGGTAAGGTTGCATCGTCCGCCACCGGTTATGGCGACCTTAGCCAAAGGTTTCGTGCCTTTCTCAAGCACCGTAACCTCTGCCTCCGGGCATCTCCGCTTAAGTTCAATGGCAGCAAAGCATCCTGCCGCTCCTGCACCTATGATAACAATTCGCATATTCACGAAGGATAATTACTTTAGGTAAATGCTCTTTAGGAATTTTATATTCGTGTGCAAAGATAAGATAAAATTTTGGGACTTCCAAATATATCACAAAGAAATAAAAACACATTCTCAAAACACTAATCAGCATAATTATACTCTGCTACATTTATACCATAATACACCTGTACTAAAATTGTACCAAATTCTCGTTTAGTTATACTATTGTATTACTATACAACGAAACAATAATTCATTAAGGTTATCATACTATAAGATTATTCTGGGGTCGCTTGAATTGCATTGCAAAGACAATAAATCTCCAATTGGCTATTGGACTTGAATTGGAGCTGAATTGGAGCAGAATTGGAGCTGCGACTGTGTTACATCGAAAAAGGAACGGGATAAAGGCATGATTAAACAATGAACTTTTTTATTTGGACCTACCGCCAAAAGCGATGTTTTGTGATGATAAAAACTCAACCTTCGCAATTCAGGAACTACATGAAAGGCAATTCCGAGCTTGCGAAACTCGAATAAGACGATTATACATTTATACTATCACACGATAATACAAGTGGATAAAAAAACAGGTGACAAGCATTTTTGCTTACCACCTATAAAAAAAACATAACGAATTAATACTCAACAGTTTCAACAACTATTATTCTTTTGAAAACTAATCCCCAAGTCTTTCCTTCAATATACTTTCAACCTGTTCTGCACTTGGGGTAACGGCAAGGATTGTGCCATCAGCAGCAATAAGGAAACCGCCACCTCCCGCATTGTCCAATCCATTCTTTAACCAAATTTTGTTCTGGTCCTTGAGTTCAAGAAGATTCATCCACGTATAACCATCCTGATCAATGGCTTTTTTCATATTCTCTGCCTTTTGTTCTCTGGCAATACCAATTACCTGAAAACCCTTATCCTTATATTTCTCATACAAAGGCTTTAAAGCTATGGCACGCCTACGACAAGAACCACACCATGAAGCCCAGAGGTCGATATAAATGAGCTTGCCGGAATACAATGACGAAATCTTGACTTGCTTGCCTTCCTTATTGCAAACATCATAATCGATGTATTTGTTTCCCGGAATAAGGTCTATTGCCTTTATTGTATTCTTTATGGATTCATGGTATTTATGCCCACTAAACATATTGCAATATGTCTTTTTATAGGAATTCAAATAATAAGGTGTAACAGATGCCTTCAAAGTTGGTACATATCGAAAATATTCCTTTATGTTAATTAACCCATAGAAACAAGGATGCTCATCCAACCATTTAGCTCTTGAAATCATTTTTTGTTCATAGATTTCATCATTCTCCCTCAGTATTTTATTGTATGACACAAACAGAGGATTAGTACTTGTCTCAGAATCATTCTCTGAGACATAAACATTCCATTGTTCTTGCGTCATATTCTGTTTTACGCCTAAAATGATTTTCTGAATAGAATCAATCTTTGCTGTTATGCCTTTGATAGACGAATCATAGATTGTACCTATTTCTTTCTCACATTGTTCCTGCATCATTGTTTCCTTGCCAGTACCTTTGACAATAGGAGTGTCTTTTATAGTTCCTATTCTTATAGAGACATCCTGATTTTCTGATATAAATTCTGCATATCTAAAACTTCCATTTTGATATTGGTTTTCTGGAACTATGTAATAGCAAGAAAGTTCATCCGTTTTAAGATCATAAAAGAAATTACCATCCGTGACAGGAATTCTGACAAAATCATCAATACGGAAATCCGCTCCTTTCTCGGCTATATACATAACCTTAGTCTCTGGATCTGTGGTTATTCCCTCTATATGACAAGTGTACTTTTGTGCCCTACACATAGTGCCCAGAGCAATGTAAGATATTAATAATAATCGCTTCATTATGGTTAATCTAATAAATTTGGGTTATAATTAGTTTTTTCGCATGCAAAGATAAGAAAAAATTCCCACACTTACAAATATTTTTAATTTATGTTTAGTAAGTAGCCTGAAAGGCCACATAGTACACATATAAAAAAAGACACACACGAAAAACAAGAAGTAGATAGTCAAAGCATTATGCGTTACACTATCTACTCCTTAATTATTTACTCTTAATCATTCAAGATACATCAAACAGCACAAGTTGTTTAGAATCCAAAGTCATGATCTTCATACACCGCGAACGGAAGGTAAATAACGGCAGCAGCCAACGCTCCAAGCCCGACTTGTGCAAATATAGCAGTATTCGATTTCCCGCTAGTAAAAACGAAGTATGGGGTTGTATTAAGCATATAGCCACGCTTCACATCTTTAGAACGCACAATACGAATGCTTGACACATATTCTTTTACAGCCATACGGTGCGAGTCCTCCCCTTTCTCGTTAAAACTATATTCTACATCGGCTGCAAGCATAAGCGGTGTAGTATCAGCAGTATAGTCACGGTTATCGCCTTTATGGAACTTTTCTCCTGTATCCAGAAAGCGTCCTTTGCCTTTTACAGAGAAAAATCCTCCCCCTATATCAATCATGTCTGTGCGAAGTTTTTCAGGGAGCCCATCCCACTCATATACCACTGAACGTCCATGAGGAGCAATGGCCAACACTCGCTGGTCGTAGATGGTATGACTATGGGTATAGCTCTCACTATCAATCGTTTTTGTTTTGAATATCCTATCCTCTTCGGGAACGACGCTATGCTGCGTAGTATGGCTCTCTGTGTTCGATTGTCGTATAAACATCGGTTCTGATACACCATTAACCAACGAGAACGACCGTTTTCGATGTATGAACACCACTTTATCCGTGAGGTTCTCTATTTCCAGAAGAGCCTCCCCTTCTGAATCAATTACAATACTTGCCCTGATGACGCCATCTTCAGAGACCTGTGTACCTGTGGCTGCCATTTGGCAGAAAACACCCACTTTACGCGCTGATGCTGACCATGTGATGGTTAGTAGTGCTGATATCAGCAAAAAGAATTTCTTAGTCATAGTATTAATGTTTTTAGTATTACGTTTTATTTTCTACAAAAGTAGTACGTTTCATGTTGTCTGGCAAAGGGTATCCCCTACTTGTATGATGGAATTTCCCTATTTTCAGGAATCTTTCACTTGGCAAAATTGAATAGGCCAAAAGTAAAAGCACAAGTTGTCAATATTTTTTCTTTACCATGCAATTTTTTTGCTTTTCCTGCATTATATAATAGATAAAGGATAATTTCAAAAAAAACAAAAAAGAATATGAATAAAAAAATCTACCTCATGGCATTCTTATGTGCCGTTTTTCTTTGTCTTGTCTCCTGCGAACTTGATGATGTAAAAAGTCAGCAGATAATGAATGGCTATTTCACGATCACAGGTTCATCACCAAACTACAAACTCATCGCAGATAACGGCACGATTGTATATCCTACATCATCAAGTGTAAGCGATATTACAAAAGGTTTTGGATTCGGCAATCACAAACGAGTTTATTTCAACATCTACTACAACAAAGAGAATATGACAACAGAGAACGAAACCATTACAATTCGCAATGCAGAATTACAGAAGGTGACATATCTAATAGAGATGAAGACCATCTGCGAAGAAGAAGCTACCAAGGCAGGAATAATGCAAGAAGACAGCATTTTCCCTATCAATACTCTTGGCAACTGCTGGTTGTCAAACGGCTACCTCACATCCTTATTCGCAGCAAGCTATTCTATAATAAACGACATTATTGTTGAATCTGATGCCAATCTCTGTGCAACAAACATCAGCGACAATGCCGTAACCTTCAAGATGCTATACAACCGACACACGAAAAAAAATGATACCAATGTCAAGAGCAATAAAGAAAATTACGCATATTCATTCGACATTTCAAAACTTAATATTCCGGGCAACGACTCCGTCACCGTAACATTCGAAACGTTAGGTGCAAAAACAAGCAGTTGCAAGGTTGCACGCAACGTTTTCAAATATGCTCAATAGAGTAAAGTTGAAAATTGAAAGTTCAAAAGAAAACCAGTACCCTGATTTGGGGTACTGGTTTTATTTTATTATATTTCAGCTATGTGATTACTGAAGGAATGAGATAAGCACACCTGCGGCAACGGCAGAACCGATAACACCTGAGATGTTACTTGCCATACAATAGTTGAGCACGTGGTTCTTTGGGTCATACTGTGTAGCGATGTCGTTTGCCACACGAGAAGCCATAGGAACGGCACTCAAACCTGTTGCGCCAACCAGAGGGTTAACCTTCTTCTTAGTGAAGATGTTGAAAATCTTCACCATGCAGATGCCAGCTGCGATAGAGAGTGCGAATGCAAGGAATCCGCCAACAACGATACCTATTGTCTGGAGGTTGAGGAAAGCCTCAGCTGTCATTGTAGCACCTACAGAAAGCCCGAGGAAGATGGTTGCGGTGTTCATGATAGCGTTAGACGCAGTATCAAACAGACGGCTTGTCATGCTACCAAGTTCCTTGATAAGATTACCGAACATCAGCATACCTACGAGGCTCACGGCTGTTGGAACAAGCAGAGCCACAACGGTAGTTACGGTTATTGGGAAGAGAATCTTCAGCACACGGAGGTTCTTGATCTCTGTCTTGTTAGGATACTTCTTGTCCTGCTCCTTCATGTTAATCATCAGCTCCTTCTTTGAGCAGAGAGCCTTTACAACGAGAGGGATGATAACAGGTACGAGAGCCATGTAAGAGTAAGCTGCTATAGCGATAGGACCGAGAAGTTCAGGAGCGAGCTTGATAGTGGTGAAGATAGCCGTAGGACCGTCAGCACCGCCAATGATACCAAGAGAAGCAGCCTGCTGTGGAGTGAAGCCCATTGCGAGGGCAGCAAGAAGAACTGCGAAGATACCAAACTGAGCACCTGCACCGAAGATAGAGAGACGAAGGTTACGAAGCATAGGACCGAAATCAGTCAGCGCACCCACACCCATGAAGATGATAGGTGGGATGAAACCCGTCTTGATACACATGTAGTAGATGAAGTTCATGAGACCGAGGTCATGCGCAATCTTATGAAGAGGCATATCCCAGATAACTTCCTTATTGCCTGCCGCATCGAGGAGAAAACCACCGTTGCCGTCAGGAATGAAGCCCTCAGAGGTTACGGTCGTAACACCCATGCCACCGCCTGGGAAGTTGGCGAGAAGTACGCCGAATCCAATTGGGATAAGCAGCAGAGGCTCATATTTCTTTACGATTCCCAGATAAAGAAGCACGAATGCTATGAGAATCATCAAGAGGAAAGACCAGTCACCGCCAGTCTGCGAGAACGCGGTCATTTCCCATATTTTCTGTAATATTTCCATTTTTTTCTAGTTTTCTAGTCGTTCTAGTTTATCTAGCTATTCTAGAGAATCTTGGGTAGGCTCTTATGCAATAGTCATCAGCACATCATCCTCTTCAACAGAGTCACCAGATGTGAAGTTGATACTTGTGATAGTACCTGCCTTTTCTGCCTTGATACGGTTGAACACCTTCATAGCCTCGATATAGCAGATGATATCACCTTCCTCAACATGGTCGCCAACCTTCTTTGGAGTCTCACTTGAGTTGCTTACCATATAAGCCTTACCTTCCAATGGAGCAAGAACCTCAAGGCCTTCGCCTGCTGGTGCTGCTGGTGCTGCAGGAGCTGCACTTGCAGCAGGAGATGCTGCCGGTTTGTCACCGTATGCGATGTCAACCTTATAACTCTGACCATTAACGGTAACTGTGATTGTCTGAGGCTGTGCGTCACCCTTAGGAGCATTCTTCTTAGCCTTACGCTCTGCAAGGTCAGCCTCGAAGTCAGCCTTAGCCTTACCGCTCTTGAATGCCTCATACTGCTGTGGGTGCATAGCATACTCGAAGAGTTCCTCATCATCCTCACCGAGATCCCAGCCGTTCTCCTTCATCTTCTGACGATATACGTCGAGATTGTCAGGATAGTTCTCCTGTGGATCGGTTGTCATGAACTCACGTCCCTCTGCCTTAGCCATCTCAACGAAGATAGGATCAACAGGACCTGCAAGCTTTCCAGACTTACCGAGAATCATATCCCAGATGTTGTCAGCAATCATTGACCAACGCTCCTTACCCTTCTCCATCTGCATTACGTTCATAAGAGCGAGGTTCTTGACATACTGAGAGAATGGAGTAACGAGACATGGATATCCAACCTTAGGCCATACGTAAGCAACCTCGTCGAAGAGTTTTACAAGAAGCTGGTCGGTTGTAAGCTCAGGCTGGTTGTTCTTCACCTTCCACTTATTGAGCGATTTGAGGTTATCCTCAAGGTCGGTCATAAGTGAACCCATCATACCGCCTGGAAGACCCGGCT
>Ga0326513_10001141_pt1 | contig 21576 bp, 21 predicted proteins | sample 2_2465_0518_D_FD_203654 | JGI IMG/M metagenome (GOLD analysis project Ga0326513, IMG submission 203654) | Bovine rumen microbial communities from UC Davis, California, United States - 2_2465_0518 | ecosystem: Host-associated > Mammals > Digestive system > Stomach > Rumen | place: USA... | reverse complement strand
ATTCTAAATTTGTCATTGCCTTCTTGACCCCTTCATGTCTAATTTAGTTTCGATTTTGATAAATCGTTTATCCATAACATTAACTTTTTCTTTAATATCACGAACTTCGTCTTTAAGCTCTGTATAATCAGCTTTAATTTCTTTATCTTGTGAGTTTAAACTCTTAATACTATCTTGTAATACTGTTATCTGTTTATTTAAATCTAGTATTGGTTTAATAGCTATTGCTACAATAATACTAGTTCCTCCTAATAAAGCAAGTACAGCACCAATGAAATATCCCATAAATGTATTAGCATCCATGACATTACCCTCGTTTCTTAATGCTTGTAGTATTTAGTATATAATGACTCATCGTCATATGTTGTATGGTATTTGCGAATATTAAACAACTTCCAAAATATAAAAGGTCTTCCTACAGGTCTTCTTTTGATTTTAATAAAACCAAATAATCTTGGAGGTAAATATGTCACAAAGTCATTTACATTTGAGAAGTTATAACAATCGTTGCAGCATTCTCTTAAATATCTTTTAATTTTTCTTCTATTAAATATGTTTGTTTTCCATGGATTAACACTTCCATATGTGTATAAATTTACTTTTCTTCCGAAATTATAGAATATATCTTGAGCACATAATTGTGCTTGGCCACTACCTAATGACCATCCTATAATCTCAATTTCAGCGGTAGGATTAACATGAAGTAACACATTAACTCTATCTCTTATTAAATGTTTCATAGCTTTATACATAGCAGCCCAGCCGTTATGCACTCTTAAAGTTATTTTCTTTCCATTATAGATGAAAGAATCATAATATTTTTGTGTGAATAACAGATTGGTAACCCAATCCATATTACCATTTGTTGCTTGGAAATTTATTTGAATGACATTTCTGTCAGCCTCATAATGTATTTCATAATTTGCTTCAAATGGAAAGCCCTTATATGTATAAGGTACTACTTTATAATCTATTTTATATCTGGCTTTACCTGTATGGTTAAAGTCGTCAGATGTATCTATAAAATATTGAGAAAATTTTAATCGTTTCATAAATCTTCCTTTCTATTCAATTATACAAATGGATTATTGCCAATAAGAGTTACTTGAAGTCTAGTTCCTATACCTCCACTTATTGTAACGGTACCACTACCACTATTTATTGTTACTGTTAAATATGTTCGTGGTTCATTATAATTTTGAACTCTTGATATTTCAGTTGCCCTAGCACCGTCAAAATCTTTTCTGTTATAGTTCCAAGATGTTGATGACATACCCCATATACCAGTGCAACCACCTTGTGACTCAGCTAGAAGCATTATAAAACTTCCTGTAAAACCTGAAAGGTAGTTTGTAAAATTTATTGAATAATTATCACTAGTAGAATTTCTTGTTAACATAAAAGAATTAAATAGAATATTTGGCATTAATTTATTATTAATATTCATAGTGTCATCTCCTTTAAACTTTTATTTTCTAAAACACCTTTAAGCCAAAGGCACTTATTTTGTGCATTGATTCTTTCTTTCTACTTGGTTAATCTCTATATTCAATATTATGCTTATAAATACCAAGCTCTAATCCAAATATTGAATGTTCGATTTGTATTACCTGCATTTATAGTGCTAATATAATAAAAACCAAAATAACCATTATAACCCATACCACCTAAACCACATTCTCCATCTTCAGTGTTATCACAAACCGTTTCGTATCTTAATAAAGTATGTCCACTTGGTATAGTAGGTAGTTGAGAACTTGTTATTTTCCACCACGTTGTTTCGTTAGGGGAACAAGTTATCTGTCTATGTGTTCCGTCAACGTATTGTGGTGTTCCTGTTTGAATATAAGGAATATATGGTAATGCAGTTGAGCCTTTATTAAGCATAGCTGTTTGTATATAAGCATTATTTTTAACATAACGTATTCTTATATAACTACAATTACTTGGAGTTGTAAATGTATATTTTGTAACATTCCAAATCTGTCCACTATCACTAATAAAAGTATAATTAGAGTCGTAATAATCAACAACGATTAAATGTTGAGTATCAATACTTATTGTATATTGTGTATTTGATTCTACTTTTTGATAATCGTCTCTACCAAGATAATACCAATCTCCACTATAATTTGAAACTTGAGTTCCAATACTCCATAAATTCAAGTTTTGTGCAATGTCTAATAATTTTGGATTAATCATAGCACACCCCTAGAGAGAGAGGACTAACTAAATATTGTCCTCCTTTCTTTTGGTATATATATACATGTTTCATTTTATATATTTCCTCCTCAACTTATAAATACTCTAGTCCAATAAGTTGTATCTTCAGAAGTTGAAGGATAATATTCTGAACTAGTCTGTGAGGCTGTCTTAGCTGTAGCACATACGAATAGTTTTCCGCTGTATAAGCACACATCACCTACATCATAAGCTTGTTTATTTTTAAATATCAATTTATTAAGAGTAGTTAAATCATCAGCAGTTGCACCACTTACCGCGACTTTACCATTGCTGTTAGATATTAATGCTCTATTAGCTGTTAAATTATTAGATTTAATTGTTGAAGCGCCACCAGTAATACTGGGTTGAATAACTATTTCACGATATTTCCAAGTTAAACTGCTAGTATTTATTACCATTATAAATGCTGCAGGAACAGTACTCACCCAACCTACATTCGTAAATATATAAGAACCATCTACGTAATCTAAATATCTTAAATAATTTTCCGCAGAAGCAGATACATATTTCCACGCAAGAAGTGTATTTTTATTAATAGAATCAACTTGCTCTTGAGTTACAGTTCCACTTGTAGAACCTATTGAGGAACCTGCTATAGTAATTACATTAAATGTGTCTGTAACAGCCCTGGCGGTTGCATCCTTGATATTATAAGTTGTGTTGTCTGTTCCTTTGATTTTAGATACGTCTGCCATAATCTAAAACCTCCTTCATTAAGATACTGTTACTGTATCAGTTGTTGTACCTACAGTTACTGTTGCGGTTTCTGTTGATGCTGTTGCTACGCCACCTGCTGGAGTGAATGTACCAGTTGAAGTAACAGTTCCAGTATCACTTGTGACATCTACATCTGTTACAACACCAACTCGTCCAGTTGCAGTATCATCTTCTAAACCTAAAGAAACATCATTTACTATTGCAGCACCTGAACCAGTTGCATCTACAGCACCTGTTGCTACAACTTGGTCTGTTAATGTTACAGGTGTAATTGTACCATTAGCTACTGCTGGAACAATATTACTTGTGCCTAAACCTACAGTACCTGTGCCTGCAGCAGTAAACGTTAATACCTCATCTGTTACTGATACTGTTACACCAGTTGTTGCAAATGTTTTAGTTCCAGTTAATGAAGTACCTACTGCTACGGCAGTACCAGCTTTTGCTACATCTACTGCAGTTCCTGCTGTTGCTTTCTTAATAGTTGTTGTAACTAATTTTGTTTTACTAGGTACTGCTTTAGCATACTTTGTAGTCTTTGTAACCCCAGTAACTCTAGTTAATGAAGTTGTTACAGTGACAGTGCCTGCTGTACCAGTAAATTTATATGTTTTAGGAATAGTAACAGAACCAGCGCCACTTGGCTTAACATAACTACCAGTTGCACTATTCTTGAATGCTAATGAACCGAATGCACCGATACCAGCACCAAATTCATCCCATTTTGAACCATTCCAAATAAATTCTCTATCTACATCTGGTGTAACTGCAGGAGAAGCTTTATACATAACAATATCACCTTGTTTTGCTGTATAAGATTCACCTTCAACAGTAATAGGGTTTGTAGTTGAACCATCTATTAAAGCTGTTGTTGTAACACCGATATAATGTACGCCACCGACAATTGCTTGTCTAGCTTCTGCGTCTTTTAATAAATATGTATTACCTGATGGTAATGTAATCTGTGAAATATAAGAAACATCGTTTGGCATAATTATAAATCTCCTCTTCTAATTTCTGTTTAATATTAAAGTTTCGGCAACTACCACATCACCGCAATTTAACTTATTATCCCAAAATGCTCTATCCGCTGCTGAAACATGTGATTGAGTGTCACCAATATGATTCTCAATTATTGATTCCATTTTAGATAGAACAAATGGTAAATCCTGTACATATGTAGAACCATCACCAATCTTTAAATTAGGATATTCGACATGTGTAGTTTCGTCTACTGAATAATCTGAATATATGATTATATGTCCTTTTTGAGGTTTATAACCCGTATAATTATTCCAGAATTCAGTAGTACCGTATTCGATTTTTGATTGCTTGTACACTAGATTTGAGTTGGCATATTTTTCACCATCCCAGTAATACATCAACATATTATCTGTATTAAGGGCTAAACCACGGTCAACTTGTAAAGCTTCAATTTCAGAAGTATTACCTACAAAACTTGCATCTGAATTTAAGAACATCTTTAATAGATAAGTTAATTGCTGTTTTGTATAGCACATTTCTTTAACTTCATCAACTGCAGCTTCTACTTCTTCAACAGCTTTGTCAAAATCGTAATATTCGCAATGAGATTCTATATCCCCTTCTTGAATTGGATTTTTGTCAATCATTACGTGAATATAAGATGAACCAGCAGTTTTACCATTTATTTTCAATTCCAATATAGGAGTATGTAACCCATAGAAATATGACATTTGTTGGTCTACATCAAAATAAACAGTATTTCTAGCTTCATTGCATCCTAAAACTGGTTTGTAAACAAATGTGTGGTCTTTTTTGCCCCAGCGTACTTCAACTTCAGCACCTTCTGGTAAGGTATAAGAATAACCACCTTGGAATAACTTACATGCAATAACTGGTAATGTATTATCATATTGCACAACGTGAATTGGTTCCATGGTGTTTCGTTGTTTGAAATCTACTTTAGTTTCATGAACAACTTGGTCCGTAATTATATATGTATCCACGGTTAATCCTCCTACCAATATATTACGTTATTTTATCCTATAACGCTAGGATTCCACATTTATCACAAATGGCACAGTCAATGTTTCTGTTGATGTAGAATAAGACATACCATTTGCAAATTTATTTTCAAGAGTCGTTACACGATTTACTGTTCCTTGCATCTCTGCAATAGCAGCATGAGCTTCATCTATTAAATCATTTAAATCTTGTATCTCTTGTTCGGAGCCTTGTGTGTCTCCATTTTGAATTGGATTCTTACGAATCACTAATAATAAATAAGATGAACCTGCTTTTGGTGTAGACTCATCTTGAGATGATGGAGAAGATGTTGACATTTCTAGAATAGCATATAATTCCCCATCAAAAATACCCATTTGATATGTAAATTCGAAATACACAGTTGTACGGGTTTCATTAAAACCTATAACAGGATTATATACAATATAACCATCTTTCTTTTTTAAGCGTACTCTAATGGCAGTCGTTGCTGGAACAGCATACACTTCTTCATTATTATAAAGGTCTACTGCTACAATTGGTATGCTAGTGTCATATTGTGTTAAGAATATAGGTTTGGGTGTTATATTTTTGCCAAAATCTGCTATGGTTTTATGTATAACACGCCAGTCTTCAAGAGTATGTTGTGCTCCTGATTGGTCATAATAAACTAAACCCATCGGTCAAACCTCCTCGTTTAATATTATGAATTGTTTGATGCTTCTTCTAATGCTGCAACACGTTCCTGTAAATCTTGGATTATTGCAATGACATTAAAATTAGAACCATTACTCTCTATAGTATATGGAACTGTACCTGGTTGAATTGGATGCTTATTTATAATAACATTGAAATATGAAGTACCAGCTACACCATTCTCCATTTCTACTGTGACTATTGCTTTATAAGTTCCAAATGCTTGAGTTAAAGTTTCATCCACTAAGAAATATACTATTGTTTCATTATTTACTACATTATATCCTTCTGCTGGTATCTTATAATGAACGCCAGTATTAACTGATATATTAAGATAAATATCAACATTATCCGGAATAATGTATTGCAATTCTTCCATATATAATTTTACAGCTATGACTGGAATTTGTTTATCACCTTGCACTAAACGTATTGGTTCATTAACAAGAGATTTAATAAAGTCAGCTTTTACTGTATGAATTATACTGTCTGAATCGGGAGTATAATTATCAATCATGTTAACCCCTATTCTATCCACTCAACAAATGGTGCAAGAGAAACTAAATCTCTAGCAGAAATGTCTGGAGCATTTTGCACTGAATTAAGTGGAATTTTAATTTGTTGTATTGAATCTATATCAGTATTTTTTAGTTCATCCATTTCTTTTAAGAATGACCGTTTATCTTCTTCATTGTTGAACTTAAATGTTCCATTTTGAAGATTTACTGCATGATATGTATCAAAGATTTTTTGTTGCTGTGATTGAGCCATATCAAGAACTTCATCAAGAGATTTAACTAATTTATAAACTGACATAACTATTTTAAAATCATTAAATTTTGTGTTATTGAGCTTTATTAGGGCCTCTTTACCTAAAATAACATCATTAACTTTCATATTATTGTCTCCTTGCTTTTAAATTTTAATCTTGGCGATAAACATTATACTTTTAATGTATTAAATTGGTAATAGTGCTATGAAAATATTGCGCTTATATGAAAGGAGTAGTTTTATATAGTTTGTGAAAGATATAAAACTATTTTGCATTAAAATGTTCTAAGTATATTATTGGAAATCGGTTTACCGCCAAGAAAGTTTATTAAATTTTTTCTAATATCATCATTACTGATGCTTTTACTACATGGGTGTTATTATGACGTAATTTAACAACATGATATGTATTACCATCCTCTTCATATGCATTATCTATTTCCACTATTATATTACCGGTTGTAGTTTTATTACCGTTGTATAATTCAGAAGCAACTGCACCAATTATGTCAAAACTAGTGATTGGCAGCCCCGATCTTGCATTCCTTAAATATATAATTGACATTGCCTGATTATTTAATGTCGCAGTCGCATATACTATGAACCTATTAGCTGATGTATTGTATTCCCCATTAGGGAAATATACACTTGATGAACCTTGTTCATTAGTATAATATGAATTTAAGGTTAAAAATGGCATAGTACCTTTACTTATATTGCTACGTGTATTATTATTATTATAATCTATTGTTATGCAATTTGTGACTATTCCAAGGTCACTACTACCATTATCAATATATGTTGTAACTTTATTATTTCGGACAAATCCTAACCCATATGATGAAATATGTGATACAAAATAACCTTCGTCAGCTGAAGATACTAATGACGAACTTGTTTCTAAAAATGGATCGTTCTCGGTTATGACAAAAGAACCAATTTGTCCAGAAGTTGCTGTTATCTTACCTGTTAATTCTACAGCTGTTGCAGTTATTACACCGGTTGTGGCATCTATATTAACTCTTCCAGTTGTTCCAGTAACACTATATCCATTGCCCGTTAAATCACCATTTAATATTGAAGCATCAATTACACCGGTGCCGATACTAACTGTTCCATCGGATGTTACACTAAATGCACCATTTCCTAAATATATAGATGATGAACGTATTGTACCGCCAATAATATAATCAGCACTTAATTGTGTAACTTCTGCTACTGGAATAATTAAACCAACATTGCAATCAACATATCTACTATTTGTGGTATCCCATTCATAATACCTTGTCTTATTATTATAATATACAATATAGTAAACCCCAGTTTGTGGTGTTAGTGGCACACTAGAACCTTCTTCTAATGTTAACCAACCAGAAGTATATGCTTCTGCTCCGCTTATTACATAAGCATCTATTGTTTCACCATCTGGGATTGGATTAATTGTACATCCACCAATGTCACCACTTGTAGCGGTAATCTTACCTGATAAGTCAACATTATTAGCATATACATCACCATTATTATTAACTCTGAATACAGTACCATTCTTATAGTAATAAGTTTTATCATATAAGAAACCATCAGTTCCAGGAACTGTTTGATTACTTGGAACTTGTATATAAGTTGAAGCATATTCTGCCTCTTTGTAATACAAATATCCTTCATGCTGATTAGCTATTTCATCAAACTCATTTTGGTTCGTAGGCTGAACATCTAATAATGTATAACCTTCAATAGCAATATTTGATTTAACAATTACATTTGTAGCACCAATATTACCAGCAACAATATTATCTGCATTCAAATCTTGAGTGCTGATTACTGTTGAGACCAATTCGGTTAATTCTGCTCGTGCTGCAGATAATAAACCTTCCACTGTTAAATTTTGTGCTATTATTGTGTCGGCTATAAGCTTCTTAACTTCTGCTCTTCCAACATAACCACTATCATTTTTAAGACTACTAACATCTGCTCCACTAGTTAATACTGTGTCACTTAAATCTTCATCTTTATCACCTAATTCAATAGCTGTATATCTATTGCTTAATGGATCATATTCCATAGAAGTAACACGAAGATTAACGTGTTTATCTGTTTCAGGAATATCGTCTCGAACCAAATATGGGAATACTATTTTAACAATATCTCCATTTTGAATTTCTTCGATGTCACCTATAAACTGATAATCAATACTATCTGATAAACGTACAAATGATGTTGAGAAACTATCATCTATAGCATTAAAATCATCTTTATTATCTTCTATATACTTATTAGCAGCTTCTAAAAGTAATTCCGCATCTGGTTTACTTTCGAATGAACTAGATAAATCTATAGATAGAACTTTACTATCATCTTTTTCGGCAGATAAATATATTAAAGGTGCATCTTCGCTTTTAATGTAATAGATTATATTCTCGACATAATCGTTAACACCTTCACAATACATTTTATTTGACCAAGATTGACTACTATCTAAATTCATTACAACTTCATCAGTTGTACCTGATATTAATTCAGGATAATAGTATTTATTTTGCTCATATCGTTTATAATGTAGTTCTGGTAAAATTCTATTACATACTAATAATTGGTAATAATTTCTATTAGCAGTAACTGTTTCACTATCATCACGTTTATACTTATTATTCTCAATATAATAATATTTTTCTGGTGTATATTCTTGTTGTGTTAATAAACCAACCCACTTATAAATAGAAGCATACTTAGTACTTTTTGTATACCACGTTGTGACAGTTTCATCAAACTCAGTACTTAATGTATAAGTTGTAACCTTATCATACATTATTACACCGCTTGGGAAATCATCGCTATCTATACGAGTATACTCATTACTTTCCTTTATATATTGATAATAAGTTTCCTTCTGATATGTATCTGCATTTACATTTACACGATTATAAATAGGAGTACCTTCATAGTAATATGTGTTTTCTTTCCATGTTTCAGATGTTGGAGATTCACAAACATCATAACTATCTATTCCATAATAATAATTTGTACCATTAACAAGTTTTTCACTATCCATAGTAACTTCATTAAATTTCTTTAAAGTTACTAATTCAGTTACTTCTTCTGTATTTGTTGTATCAGTAGAAGCATAAGTCTTTTCAATACCTGATTTCAACTCTTTATACTTCTTTGTTAATGTGTTAAATATTACGAAATGGTCTTTGGCAACTCCATTTTGAATTTGCATAGGTATTGCCATCATATACATATTTGTTACGTTACGAGAAATTGGGTCACCATTCTCTTCATATGATAACCACAATTTTGTATTATTGACATTATCATCGATATCTACTTCTCCGCCAGATAATACTAAATCTGGACTTCCGTTTGCCACATATGCATATAATGGTACTGGATAATAATGACCAGCAAGAACATTGTCGGTTCCTTTAAGGACCGCATTATAATAATTACGTCCTTCTTTAGGTTGTTCGTTAGTATCTAACATAAAAGTTTGTTCTTGTAATCTTTCAGGAGATTCATCACCTTCCGTATAATAGAAATTATTTGGAATGTATTTAAAATCTGCTGCATCACTAACCTTTACAAATCTAAATATTCTTACGTAAGAAGATACAGTATTTACCGATTCTCCAACTGCACCATTAGAAAGGACGCCATAATTGTTAAGTAAAGTATCACTAATAAATACATATAATTTATTGTAATATTCACCTTTGGTCTTAACTTGTATAGCATTTGAAATAGGACTTGCTTTAGAAACCAATTTTTTAGAAGCATCTATTGGTTCTCCGCCCTCTTCTGTAGAAAGCCACATTCTAGTAAATGCTTTATTCTTGTTATTACCTTTAGCTATATACATTGGCTGATAAGATAATAATTGTTCGGCATCTTCTACAGTAGTCTTTTTAGCATAATATGGATAAATTGCTGTGAAATCATTTCTAACTGTTTTCTTGTGTTCAAAAGCAGTCATATTTTTGCCATATCGTACTTCAAAACCTCTATCTTGGCCAACTCTATTATCTTTAGTATAATATATTACTGTGAAATTATTAAATATTAATTCGCCACCAAATGTACTTAACATACTGTTATCTCCACCTAGAACACTACGTAGAGATGATGGTGCATTAACTTTTAATTTTGTTTCTTCTTTTTCTTCATCATCTGATTCATTATCATTTGCGGACCAACCTTCTGGCTTAGTCGCTGGAACGATATTAAATGTAAATTTATTTCTTGTATCAGAAGACAAATATTTTAGACCTTCTCTTACTTTATCAATCACCATCCAAGGGTCAGTTGCCTCAAATGGTTCAACTGTAATACTACTTAAATCATAAGAGATATGTCTTGCATTGACAGTTATCTTACCGTTTATTGGTGTGGTAATATTATAAATTCTAAAAGCCTGATCCTCTTCATCATGGACATGAGCTTTTGTAACTATCAATCGTTTTAATCTTATTTCGTCATAGAATGAACCATTTACAAAATATGTCATTTCTAATTCATATTCTCCATTAAGTTCATCCTTTATTTTCATCGTTTCAATCTCTGTTAAAACGCCAATGCCAAGAGTGGTGAATACTCTGGCATCTTCTTCAAATAAACGAACCATTATAGTTTCCACCACCTTGGAGTAATTGACTTATTAACAGTGTCACCACCAGTAATTGATACTGTTGTTTGACCTGCTGATAATACAGGAAATATATTGTTATCTTCTGGCAATGTTACATAATTATTAGCATTTACAAACTTACCATTTCCATTTATGTAATAGCAATTTTGTGTTTCACTATCAATAATAAATACCTTATTTAACATACTTTCCTGAACATTAATGCTAATTTCGTAATCGTTATTTAATGATATTGTTACTTCCCCGATTACTGTAGGAGTAAATTTGATAGTAGGGAGGGCATCAAATTCAGTTGGATTTGTAATGGTTACATTCGCGTTAATGCCAAATGAAACTTCTTTTTCTCCAGCTTTAAGGTATCGTTGAGGTTTGCAATTGAATGTTACATTTATAGTAGTTGCTGTTTTCATAATATCAGTTAATGAACCATTATTAACATAACTTGCCATTCTATAAACATCGGGTTCATATGAATCTTCTAAACGACAATACCCTTTAGCAGACATCAACCATTCAACAATTTTGCTTGCATTAGAAGCGAAATCAGTTCCTGGCTTATATATAGATGCCAAATAATATGTTCTATTTACATTTTCATATGCATTTGTGTCTATAACAATATCACCATTTCTTCCAGGAATATGTGTATAATCATACAATTTCTTGGGGAATTCATATGATGGTATTGCTTGACTTATAAGACATAAATCCTCAGTTGATTTACCATTAAATATTATTAACGCCATACCTTGTCCCTCCTATCTACTTGTCTTTGTAATTCTTGAGCTACTTGGTCTGCAATATCTTTAGCATTGCTACCAGTAATATTAAATGTGTTGTACACATTTTCATTAGTCGTATTTGTATTATTTACTGTGCTTGGAGCTGCACTATAACGACTCATTCTGTTCATTGATGAACTAATATCTGAAGTTAACGAAGCCATATTTCCACCTAATGCATAACCATTAAATGAAGATAATATTCTATTAATTTCAGATGCTCCATTTTGAATATTTGTAAGGTCTAATACAGGTTTTATTACAATGCCATCGTCTGACATATCTAAATTATTTAATAAGTTAGTTAAAACTGTATTAATATCTGAATCATCCATTGTATCGATTACAGAATCACTTAAATTTTCTACGGCATGTTCGACACCGGCTGTATCTTCAAGACCATTCATTAAACCTTCATTAATGTATTCACCGTATTGTTCGAATACTTTTGATGGTGAGTGAATTTCTTCTTCTTTGCAGAATATATTTTTAATACTTTTGCCTAAATTACTGAACCAACCAGTTACTGTATTCCAGCCTGATTGTAAACCGCCAACTAATCCATCGATAATGTCTTTGCCCCATTTAGTAAATGGTTCTATCAATTTTTCTTTAAACCATTTTTCGATATGATTTTTAAATTCTGTGAATTTTTGTTTTACACTATTCCACCATTCTACAATTTGTAAACCTTGTAAGAAACCATCTTTCATATCACCAGCAAAGTTTTTAAATGCAGTTGATGGTGAGTGAATACCAAATAAATTCTTAAAGAAATTAATTATTGAATTCCATAGCTTTTTCCAAGCTTCAACTAATTTTTCTCCATTTTTATCTAAGGCGTCCGCCATAGCGTCAATGAAATTAATTATTACAGTCATAGCTAACGTTGCTAATTTAGCCATTATTTCTGGAACGCGTTGTGTTAGAATGTCTAATAATTTACAAGCCGTAGTAATAAGTTTATCTGCTATTTCTGGTAATCTATCAATCAACACAGATAGCATGTCAATGAACATATCAGCTAGTGAACCCATAGCATCAGTTTCTGATAATCCTTTGAAAACACCGCCAATTAAGTCTGCTACAATTTTACCTAAACGGTAAGCTATACTTCCTACATAAGTTAACACTTTTTCAACGAAACCAACAATTCTATCAAATATACCTTCTAATATACCAAGAATAACAGAACCTATTGCCCGACCAATTGCTTGACCATTTTCGTTTATAGCTTTAGCGGCTGCCTTTAGATTTTTACTCATTTTTTCTGGGTCCAAATCTAAATTATTTAATTTTTCAGCAGTGTCTACTACTATTTTAAATGCATCTGCCAGCAACCATATAGAAGCTGCAAATACTAAAATAGCAGCGGCTAATACTAGTAATACCTTATCCAAACCGGCTGTACCTAATAATGCGCCTGCAGCAACAAATACACCTAATATTAATGCCATTACTAATAGGACATTAAGTGCTTGTTTCATATCTTTAGTATTTGATAATAACATCATCGCAGCTGACATTATTAACATTGCACCTGCTATAGAAAGAACTAATAAAGATAGATTTTTAACTGATTCTTCTTTAATTCCTTTAGATGCAATTAATAAAGCGACTGTTCCTATAATTAAAGCAGACATTGTTGCCAATAATACTTTTGTTGAAGATTCTATATTACCAACAAATGCTACTGCAGCTAATGCTAATAAAACAATTGCTATAGAATACATCATGTTAGTTATTGCTTTAAATATAACCTTAACAGCTGCTAAATCTTGAGCAGTTAAACCTTTTGCCTGTTTAATAATGAAGAACGCTCCAACTAAAAGTATTGTTAACGTACTTAATATTGAAGCCATAGTTGTTTTTAATGCATTAGGATTTGATACGTAGTTAAATGCTACTGCAACTAAAGATAAAGATAATGAAACAGACAATATCATTCCTGACATTGCTTTTATCACTTTAGCAAGTTGAGATAATTTTTTATCATCAACTTTATCACGTATATTACGAGTTTGTTGCATTAATAATGCGGCACCCGCAATCATAATACCAACAACAAGTATAACACCAGTTAATGATGCTAATAAAATATTAGGATCTTTTACTTTGTTTGCAACTAAAGCTACTATCGCTACTGCACCTGCAATCATTAATGCTGCTGTGCCTATAGCTAGGATTACTGAAGCTACTCCAGAAATTTTCTTTTTAATTTTTGAGTTCTCATCAACTATTTTGATTCTATCTTTCTCAAATAGGCCAACAATTTTTAAGAATATTAATATTGCACCTATTAATCCAATCATCATACTTAACGTTTTAATGGCTTTGTTAAATGCATCATCATCTAAACCAGAAAGTTGTTTAGCAACAAATGTCATCGCCATAAATACACCGACCAAAGACATTAATATACCAATAATCTTTTTGGCTTGTTTTGTATCTTTCTTATCGAATTGTTTAATAACTAATAAGACAGCTGTTAATGATATTGTCATTATTGTTAAACCAAAAAGACCTTTTCCGAAATCATCCCATGACATAGATGCCAATTCACTAAATATAGCAGCCATTTTATGTACTAAAACAGTTAATGATACTAATATACCAATAACACCAGTTGTAGAACCCCTACTTTCTTTTAAGAATTCTCCACCAACTTTATCTTTTGATTTACTAAATGATGCTGATAATTTAGCTATTGCTTTAATCATTATTGAAAATGCCGATGCGATTGCTAACATTACTGCTGCACCTCTCATGATAGCATCTTCTTGCATAGTTGACATTTCTACCATGCGTGCCGCCATGGATTTCATTAATATAGCAATACCAATAAATGTAAGAATACCAGGAGCAGCCATTCTAAATCCTTTGCCACTTGCAAATCCTTTTAACTGTTGTAAGAATATAGACATTACGCCCATTATAACAATTAATACAGTAATCGCACTATTTATTTTATCTTCATTAACCGTTGATAACTTATTTACTGCCATTGAGATTAATAGCATTGAAGCTGACATTGATAATATCATACCACTTATGGCTGAAATTGTAGCAGCTGGGCCGGAAGTATATCTTCCCTTATGAGAGAAAGCACCTTCGCCCTTTTTAAATAAACTGAAACCTTCAGATATTCTTTCTTCAGTTACGAATAATTTCTTTATAGACATTAAGAAACCAACATACATCGCTAAAATCATAGCAATAGCGCCCATTGCTTTGGATACTTGATTTGTATCTAATTTAGACAATATTATTAATGCTGCTGTAAACATTAACATAGATGCCGCAAATTGTTTCATAGCTAATGCAGTTCTTTCAAGTATACTATGACCTTTAAAACCAGTTAAGAACATACTTAAACCATCAACCATCTTTGTGATAGCTGTAATTATATTAGTAGTCCATTTAACTAGTATTGATGCCATACCAACTTTCAATACTGTCTTAAATAATTCACCCAATGAAATTAATCCATTCTTTCCATCTAAGAAACCTTGGATTCTTTCTCCTACTGCAGATAAGAAATCGCCTAAAGCAGTAAGAGCCCGTCCTACTAATCTCATTAAAGGGCCAAATAAATTTTTAATACCAGTCCAAAGATTTTTTAAACCTTCCATAACTGGTGCTAATACTTTTAATTTTTCTTTAAGCTTTTCCAACCATGCTAATGCGCCAGTATTGCCTTTATCGTCAGCTTTAACACCTTTAAGTTTATTATACATTGACATAAATGCATTTTTAATTGTGTTACAAGCCTTTCTGACTAAATCTGCAATCTTTGATTTACTGATATTTTCAATAAATTTCTTTAATTTATCTAAAACAAATAGTAATGCATTAGCCATGCTTCTTAAAGCTTTAGCTACACCAGCAACTATTTTTTTAAATAGTTCTGATTCTTTTATAGCTTTGACAATTTTTACTATAAATTCACCAATTTTTACAACTATAGCAACAGCTAGTTCAAATACAGCTTTAAATATATCTTTTAAAACATTAAATATTTTCTTTATAGTAGGCATTGCTACCTTAATCCAACTTACAACTTTTGTGAAAGCGGCAACTACAAAATTAGCTATTTTTTGTGTATAAACAGCTAAGTAATTACCTGCATCTTCGAATGCAGTACATTTATCAACGAAATTGCTAAACGATTCTCCTACATTTGCTAAAGTATCAATCACATTACCGCCAGCTGTACCAAATATATTAATAATTGGTTTGATAGCGATAAACATTCCTTTAAACAATTTAACTACTAATTTGCCTACAGAGAATATTCCTTTGAAGATACTTTCTAGTTTTGAAGAATTATCAATCACTTTTGTTAAGACACCCCTACTGAAATCTCTTATTTGTTCTGTGATCGTTTTCATTTCTTTAGAAGTTTTACCAAAGACACTATCCCATGCTTTTCTAACAATTTGAACTAATGTTCTTATTGCACCAATTAAATTATATAAAGCACCAGATTGTTCATAAATTATCTCTCCTGATTCTTTATCACGTGTAATACCAAATAAATCTAGTCTACCATTTTGTCCTTGATTTTTAACTTGCTTTATTAAATTACCATTTTCGTCTTCAACTTCCTCAATAGTTTTTTCTAAAGCTTTTGCCGTAAGCCAACCATTTTCCAAAGATGTATCAAAATTGTCTACTGACACGACAGAACCATCTACAGCACGTACTACACCTGTCAATTCATCTTTATATAAAGAACCAGCGGCTACACCAGCTTCAATTAATTTTTCTTTAAAGTCATCTGTTGCTTCTATTGAAGAAGATAAAACGTTCCAATCTTCTGTAGTTAATGCTTTATTACCAAGATTATCAATCAAGTTAGAAATTATTTCTCCTGCTTTTTCAGCATCATTAACTAATTTTGCGTCACCCCATGACTTTAAAGCTTTAGCTCTATTCCGTGCACCTTCGGCAAATATATACCAAAGTTCATCGGATAATTGTGTCCAAGTTTCTTTGGCTTCATTATAACCACCGAAAATAGCTGTAAATGTATCTTTCCATTGAGTTGTAACTGCATCCTTTGTAGCATTTATAGCATCTGAGAATGTTCTAGCTTCTTGTGCTGATCTAAATGCCTTAAGAGCAAATTCCATCTCATCTATTTTCTTTGCTGTAGCTTCAGATGTATCACCAACTTCTTCAGCTTCTTTCTTCATTTCACTTAAACGTCTCTGATACTCAGAAGCTGCTTGGTTTACATTGTCATAATGTTTTTCTTCTTGAATATCGAAGATTTCTTGAACTGCTGCAGAATAATCTTGTAGCGTTTCAATTAAAACTTCAGAAGTAAACCAACCTTCAGAAAGTTGAGTTGTAAATTGATTTTTAGTAAATCCTTTGCCTGATAATGTTTTATAAGTACCATTAGCTTGTTTCTTTAAAGTACCCATTGCAACTGCTGTATCTAATACATGTTGTCTAAATTCTTGTGTATCCATTGATACATTTTGGATACTTTTCCAGTCTTGTAGTTTTACAGTACCAGCAGAAACTGCTTGTGCTAATTGATACATTGCAATTGAAGCTTTTTGAGCATTTACACCAGACAATGCTGCCCAGTTTGCAATACCCATCATTGCTTCAGTTGCTTGATTTAATTCAACACCAGCTGCTGTGAACTTACTAATATTATTAGTCATATCAGTATAACTATATGAAGTTGCATCTGTGTATTTAGCTAGAAGCTCAAGCTGCTTAGTTACCATTGCTTCATCATATCCTTGACCTAACAATGTACCAACAGATTTTACTTCTTCTTCATATGCTTGCCAACCAGTTATGACTCTATCTATAGATAAGGACTTTACTAACTTTTCGCCCATATCCATAATTTTGTTAGTTATACGATTTATTACAGTGAAAGCAACAACTTCCATTGCTGTAAATTTTTTACTAACTTCATCTATGCTTTTTAATAATTTGGAAGGGTCTGTATTATCGTAGGCATCGTTGATAGAGTCAGACACTTCATCAAATTGCATTGACTTCTTTAATTTCTTAATAGTCTTCATAGATTGTTTAGTATTCTTTTCGAATTTTTTATTATCGAAATTAAGAATAACCACTCGTTCATCTACAACTTTGCTCATACTTTCTCAATCTCCTTCCATGTTTCATTTACTACGTCAATATATAATTTTCGTAGCGTTGGGTAAAGATAATCAGCACCTTCGACCCATGTTCCATTTGGAGCAACGTGACCGTAGTTTACTAAAAGGGCAACATTTACTCCATTTTGAATATTTGTATTTTTTATTATTATTTGAACATAATTTTTATCCAAATGTTTTATTTCATATTTCCAAGATTCAGCAGTGAGGCCGGAATCAACAGGTGTTGCATTAGCTAATGCAGTGACAAACTTTTGTCCAATATAATCTGCGTCCAAATCCTCACTGATTCTTCTTGTTCTCTTAAGAAAACGATCAGTCTTCTTAAAATTACCCTTATTTTTAATAGTAAACATAAGCTTTATTATCCTTTACTACCAGTTTTTTGTCTCCTCCGTGCATTTATAGCTGCATATTTACTAGCAAGATTTGCACGATTAGGATGCTTACCGCTAGATTTAGCTTGAGCCGCCTCATTTTTCTTTTGACAAATTTTAATAAGATTTAGCAAACGATTTAAATGCCATTTCTCACATTTAAAGTCTATCTGGAACGAAACCATCCAATAATAAATTAATTCGCTTGTAATTATTTGTTTTTTGGCGTATGGATTTCGTTGCATAGATACTGATGGATCTATTTCATCACCAAAGAATGTGGCGCTCATTTTATCATCTATGTAATCACTAATTTGTTTATAATTATCAACAGTAAGAGCATCATACACATCTGGATTTACATTTTGTGTAATAGTCATGCACTCCGCATAATATTTTAGCTCTTCCATTGTCATTTTCTGAGTTTCATCTACTGGAATAAATGGCTTATGGTATTTAGACTCCCATTTGGAAATCGAAACTAAAGAATGCTCCATCATAAGTACAGTCTGATTAGGATAAACAAATTCTTCTAATTGTTCATTCCAACATTCATCACCTTTAATTATCAATCGAAGCATAATGTTTACCTATTTTATTGTTCAATACCAAATTGTTTTTTAGCTTCTTCTTCCATTTCTGGTGTAATCTTTAAATCAGATGGCATTATACCTTTAATGAATGCTGCTGCTTTATCTGCATCAGTCATCAATTCGAAATATAATTCATCGAAAGCTGGACTAGATCTAAAATCTAACCAAGCTTCTTGCGTTTTATAATGATGTTTTCCATCTGCTGATTTAATACCATATGAATCCTTAATAAATTCTTCCATATTTTCCATAATAGCAGGAATATCTTTTTTCTTATACATTGCAGCTAATTTTTCACCATATCCGCCAGGTGTTTTTAGTTGCTTTTGTAAAATATCAGTTTTAGTAAGATTGAAGTAAAAATCTTCAACTACTTCATTACCATCATGGTCTATATATTTAATAGTTTTCTTTAACATATTTTCTTTCTCCTTTTATTATTTAAAATTAAAAAAGGGCCCAAGCCAAATGGTCAAGGACCCTTTTGCCTCATTATTTAATATTTATCAATCAGCTATTAATCCTTTAAGATTGCATAAATTTCAGCTGGTGTCTTAAATGTTGCAGGTGTTCCTGTTGATCCTTGTGATTCTGGATCGGGATCTGTACCATATAAAGCATCTAATAAGTTTTGTAACTTAGTAGTAGGTTCACCAACATGACCTTCTGTGTCTTGTAATAATCCACCTGGCTTACATTCAATACGTACCCAAGAAGTTGGTTTTAATCCTTTAGGCATATCATCTTCTGCTAGAGGTACTGTAGTAATATCGAATGATAATTCTGCAGCTTCTGGTGATTCATTAACTGTATCACTAGATAGTTCAGTTGGTTGTGCTAAACAGTTATATAAGATATTTAATACATAACCGTAGCTTGCTGAGTTATCATTACCAATTTTAGAACGGAATACAAGACCGAATTTTGATCTGTCTTGTTGACCGAATAATAAACCTTCTGCATCTGACTTTTTGCCTAAACCCATGCATGCATTAAATTCATCAGGATAAGTGTAAGCTGTGATTGATGCATTAATATTAACATTACCAGGAATTGATAAATACTTAATATTATCTGCGTAAATATCGTTAGCATCACCGCCATCTGGTGTTACTGTAGCATTAGAAATACCATTCCAAGCTACACCTGTACCATATGAACCAGCAGCAGATTTAACGAATAAAGCACAATGGTCTACACCATTGAAATATAATCTTTGACCATCTTGGTCGAATTTTAATTCTGCCATATTATTTTTGTTCTCCTTTATTCATCATAATATATTTTGAAGACATCATAATTTAAACCATCTTTTGCATAATTTGAACGATGCGAACATTGTGGTAAATTAGATACCTTCTCTACGATCTCACTATCTGGGTTTTTATCTATAACGATTAATTCATAACTATGGTGAGAAATATAGTTAACATTATCGGCATTTATGTGCTCAATCCTCTCTCGTTTATATTTAATTGCCGGATAGTTCATCTTTAAACTTTGTGGGGGTTGAAAATAAACATTATCATTACCTAAAATTTCTTTAAGTAAATTATGGAGTTTAATCCTGCTGTTCATTATACACACCCCCTAAAGTTAAAATTAATCTTGGAAATGCTAGTTGTACATTACTAACTCTCCATTTTTGTTTCATGTATGTGGCATACACGATATGCTCAAAATTTTTTAGAACATATGGTGATGCAACAATACTAATTCTATTAGAAATAGTTATTTCATCATTTAATTGACTTTCGCCACTATATTGTATGTTACTCATCAAAACATCACCTTTGGCAGACTTCTCTATTACTATAGACTCCCATACACCAGGATGATTTTCTGGGTCTGTTTCTTCTGTAATAGCAAATCCAATTCTACCATTGTATTTTTTATTATACATATGCTCCTCCATTTTGAATTTTTACTTTAATTGAAAGATTTCACCAGAATGTTTATTGTATAGGAATACAAAATTCCCACAATAAAGTTTAGTTCCTAGATCATCTCTTTCAACTTTAGTGATTTTGTATTGCGAATGGTCGCTGCAAAACTCGATATAAGAGCCAAAGAAGTCTTCAGCAATTAATTCTGAGGCAACATTGGCTTGATTATACTCGTTTAGAACGATTACGTCTAGCATTATTAATTGCCAGCGTTGGGAGTATTTACAGTGATTTTGCCAGTAGCTTTAACATAAGTTAAAGTTAATTCGCCAGCAACTAATGTAGCACCAGTTTCAGTTGGAGTTACTTTAGTGATAACTACTAATACTCCATCAGCAGTCTTAACAATTTCACCTACAAAGTTTTCAGCAGGCAAACCAGTTCTTGCAGTGTAACCATCTTCACCTAATACGATATTAAAATCGCCAGTTTCACGTCTTAATCTCATTGTATTATCCTCCTATAATTAAGCTTGTTTGATTAACATAATTGACTTTGGTAATACTGGAGTACCAGAACATCTAGTTTCAATTAAGTACTTTTCTTGGTTGTAGTCGATATCGAAGTCTTCGAACATATCAACAGAGCCACCCTTATCTGCACCTACATAGTAGTCAGCTAAGTCAACGTTAATAGATAATAACTTTTCAGGGAATAGTGCATCAGG
>Ga0326513_10001140_pt1 | contig 21577 bp, 14 predicted proteins | sample 2_2465_0518_D_FD_203654 | JGI IMG/M metagenome (GOLD analysis project Ga0326513, IMG submission 203654) | Bovine rumen microbial communities from UC Davis, California, United States - 2_2465_0518 | ecosystem: Host-associated > Mammals > Digestive system > Stomach > Rumen | place: USA... | reverse complement strand
CATGGTCTTGACCATGTGTGTCTTGACGTTACTCATAAGGATGCAGCCGAGACACGACATCATTTCCCAAATATCTATGAAAAATGCTTGTCAATAGGTATTGATATTACTAAAGAATACATACCTGTAGTACCATGTGCACACTATATGTGTGGTGGCATAAAAGTTAATTTGGATGCCGAATCGTCAATCCATCGCTTATACGCAGTAGGTGAATGTTCGTGTACGGGTCTGCATGGAGGAAATCGTTTGGCATCTAATTCATTGATTGAAGCGGTGGTATATGCTGATGCTGCTGCCAAACATGCACTAAGTGTGATTGACGAATATGATTTCAACACTCATGTGCCCGATTGGAATGACGAAGGCACAATGAGCAACGAGGAGAAAGTGCTTATCTCGCAAGATATGAAAGAAGTGGAACAAATCATGTCAACCTACGTTGGTATTGTTCGTTCAGACTTACGTCTGCGCCGAGCATGGGAACGTTTGGACTTGCTCTATGAAGAAACAGAGGATTTGTTCAAACGTGTTAAAGCGACAAAGGATATATGCGAATTACGCAATATGATCAATGTTGGTTATCTAATAACGCGTCAGGCACTTGAGCGCAAAGAATCCCGTGGACTGCACTTTACTATAGACTATCCACACCAAAGCGAAGACGATATAGCAACTAAAACGTTGAAAAAGCGATTTGAAAAAAGTAAATTGTAAATAGATAAATATGATTAAGCATATAGTTTTTTTCGGATTACAAGATAATGCCGAAGGGCATACAAAGATAGAGAATGCTCAAATAATCAAACAAGGTTTGCTTGCTTTAAAGGACAAGATACCATATTTAGTTAGTTCAGAAATAGGTATCAATATACCGAATGCTTCTAAAACCGACCATGATATTTGCTTGATATGCGAATTTAAGTCATGGGACGATCTCAATAATTATGCCGTTCATCCGGAACACCTGAAAATTATAGAATATATAAGTAAAGTTAAAACTACACGTTCGGCTGTTGACTACGAAATATAATCAATAAAATTTTGATGATGACCTTTAAATCACATATTATCCTAATATTCTTACTACTGATAAATATCAGTGTGCATGCCTATGACATTGCACTCAAATCGCCGTCAGGTCAAGTATTATATTATAATATACTTCAATCTGATAGCATACCTTATACCGTAGAAGTAACTTTATGTCCGCCAGGCAAAATCTATAAAGGCGACATAATAATTCCTGACACAATTATTTTTAACGACAAGAAATATTATGTAACCTCTATTGCCCCTCACGCTTTTGCTAAGGCAGACAAACTGACAGCCATTGAGTTGCCCAATACAATTGTTTCGTTAGGGTCGAACGCTTTTCGCGACTGCCTAAGCCTGCAAAGTATCACACTGCCTGAATTTTTAACTTACATAGGCGGTTATTGCATGGTCAACTGCATAAGCCTGAAAAGTATAGGTATTCCACAACATGTCAATTTTATAGGTACATTCGCATTTGGCAACTGCAAGAGTTTGCACAATATATACGTTGACCTCGACAATCAGCATTATAGTTCGATAGCAGGTATTTTGTTCGATAAATCAGGTCAAGAATTGATACAATATCCGGCACTACGCGACGGTTCGAAATTCGAGATACCTCCATTTGTGAATTTCATATCTGATTGGGCATTTTGCGGCGCAAAAAAACTAAAAGTCATAAGTATTCCGTATTCAGTTATCTCTATTGGACGTTCAGCTTTTTGGGGATGCAAAAGTTTGGCAAGCATCGATATTCCCAATACGGTTGACGTGATTAAGAGTTACACATTCTACGACTGCAAAAACCTGATGATAGCCTCGGTTAGTAAGTCAACCAAAGTTGTGAGTACAGCCTTTCCGCAATTTACAAAAATCAATTATACCAAACCTCGCAATGAAGAGGAAGAAAAGAAGCGTCCCAAGATATCCAGAAGAGAGAAAGTCGATGTACGTCCGACAGCAATGACAGAACTTATCATGGCTCAATATGCTGTTGAGTCTGAAGTCATTGATGATTCGACTAACACGTCCGTAATGATCGACCATTTGGAACTTCCTGAACTTGTAGAGATAGATGACGCAAAGCAATCTGTTGATTCGACTATTGGTATAGATACCGAACCTCACGACACAATTGACATCGTTGTGGCATTATCACCAACCGATGAGGAGGGCGGAGAAATAATTTTTGAAGATAGCGTTGACAACGAATGGACCCAAACGGACAAGGAATTGGAAACATTTATCAACAATCATTATGAAAATGATGCACCTAAAAAGGAGAAAAACAACGACAAATCAAAAGGTCAAAAGAAACGTAAATCAGGGCGTAAATATACTCTATTTGGTGAAGATATTGAGTAGTAGAAAGTAATTAGTAGAAAGATATTAGTAGAAAGATATTAGTAGAAAGATATTATAGAAAGATATTAGAAAATGAAGTTAAAGGTAAAGAATAATGACATTATACATGATAAGTCCGGCTTATGGATTATCATAATTGCGGCAGTTATATTAGAAGCGACAGCCTGCATACAATATTTCTATAATCGTGCAAGTCTACGAAATGAGGCAGAGCGTCGGGCTATTGCAGAATTAAGGCGAGCAGAATTGGAAATTGATGTTGTATGCAAACAAGTGGAGATGTCTGTTCAAACTATGGCATTACTTGCCGAGCGCAATCTGCAGTATCCGGACTCTATGTTTTCTATCACATGCCTGATGGTCGAACGAACCCCTGACATGGTTGGTGCAGCAATAGCATTAAAAGAAAACTACTATCCGCAATATGGCAAATGGTTTGAGGCATATTGCGGCTTACACACCAAAAATCTACAGATTGGCAGCCAGACACACGACTATTTTCAGTCAGAATGGTTTCATAATGGCATGACGATTGATAGTTGTTGGTGGTGCGAACCATACTACGACAATGCCGGCGCAATGGAAACGCTTGTCAGTTGCTCATACCCACTACATAATAGTGAAGGCGAAGTTATAGGTGTGGCATTAGCTGACATATCTCTCAACTATTTAGAACGCTTGTCGCAATATCTTCGAGTTTATCCAAATAGTTATTTCTCGATAACTTCAAGTAATGGTACTGAACTTGTACCTGCTCCGGATACTATTCCGGGCATGAAATATCACATATTTGAAGAGGACATTGATGTCAATGGTTGGACTATACGTATTATAATACCTGATAATGAGATATATGGGGAATTGAAGCGTATTGGATTGTTGGTAACGATTATGATGATATTGGGATTGCTATTATTGGTTTTCATAATGTATGCTTCAGCACGCAACATAATGAAATTACTTGAAGCCAACAAGCAAAATCAGACTATTGAAAGCGAATTAAACATAGCTCGTAATATTCAGATGGCGATGTTACCAAAGACATTTCCTCCTTATCATGATTGTTTAGACCTGAATATATATGGAACTATCATACCGGCAAAAGAAGTTGGAGGTGATTTATATGATTTTTATATTTCTGACAACAAATTGTATTTCTGTATTGGAGATGTGAGCGGTAAAGGAGTACCTGCTTCATTGGTTATGGCTGTAACTCGTTCGTTGTTTCGCACCTTGTCAGCACAAAGCAAAGACCCTGCTCAAATAATAATTCAAATGAACAACGCAATGTCAGAGATGAACGAGCAAAACATGTTCGTTACCTTCTTCCTTGGCATTTTGGATATTGAGACAGGAGAGTTGAATTACTGCAACGCCGGTCATAATGCACCGATACTGATTTCCGATACGCCGACAGCATTGCCGGTACTTCCGAACTTACCTATAGGCATACTTTCCGGATACACATTTATCAGTCAGACGATTACTATTCAACGCGGCAACACACTATTTTTCTATACCGATGGACTAACTGAAGCCGAAAATATCAATAAAGAATTGTATGGCGAAGAGCGTATGTTTAAGACCATAAGCGAATGGTCAGACACATTTAACGCTAAAGAACAAGTCAATGCGATACAACAATCGGTAGCGCAATTTGTTGATATTGCCGAACCAAGCGATGATTTAACTATGCTATCAATCCGATATTTGCCTGACAAATCAGAGCAAACTACAAGTAATAAGACTGGTCAAATAGTCAAATCGCAGATAGTGATGCGAAATGATATTCAGCAAATCCCTACTCTTGCCGAATGGGTTGAGAGTTTAGGCATACCTCAAATGCTCAATATGACCATCAATTTGGCTTTAGAAGAAGCCGTAACCAATGTCATGCTTTATGCCTACCCTGATTCAAATGGTACTGTACTGATAGAATCGTTGAAAGATAAAAACCAAATTACATTTGTAATATCTGATAGCGGAATTCCATTTGACCCGACAAAAAAAGGTGAGGTTGACATTACATTGGCGGCAGAAGATCGCGCTATTGGCGGTCTGGGCATACATTTGGTACGCCAGATAATGGATAAGATTGAGTATGAACGTAAGGACGATAAAAATATACTTACATTAACGAAACTTTTTTAATTCACATAATATTACACTCGAATGAAAACTGAAATTACCACAGAAAGCAATCAGATGGTTGCCAAGTTTACAGGCAGACTTGATACTGCAGCAGCAATCACAACAGCAGAAGACATCAAGCCATTACTTAATGCAGCAAACACAGAGATAGTGCTTGATTGTAGCGACCTCGAATATATATCCTCGTCGGGTCTGCGTATTTTCCTGACTATCAGAAAAGAAGCAGCGGCAAAAGGTAGCAAGGTGATTGTTAAAAACATCAATGCCGATATTCGTCAGGTATTCGTGATGACAGGATTTATAAGTCTATTTGAGATTGTCTGATCATGGAATTAGATTTGCATTGTCAATTTATTCTTGAGGAATATCTTGAATTACTTCCCACATTTAATAAACTTAAAGATGTGGTTCTATCGTCTTTGCGTAATGCGTGCAAAAGCAATGGACTTGAAGTTACCACTATAGAGGGCAGAATAAAGACTGAAAAGAGTTTAAGCGGCAAACTTGCATTGAAAGGTAGTAAATATGCAGACTTGTCGGATATAACCGATATTTTCGGTGCTCGTATAGTTACGTATTACACCGATGATGTTGACCGCGTTGCAGCCATTATTGAGCAGACGTTCGACATTGATTGGGACAATTCAGTTGACAAACGGCGACTTCATCAATTAGATAGTTTCGGTTATAATTCGCTGCACTATATATGCCGTATGCCAACAAAGTTATATAGCGATCCTGATTGTCCACGCCTCAACACCATACCTTTTGAACTTCAGATTCGCACCACATTGCAACATGCATGGGCAGCCATCAATCACGATATTGGCTATAAAACAGGGGTTGAGATACCAAGTCGCTATCTGCGCCAGATGAATCGTCTTGCAGGGATGTTGGAACTTGCAGATGATGAGTTCAGTCGCATACGTACAGAAATCAACGACTATCGTCGTCGCGTCCAGCAACTTGTACAGAGTGGTAAACTTGAGGATATACTATTAGATGGTGATACATTCAATAGTTACCTTCAGACCAAACCGTTAGACATGCTTAACAAACAGATTGCAGCTATCAATCAGGCTGAAATACAAGAAGTTCCACTTAACAATTATTTGTCGGTATTCAAATTTTTTGGTTGCAAGACATTGCGTGATGTCAATGATTTGATAACATCTAATTCAGAAGATGCCTATCGACTTGCGCGCCACCAATTAGGAAGTACAGACATAGATATACTATCCTCATCAATTGGACTGCAAGATATATGTATCGTGTTTATACTTCGCCATGGCGGAGGCAAATTAGGGTTGAAACTTCTATTTGACGAACTAAATGGAGAAAGCTCTCAAAATCAGATACTTGCCGACATGACATTTGAGCAAGCAAGTATTTTACCATTCATGCAAAAATAGTATAAATGAGCCTTTGGCATATTAACATTTTGAATTATGGAACCAACAAAAATCAACTTATCAGACTACGTTAAATCTGGCGAAGGTGCCAACGGAGTTAGTTATAACCATAAGACTGACCCAACAATTATGCTCAAGATTTACTTCCGCAATTTTGAGGCAGCCAGACAAGAACTTGACTTTTCACAAAAAGTCTATGATATGGGTATTCCTACCCCAAAACCTGGCGACCTTATAACTGATGGCGAACGTTTAGGCATTCGCTTTCATCGTATAGAAGGAAAGAAATCATACGCTCGTGCTGTAGGCGATAATCCGGACTTAACCGAGCATTATGCACGCGAGTTTGCACAATTATGCCAGCAATTACATAAGATAGAAGTTGACACAACACAATTTCCTAATGTTAAGACTCACTATCTAAACTTATTGGAAGCCAATCCGTTTTTCGATACGTATCAGAAGCAGAAATTACATGATTTCATAGTCAATGCACCTGAAGCACATACGGCAATTCATGGGGATTTACAATTTGGCAATGGCATATTCGTTGACCAGCCTGAACATAAGCAATACTTTATCGACCTTGGTGACTTTTGCTACGGTTACAAAATGTTTGACCTTGGAATGGTATATCTAACATGTAATCTGAATGATGAATCGTTTACCAAAGAGGCTTTTCACATGGACAATGCCACAGCAGCCCGTTTTTGGAAAGCCTTTGCTCCTGCTTATTTTGGCGACAATGCAGATCTTGATAGTATAGAAAAAGAAGTCCGTATTTATGCCGGATTGAAAACACTGATAGTTGAACGAGACACACATTGTCCGATGCCTGCATTTAGGGCAATGCTTGAAGGAACAATATATTAAACTATGGCAAATAAATATCTCAACACAGAATTGCTTGACCGCGCAATTATTTTCGCTGTTAAAGCACACCATGATACAGAACGTCGTGGAAAAGGTTTTCCATACATTGTTCACCCTATGGAAGCCGTCGAAATTGTTGCGACCATAACCCCGGATCAAGAACTGCTTGCTGCAGCCGTTTTGCATGATACTGTAGAGGATACAGATGTTACCGTTGAGGATATACGTCGTGAGTTTGGAGACCGAATTGCCAATCTTGTTCATGCCGAAAGCGACCAAGTAATGGAAGGCATTTCCGAAGAAGATAGTTGGCATGAGCGTAAGCAAATAGCCATTGATCGGTTGGCTCATGCCTCACATGATGCTAAAATAGTTGCTATGGGCGACAAATTGAGCAACATGCGAGCAATTGCGCGTGATTATGCAATGAAGGGTGATGCACTATGGAATATATTTCACGTTACCGACAAAACCTCACACGAATGGCATTATCGCGGATTGGTAGCATCACTGTCGGAATTGAGCGACACATTTGCCTACAAAGAATTTGTGGCACTGATTGACGAAGTTTTTTCAAAATAAATTGTAACTAAATGCCTATTTTTGAAAATATAGTCAATATCCGCGATTTAGGTGGGATGTCAACAGCAGATGGCAGACATGTCAAGCATAAATTATTGCTTCGTTCGGCTCATCTGCATGACGTTTCGCAAAATGATATCGATACATTAGTCAACACCTATCACTTGTGCCGCATTTTTGATTTTCGCTCACTGCCTGAAGCACAGTTTCTGCCCGACCAAGAAATTCCGGGGGCAACTCATCATCTGCTTCCTACTATTGATATGCGTGCCGAGCAAGACACAGGACGTGCAATACCCGAAGAGGCGTTTTTAGATTTGGAAAATCAAATTGTCAACTATTCCTTTTACCCTGAAGTTCAGCAGATGGCTGCTAATATGTATCCGTCGTTAATTCGCAGCGAATACTCCCAATTGCAGTATGCCACATTTCTTCGCATTATTATAGAGTCACCTCAAGGTGGAATTTTATGGCATTGCTTCCAAGGCAAAGACCGCACCGGCTGGGGAGCAGCATATATATTGTCGGCACTTGGAGTTGACAGAAATAGTATTATAGAAGATTTCGACCACTCTAATGACGCTTATCGCGAACTTGTAGGACGACTAAATGCAGACGTAAAAGCACGAGGAGGCGGAGAGGCTGAGATGGAAGTAATACAAGCCTTCATGGGAGTAAGTACAAATAATTTTCGTCGCACGCTTGACCTGATTGACAACGAATATGGAGGAATGTATGAATATCTGACCGGACCACTTTTTCTGACAGACGAAGATATTGAAATTCTAAAAAACAGATTCTTAGAATAATGGTCCAACATCTAACAGCGAAGCGGTCTAATATCTAATCATGATTACATTTATTGACACAGAAGTAAGTACAACGACTCACCAAATAGAGGATTTTGGTGCAGTCAGAGAAGACGAGGCTACATGCCACACTCATTCGACTGCAGAATTTAATAAATTCATTTCTGTGTGCGATACTATATGCGGACATAACATAATCAATCATGACCTTAAATATATCAACCTACCGTCACGTTACACAGCAATAGACACTCTCCCACTCTCTCCACTTTTATTTCCAGCCAAACCATATCACCATTTACTGAAAGACGATAAATTGCAAGTTGACGAACTCAACAATCCACTCAACGATAGTCTGAAAGCGCGAGATTTGTTTTACGATGAAGTTGCAGCATGGAAGAGTTTGTCGGCAGAAAATCAAATCATCTACTACCAACTACTCCATCAGTCGCCGCTATTCAGTGGATTTTTCAAATATCTCGGCTACACGGCTTCACCGGACAACATTAGCGAGTTGATAAAACAGGTTTATCGCGATAAGATATGCGAAAATGCTGATATTCAAAGTGTAGTCAAATATTATCCAATAGAATTAGCGTATTCATTAGCAATAATAGGTGTGGATGATTTTTTATCAATCACACCTGCATGGGTGTTACATAACTATCCAAAAATCAACAATGTAAATGTATTTTTGCGCAATACGCCATGCGGACGATGCCAATATTGTAAGAAAAAACTTGATTCACACCAAGGTCTAAAAGAAATTTTCGGCTACAATGAGTTTCGCCTCTTTGATGGCGAGCCTATGCAGCAACAGGCTGTTGAATCAGCAATACGTGGAGAGTCAATCCTAACTATATTTCCGACCGGTGGCGGTAAAAGTCTGACATTTCAGCTGCCTGCACTGATGGCAGGACGGAATATTCACGGACTGACAGTCGTCATATCGCCGCTGCAAAGTCTGATGAAGGATCAAGTTGATAATCTGACTGCACGAGGCATAAGCGATGTGATAACCATCAACGGACTGCTTGATCCCTTGGAACGAGCATCAGCCATTGAGCAAGTTGCCAATGGTACTGCCAATATTCTATATATTGCACCGGAGATGTTACGTAGTTCGACCATCGAACGTTTACTTATGAGTCGTAACGTGGTGCGTTTTGTAATAGATGAAGCCCATTGTTTTTCAGCATGGGGACAAGATTTTCGCACCGACTATCTCTATATCGGTGATTTTATTAAGCATATACAGGAAATAAAACAACAATATCGACCTATCGCCGTATCATGTTTCACAGCGACAGCCAAACAGAAAGTTATAAGCGACATCTGCGATTATTTTCTACAAAAACTTGGACTCAATCTAAAGATATTCGCAGCCAAAGCCGAACGTCAAAATCTTCATTACCACGTATTACATGCTGAAACAGCGGAACAAAAATACACATTACTTCGCAATTTGATCTCCGGTTGTCAGTGTCCGGTGATTGTATATGTTGCACGCACTAAACGGACTTACGAGTTAACAGAACGACTTAATAAAGACGGAATATCAGCACTCCCATTCAACGGCAAAATGGAAAGTGTTGATAAGGTGGCTAACCAAAACTCATTTATGAGTGCACAGACTCAAGTGATAGTGGCAACATCAGCGTTTGGTATGGGAGTTGACAAAAAAGACGTAGGTTTAGTCATACATTATGACATAAGCGACTCGCTCGAGAATTATGTCCAAGAGGCAGGACGTGCAGGTCGAGACCCACACATGCAAGCAGATTGTTATGTCTTATTCGATGATGCCGACCTTGATAAACACTTCATTCTTCTTAATCAGACCAAACTATCAATTAGCGAAATTCAGCGTGTTTGGAAAGCCATAAGGGATTTTACCAAAGACCGCAGCAAAGTCAGTTGTTCACCACTTGAGATAGCACGTCAAGCAGGCTGGAATGATGACAATACCAATGAGATTGAGACTCGAGTCAGAGGTGCCATCACTGCACTCGAACAAGCAGGATTTATCACGCGTAGCAACAATTCGGTCAACGTCTTTGCAACAGGAATTAAAGTACGAACGATGGATGAAGCACGCCACCGCCTCAATACGTCAAAATACTTTGACGACAAAACCCGCGAAGAGGCTGCTAAAATTATTCGTTCGCTCATTAGCAGTCGTGCCACAGTCAATAATAAAAAAGATGCTGAAAGCCGCGTTGACTACCTTTCAGACATACTCGGATTGCCCAAAGAAACGGTTATCCGCAATATCAACTTGATGCAACAAGAAGGTCTGCTTGCCGACACACGAGACATGCAAGCCTATATAAACAACACTAAAATCAAGCGTAATCTTGAGGACTTATTACGTTTAGAGTCTTTTATTTTAGACCATATCACAACAGAGACAACAACCATCAACTATAAACATCTCAATTCAGAGGCTCAAAGTGCAGGGCATAAATGCAATGTCAAGATATTACATACAATACTGCATTTTATGCTACTCAAAGGATACATTTACAAACAAGAGCATACGGCATCTGAGAGTGTTAGCATTAGATTTCAGACCGATAAAGAAGTCGTAAAAAGCAGATTTGAAGTTAGAGCCAATATATGCAGGTTTATTGCCGACCGAATCAATGAACAAGTAGATAATAAGACAGTCAATTTTTCGCTTATAGAGTGGCTGAATGAGTATAATGTCAGTCAGCAATCTAATATGTTCGCTCACAATAATCAAACGACAATAACTGATTTAGAAGAAGCCCTACTCTATATGAGCAAGATGGAACTCATCAAGATTGATGGTGGTTTTATGGTCATCTATAGTCCTATGATTATTCAGCGCAATGCCGAACGCGCACGCCGCTATGGTAAAGAGCAATATAGGCTATTAGATGAATTTTATCGTCAGCGTATACAACAGATACACATAGTTGGTGAGTTCGCCAATCTGATGGTGCGCGATTATGATGCAGCGATGCAATTTGTAAGCGACTATTTTCTAACAGACTATCGCGACTTCATTGTCAAATACTTCAAAGGCGAACGACGCCTTCAGATACAGAAAAACATCACACCAGCCAAATATCAGAAGATATTTGGAGTTTTAAGTCCGCTTCAACGACAGATTATCGACGACAAACAAAGTAAATATATAGTCGTGGCAGCCGGTCCGGGCAGTGGTAAGACACGTGTATTAGTTCATAAATTAGCATCACTGCTGCTTATGGAAGATGTCAAACATGAGCAACTATTGATGCTTACCTTTTCACGTGCAGCCGCCACAGAATTCAAAAAACGTCTGATGGATTTGATCGGCTCTGCCGCACATTTTGTTGACATTAAGACATTTCACTCATATAGTTTCGACCTCATCGGACGGCAAGGAACACTTGAAGAATCTAATACGGTAGTCAGTCGTGCTGCTGAAATGATTGAAAATAACGAAGTTGAGGAAAGTAAGATTACCAAAAGTGTACTGGTGATTGACGAAGCGCAAGACATGGGAGCCGACGACTTCCGACTCGTACAAGCCCTTATGCAACGTAATGAGGACATGCGAATAATAGCCGTTGGCGATGACGACCAAAATATCTACGCATTCAGGGGCAGCGACTCCAAGCACATGAAATCACTGATTACGATTGCTGACTCCGCTTTATATGAGATGACCGACAACTATCGTTCGGATATCGCGATTATTGACTATGCTAACGCATTTGTCAAAAACATACCTAATCGAATGAAAAGTCAAGCAATCGTACCAATATCAAAACAGCAAGGACGCATTATTGTAACGCAAACAAAAAACGCTTCTTTCAATCCTAAAACAGATGGAACGACGGCAATACTAACTGCCACAAATGAACAGACTCTGCAAATTGCGTATATGCTCAAACAACAAGGCAAACAAGTCAGACAACTTCAAAACACAGACACCTTCCATTTCTTCAATCTTGCAGAAATACGCTATTTTCTCAAACATATCGGTTCCAACGACAACGGTATCATAAGCCGTGCTAAATGGGATTATGCCAAACAAAAGACATTAGATAATTATTCAACAAGTACTTGTCTTGACATTATTCGCTGTTTTTTTAACGATTTTGAGCAAACTCATAAAACATTTTATCATAGCGATTTGCATGAATTTGTATTTGAGTCCAATATCGATGATTTTATAAACACAGAGAAAAACACCTTTTTTGTCAGCACAATTCACAAGGCTAAAGGACGCGAATTTGACACTGTATATCTCATATTAGATGGATTAAAGCGAATGGATCCTGAAACATTGCGAGCGATTTATGTCGGCATTACTCGCGCTAGACATAATCTGTACATACTCGACGATGCTTCTTTTCTTGACAATCAAAAAAACATTATTATTTCTCTATCAATGAAGGACGTATGGCTTGATTTCTTCAAAACCCGTAAGTCGTCGATTATGAAATTACGCAGCGGCGACCATCTAACATACGATATGGGTTATCTGAGAATCTCAAATGGTGAATATATAGCCAAACTATCCACCAAAATGCAAGATAAGATAACAGAAAAAGAAAAGATGGGATATAAGGTTATAGATGCTCAAGTGAGTTACATACTTGCATGGAAGCCTAAAGAAGAAACCGAAGAAGTGGCAGTATGCTTGGCAAACTTGATACTTGAAAAAGAATAGCGACAGATTGGTTACCCCTACTGTCGCTATTAATCTTTAATAAGTGTAGAGCACTAATGCTTAACTTCCTTTACTTGTTTTGTTTTCGGGAATACAATCCAGAACAATACTGCAACGACCAAAGCAAAACCGGCAAATATATACCATGCCATTTGCCAGCCTTCCCATGATGTCTGTGCTGCTTGCTGTATAGCAGGCAATAAGTCTTCTGATATGGCAGACCAGTCAATCTTGCCTTCAGCATCTCTGACAATACCTAAAGCATTGGCATCAACAGCAGGCACAACATTATTTACAATGGCTTGAGCCGACAATGTACCGATTGTAGCACCAAGACCATTAGTCATCATCATAAACAAGCCTTGAGCACTCGAACGAATTTTGACATCTGTTTCTTGGTCAACATATAATGCGCCTGATATGTTGAAGAAATCAAATGCAAAACCATAGATAATACAACTTAAAATGAAAAGTATCACACCAGGAAATCCCGGATTTCCGAGACCAAAAAATCCAAAACGGAACACCCATGCTAACATTGCCATAAGCATTACGTTTTTGATACCAAATTTTTTCAAGAAAAATGGAATTGCAAGAATACAAAGAGCCTCTGATATTTGAGATATCGAAATTAGAATATTTGAATGTTCAACACCAAAAGTGTGGGTCCACTCTTTAAAATACTCAAAACTGCCGAGGAAAGGATTGGCATAACCATTGGTTACTTGCAAGCACATACCGAGCAACATTGAGAATATAAAGAATATAGCCATCTTTTTCTGTTTGAACAACGAGAAAGCCTCCAATCCCAATGCTTCGACAAGCGACTTGTTTGGCTCATCGGCAGGTTTGACCGGACAATTAGGCAATGTCAGAGCATAGCATGCAAGCACAAGGCTTATGCCGCCTGATACCGCATATTGATAGGCTGTTGCCTGAAATCCAAGAATATCAACCACCCACATAGTAACAATAAAACCTATTGTACCAAATACGCGAATAGGCGGGAAATCTTTGACAGTATCAAATCCGTTTGAAACCAAGCCATTAAATGCCACAGAATTGCTCAAAGCGATAGTAGGCATATAGAATGCAACACTGATGGTATAGAGAGAGAATAGCGGTGCAAATTGCAAATCAGCACCAGCACTGACGCTATACCAGCAAGCAGCGATCATAAACATACCTGCTAAAGCGTGACATAGGCTCAATACCTTTTGAGCGGGTATCCAGCGGTCTGCCACAATACCCATCAGGGCTGGCATAAACAACGATACTATACCTTGAATAGAATAGAACCAGCCGATATTGGCTCCTAAACCATGAGAGCCCAAAAAGCGTCCCATGCAAGTTAAATACGCTCCCCAAGCAGCATACTCGAGGAAGTTCATAATGATAAGTCGAACTTTAATGTTCATGATATATAGATATTATAGTTTGTTGCTAATCGCAAAATTACAACATTTATTTGAAACAATCAAATTTTGCAAAACATAAGTCTAAAAAACGTCTAAAAAACAGTTTTAGTCCAAATAAGTAGCATTTTTCAAGCAAAAAAGAGTTTTTTTTAGCAAAAAGTGATATTTTTTGCTATTTTTCTTTCATTTTATTTTGTCATATAAAAATTTAGTTGTAATTTTGCATCGTCAAAAGAATTGCAAAAAGTTTGTTTTCATAATATATTTAGTTTGTTTTTAGTTTTTGTTATTTAGTTTTGTTTAGTTTTAAAGGTACATAAACAAAGCAAGTGGTTAAAAATCTTCAAGCAGGGTGTAAGAAAATGGGTGGAATATTACACCGCGAAGAGTTCCAAAAAAAAATGAGCATCGTTAATGATGTTCATTTTTTTGTGTCGCATTTTATTATTTCTGCATTTCGACTAATTTGCGATAGTAGCCATTAGATTTCATCAGTTCGTCATGTCTGCCAGTTTCGATTATTTGTCCGTCGGCAATGACGCAAATCAGGTCGGCATTTCTGATAGTGCTTAACCGATGTGCAATAACAAGTGTTGTTCGGTTGCGCATAAGATTTTCGAGTGCCTCTTGCACTAATTTTTCACTCTCCGTATCAAGAGCAGATGTGGCTTCGTCAAGAATGAGGATAGGCGGATTTTTTAGTATTGCGCGTGCAATAGAAATACGCTGACGTTGTCCGCCGGAAAGTTTACACCCACGGTCACCTACGGAAGTCTGATAGCCGTCGGCAGTAGCCATAATAAAATCATGAGCATTAGCAATACGAGCGGCTTGCTCAACTTGCTGCTGAGTAGCGTTCGGCACACCAAAGGCAATATTGTTGAAGAATGTATCGTTAAACAAAATGGCTTCCTGATTGACATTTCCCATAAGGTTGCGTAAATCAACTTTTGTGTATTCTCTGATATCATGTCCGTCAAGTAGAATTTGTCCTTGACTTACGTCATAGAAGCGCGGAAGCAGGTCAGCAATGGTTGTCTTACCCGAACCGCTTTGACCTACAAGGGCAATAGTCTGACCTTTAGGTATCGTAAGATTGATATGTTGCAAAACCAAACGATCGCTTTGATATGAGAATGAGACATCGCGATATTCTATTTGGTGTTCGAAAGATTTTAATTCTACGGGGTGTTCAGGGTCAATGATATTATTTTCAGTATCGAGGATACGGTCGATACGTTCAAGCGAGGCCGTTCCCTTTCGGATTGAATAGACGGCTTTTGTTAAGTCTTTAGCAGGATTGATGATGCTATAGAAAATGACCAAATAATAGATAAATTGTGCAGCATCGATTGTAGCATAATCGCTCAAGATTAGTCTTCCGCCAAACCAAAGCAACAAAGCAATCATTATGGTGCCTAAAAATTCGCTCATAGGGTGAGCCAAAACATATCGGCGATGGATGCGGTTGAAGGTCAGGCGCGTATCGTTATTAAGATTGTCGAACCGCTGATTGAGTTGTTGCTCGGCATTAAAAGCCTTTACAATACGTAGTCCGCTCAATGTTTCTTCTATCTGAGTTAGGATTTGTGCAATCTGTTCCTGTCCTTTAGTAGAGGTTCGCTTCAATGATTTGCCTACCTTACCGATAAGCCAACCACTGATAGGCAGTAATATAAGTACGAACAATGTGAGTTGCCACGATATGAAACATAGTGTTAACAGATAGATTATAATCATTATCGGGTCTTTAAATATCATATCGAGCGATGAAGTGATAGACGCCTCAACCTCGTTGATATCGCTTGTCATACGTGACATTATGTCGCCTTTGTGTTCTTCAGAAAAGAAGCCTATCGGCAGAGATGTAACCTTTTCATATAACTGTTTTCTAAGATCACGCAACACTCCGGTGCGTATCGGTATCATAAAGAAAGATGCTAAATATGAAGTTGCCACTTTTAGGAACGTCATTATGACTAAAAAAGCCCCTAAAAGGAACAATACATAACCTGCTCCACGTGCATCAATCTGCATTTGAATCCAATAGAACAGATTATTTTTCCATGCATCAAGTATTTGCTCAAATGATTGAGAACTATTCCACTCCATTAGAACTCCTACACGTTCATTGATACCAAATAAGATTTGCAGTAGTGGTATGATGGTAGCAAAAGAGAATAGACTTAAAATAGTACTCAACAAGTTGAACACAATGTTGAGTACTACTTCTTTCTTATATGGTGGAATAAAACGTCTGAGTAATTGAAACATTTTTGATAATATAATCTTTATAACGTCATATTTAACTTTCTATCAGGCACTCTTTTAGAGTAATATTACGCTATGGCTTTGACAATTAGATTTGCTTAATCAGTTCGGTCATAATAAGAGTCATAAATGGTTGTTTGGCATTTCCGATTTCCTGCACTTCCTCATGACTCACTTCTACTATTTTACCATCAACACCGAGGTCGGTGATAATACTCATGCCGAACACTCTCATACCCATGTGATTAGCAACAATTACTTCCGGAACAGTACTCATGCCAACGGCATCACCACCTATGATACGGAAATATCGGTATTCAGCCGGTGTCTCAAATGTTGGTCCGGTTGTGCCAACATAGACTCCTTCTTTAACCCTTATGTTATGGTCGGCAGCAATCTTCAATGCTTTGGCTATCAACTCATGGTCGTAAGCCTCATGCATATCAGGAAAACGAGGACCTAATTCATCGAGGTTTTTACCGCGAAGAGGGTGTTCCGGAAATAAATTGATATGGTCGCAGATTATCATAAGTTCGCCTATCTCATAATCAGGATTGACACCACCGGAGGCGTTACTAACAAAAAGATTGTTGATTCCTAACTGATGCATTACACGTATAGGGAAAGTAACCTCTTTCATGCTATAGCCCTCATAGTAATGAAAGCGACCTTGCATAGCAAGAATATCTACCCCACCCAATTTACCAAGTATAAGTTTTCCGCTATGTCCTTGAACAGTAGAAACAGGAAAATTAGGAATCGTTTCGTATGGAAACTCTACACGGTCTGTAATCTGATTAGCAAGATTGCCCAAACCGGTACCCAAAACAATACCTACTTTAGGTTGTGTTTTTAATAGAGGCCGCAGATAGTTAGCGGTTTCGATTATTTTCTGTAACATAGGTAATTATTTGATTATTAAAATTCTCTGTTTGTGAACTTAAATCAACTTCGATTGGGATGACATAGATAGTTGATTTGATTTGCTCAGTCATATATTTGCATGCTTGAAGTCGGACAGCATCTTTTTCAGTAGTAATGATACAATTAGAATGATAAGATTTATACTTCGATTGAATCTTGCTAATGTCTGATTTTGAAAATTGGTGATGATCGCCAAATTCGAGCACATGGTAGTTGATTTCTAACTCTTTGAAATGGTTGATAAGATATTCTGGTTGAGCAATACCGATAACTATCAGAGGTCGAAGTGTTTTTATATTGTCAATAGACGGAACATTGTCGAACAGTGGATATATATTTCCATATCTGATAGATGAAAAATATAATTGCTGAAACGGTAGCATTTGCAAAGCCGATGTAATAACTCTTTGCTCTATAGGTTGCATTTCGTTAGGACATTTAGTAACGACAATGCAATTTGCTCTTAACGCAGCATCAACAGGTTCACGCAAGCGTCCCCAAGGCAAAAGATGGTCGTTGACGTAAAGTTTGTCGTGCGGTGTAAGCAAGATATACATACCACATTTCAGTTTGCGGTGCTGAAATCCATCATCTAATATGACGACTTGCAAATCAGGCTGTATCTGCATGAGTTGCTGAATACCTTTGACTCTATGTTCGCATACTGCTACTGTGATATTCGGTTGGCTCTTATGTAACTGAAACGCCTCATCGCCCAAATCGAAGACGGTGCTACTATCGTTAGCCAATACAAACCCTGATGACTTGCGCTTGTAGCCTCTTGAGAGAACAGCGACTTTAAACTGCTGACTTAACAATTTGGCTATATAAGCCACATGCGGTGTTTTACCTGAACCTCCTACTGCTAAATTGCCCACACAAATAGTCGGGACGTCAACTTCCCACGATTTCAATATGCCTTCGTCATAAAGCCAATTTCGGAATTTGACTATAATGGCATATATCCAACTTATAGGTGCTAATAAGGGGTGCATGATTTTTATGGTTGATTGGGTTGATTCTGTTGATTCTGTTGATTAAATCAATAAATTTAGGTTTCGTACATGGTAAATATCGCATGTATATATGATTATGGCTGTTCTTTTATGCCTATCGCGTTAGCGATTTAACGTTAATAGACACATGACATTTATCTCTATTCTTCTTTTTGATTTTTTCGGTGTATCGAACACCAGAAAAAATCAGATAAATAAGGGGAGAAATTAAACATTAGAGTTCTATTAACATTAAACGGCTAACGCCGTATGCGCTGATAATCATTATCACCAATGCACTTGCGAAACTTTAATCAATAAATCTCGAATGGTATCATCTGTGCGCGAATGCCAGATTGTTGCAATACGTTGTTCAAAAGTTTGTATTGATCATAAGCAACACCAAGACGTTTGGCTATAATCCTGTCGGCAATTCGCTCTGATGTAGTGCTGTTCAACAAACGAGTATATATATCTTCTTGTGCAGGGTAATCGTTGATTGAATAATCAGTTAAGCCAGCCATCGTAGCAGCCGATTTAACTGCTTGGTCTAAAGATGCAAAACGGTCAACAAGTCCTATTTCCAATGCTCGCATGCCTGTCCATACTCTACCCTCGCCTATAACTTTGATTGAATCTTGCGACATATTACGTCCTTCAGCACAACGACGAGTAAAGAGGTCATAACCACGTTCGATGGCATTCTGCATCTGTTGGCGTTCGGCTTCCGACATTTTGCCTAATGTAGCATCTGTTTGGAATGAAGCATAATCATTAGTTTTAACGCCATCGAAGGTCAAACCAACTTTTTGAGTCAGACCATTCATGTTTGGAATAAGTCCAAAAATACCTATTGAACCAGTCAGAGTTGTAGGTTCAGCAAAGATGCTATCAGCCATACACGAGATATAATAACCACCTGATGCTGCATAGTCGCCCATGGAAACAACAAGCGGTAAACCTTTTTTCTTCAACAATGTCATAGCATGCCATATTTGTTCGCTTGCAAAGGCACTACCGCCACCACTATTAACTCTCAATACGACTGCTTTAACATCGTCATCTTCGGCAATTTCATTGATTGCCTTTACCATTTTCGTTCCGACAATACCATCACCGGAATCGTCGGTAATATCGCCTTCGGCATATATCACTGCTACACGGTCGGTCTTATATTTTTCATTTCTCTGAACGAGATTCATTTTTTTATGGCTTACGACATTGAAATCATCGGTTCCGGTCAGACGTTTCAAGAGTGAATCAACATCTTGCACATACATCAGTGTGTCAATCAGATTGGCTGAAAGATACATTTCTTGGGGTTGCAAATCCATATTGATATTGGCAAGTTCGTTGAGTTGGTCAGTTGTCAGCCCTCTTGATTCGGCAACAGCAGATTTCATTTCTGACCATATATCGTTGAGCAGCACATTCATTTGCAGACGATTAGCATCACTCATTTCGGTGTTGATATAAGGCTCGACAGCCGATTTGAATGTTCCGACTTTAAAGACTTGCATTTCTACACCTAATTTGTCAAAAGCACCTTTGAAAAAACCAATTGAGGAAGCGAGTCCGTGCCACGATACTGCGCCATCGACATTAAGACATATCTTATCGGCAACAGAGGCAAGATAATAATTTGATTGTCCGTAAGAATCGGCGTATGCAATAATCCATTTACCGCTTTGCTTAAAATCCAATAGAGCATCACGTATCTGCTTGGCTGAGGCAAACCCCATCGACAATTCGCCGCCTTTAAGTAAGATACCTTCAATATGAGCATCTTCTTTTGCCAATTTTATGTTGCTCAAGATATCTTGTAATCCTATCTTGAGTTCTTGTTCGTAACCCGGAACGGTATTGAACATTCCTTCAAATGGATCTTCAACAACTCGTTCACTCAATGAGCCTTTCAAGTCAAGACGATAGATAGAGTGTTCGGTTAACTTGGTTGACGATGGACTTGAAGCCGCACCGGCAATACCCAAAACGATAATCGTTTGTAAGACAAGGAACAATATCAAACCTACCATTGTTCCAAACACAACTTTCCAAAAACCTTTCATAATAAAAACTATTTATAAGTAAAAAGCAGTTAGATAATCGCTTTGATTTCTAACTGCTTGCAAAATTATACTTTATTTTTGAGTTTTCCAAATTTCTTTGACAATAAAATCAATGTATGACAATTTTATCAATATAATCAATAGAATCAATATACGGACAATTTTATCAATATCATCAATAGAATCAATATACGGACAATTTTATCAATATCATCAATAGCAATCAATATACGGACAATTTTATCAATATAATCAATAAAATAATATACGAACAATTTTATCAATACCATCAATAAAATCAATATACGGACAATTTTATCAATACTATCAATACTTCTTATTTTATGATTTTGCGAATTGAATTATTGTTGTACCTGACGATATAGACTCCATGAGATAAGTTATTGAGTTGCAAACTATTGATTTGATGTCCGTTTAGATCATAGATACATTTTATCATTTCTTCATTTTCTATCACACTATTGATGCTACTGACAAAATGCAGATCTTCTGCCCCCATGATTTCTGTTGACGTTTCGCCAATCCAGCCACATTGCTGATTGACACCGGTATAGACTTTCACAAACCTGATATTTTTCAGATTTGCAGGATTGCCGAGCGAATCAACAGCCCAATCTATATCTATTGATGACTGCTCTGAATTATTGCCTTGATTGTCGGCATAACCATAGTCGTAGCAGAATAAAACATATTGTCCGTCAATCCATTCAGCATTATTGGGAAGTCTGGTTCCTTCGATAGATATTGAATCAGATTCAATCCATTGTGGATAATAATCTTGCTGATGATAGGAATTTTGGGTTATATATCCTTCAATATGTTCGGAGTCAGTCCACCTTATGTATGTGGTATCAGTAACTACTTTAGTCGTTACACTTGGTGTTGCCACATGGTTGGCAGGTGTACGATAATAGGTAATCTGATAGTTATGTTTTGTCAGTGGATTATGATATTCACTT
>Ga0326513_10001139_pt1 | contig 21585 bp, 28 predicted proteins | sample 2_2465_0518_D_FD_203654 | JGI IMG/M metagenome (GOLD analysis project Ga0326513, IMG submission 203654) | Bovine rumen microbial communities from UC Davis, California, United States - 2_2465_0518 | ecosystem: Host-associated > Mammals > Digestive system > Stomach > Rumen | place: USA... | reverse complement strand
TGCGGTTAACGCTTACGAAATAGCAAAAGGCGCACAAATCGCCAATGTCGATACTTCAACAAACACTCTTAAATTCACTACAAGCGCAAACACGAGTGGAGTGCTTATTGACATTGTATGCTATGGCAGTGCGATGTCTTAAATCATGATTTTCCGAACAGCCGTCCCAAGATACGGACGATAGTGCTATAATATAGGAAGAAACTAAAAGAAGGGTAGGAACCCGACTACCAATCAGAAATTCCTACCCAAACCTTGTAAAGGTTAAGGTTATTATACCATAGCCCTAACCTTTGCGTACACGAAAGGAAGGGGCCTTTTTTATGCATGACACTATCATTAAGACCGTAATGGAGCGGATGGACGGCACACTGACGAAGGAGCAGAAAACACTTCTGGAAGCCGCTTTGATCGTTGCGCTGAAGGATACAGTGATTGTATCCAATGCCAGGAAACACGAAGACTGGGAATGGTACACAGAACGCTTCTGTCAGTACAAACGCATGATAGGCTGTGCAGAGTCCAGTCTGAAGCAATACTTGCTGACGCTTAATGAATTACGCAGAAGCATTACAAAACAGCCGGAAGCGATCACCTCAGATGATGTTCGCGCATTCCTGTTACAAGCAGAACCGCGAGTAACAAAGACAACACTTAATAACAAGCTGCGGAACCTGTCTTCCTTCTTCGAATGGATGTGTGACGAAGAATACATATTTCGGAATCCATGTAAAGGAATACCGGCAATCAGGGTAACACGGAAAGTAAAGAAAGCCTTTTCCGGGGAAGACCTGGAGAAGATGAGAGAAGGAGCTGATAACCTTCGAGACAAAGCACTTCAGTATTTCCTTGATTCTACTGGCTGCCGGATAAGTGAAGCGGTATCGGTAAACAGGGATGACATAGACTTCAATACGCGTTCACTCATCGTTTACGGAAGTAAGGGAAAAGCGGAGCGAGAAGTCCTGTTCACTGAAGAGTGTGCATTTCACTTAAAGCTGTACTTAGAAAGCCGTACAGACGATTGTGAAGCACTTTTCGTAACACGGTTAAGTCCACATAGGAGACTTGCGGCAGCAGGCGCACAGAAGGCATTAAAGACGATAGGCAAGCGAGTGGGAGTAAAGGCCAACTCACACCGTTTCAGACGCACGATGATAACAAGGTGCAACCGGCGCGGAATGCCAATGGGAGAGATCCAGAGACTTGCCGGACACGCAAACCCACGAACAACACAAATATACATAGACATGGACAGCAGAACAGTCCGTTCATCATATCAACGATGCAGTTGATTCTTTGCAAAAGCGCATCTCTTCGGAGATGCGTTTTTTTATGGAATCAACAAAAGGAAAGGAGCCGCAATGAAGCTGATACTCAATGATGGGAGTACCTACACTATCGACAACCAGTCAAACATCTTTCACATTATCATGCCGGTCACATCTATCACAGAAGCCGGACAGATTTATGAAACGATGCACCTGACGAACCTGTCCAGACTGACTATCCGTGATGACGAAGGAAACGATGTTGGGCATTATACGAACTTCAAGCTGTCAGAAATGAATGTGAAGGCTGAAGGCACAGCGTATGTTGCTGAGTATATCCTGGAGGCGGTCGGGACGAAGACTGACCCCACGATAATTGAAACTGTGGTTAAGGATCCTGTCGATGCTGACAAAGCAGAAGGATACGATATTCTGACCGGGGAGGTGGAATAATGGGTATTTACGCAGACAGAGCAAGAGAGTTACGCCCTAATGTAGTTATGGCGGCACAGTCGCTGCCGGATGAAGAGGCTGCAAAGTCCCCCGAACTGTTCGCGCGATGGGAGACTGACACAGAGTATGAAGTGGGAGACAGAAGGACATATGACGGCATTCTGTATAGCTGCATACAAGCACATATGGCACAGGATGACTGGACTCCAGATGTTGCGGTATCGCTGTGGGCGAAGGTCCTTATTCCCGATCCGAAAGTAATTCCCGAATGGGAGCAGCCGTCTTCTACTAATCCTTACATGATTGGCGATAAAGTGCGGCACATTGAAAAGATATGGGTATCACTGATTGACAATAACGTGTGGGAGCCTGGCGCGACAGGAAGTGAGTCACTTTGGGCAGAAGTGGAGGAGTAAATGATAGCATATATTTCCGCTCACTGGGTTGAGTGGATATTTGCGGCTCTTATGGCTGCCCTTGGATGGGGATATAAAAACGTATCAGCGCGGCTCAAAAAAGAACAGCAGAAGAATGAAGCTATCGCGGAGGGTGTGCAGGCACTTCTCCGCGAATCTATTGTAGAGAACTACAACCGTTACAAAGAAGAAAACAGCTGTCCTTTGGTAGTGAAGCAGTCAGTCTCCAGAGTTTTTGAGGCTTATCACAAACTGGGAGGCAATGACATAGCAACGGAACTATACAACAAGATCCTAAAGATGGAGGACGAGTAATGACGAACAAAGTCTATGATGTGTTGAAGTTTATTGCGCAGATAGTGCTTCCGGCGGTCGGCACGTTGTACTTTGCGCTTTCGTCTATCTGGGGACTTCCGTATGGTGAGCAGATAGTCGGAACCATAACTGCGGTCGATGCTTTCCTTGGTGCGCTACTCGGTATCTCTTCAAACCAGTACTACAAAGAGAATGAAGGTGTGGGATGACACAGAGTGATTTTATCAGAGAGATAGCTCCTCTCCTTCAGAAGTATGCTCTGGCTAATGGCTATTCCATTGCAGTAGTTCCGGCAATGATCGCTCAAGCCTGCGTGGAATCCTTCTATCGTGGCGGTTTATCTACACTGGCTTCAAAGTATCACAACTACTGGGGAATGAAAGCCGGAGCCGGATACACCGGAAGTACGGTGAATATGTCCACAGGGGAAGAGTACACCAAAGGAACCATCACACAGATAAGGGACAACTTTCGAACTTATCCCAACATGGTGGAAGGGGTACTCGGATACTTCCGGTTCCTTAACTATGCAAACTACAGGGCTTGCAAATCAGCGCGAACTCCAGAGGAATTTGCGACAGCACTAAAAGCCGGTGGATGGGCAACATCATCTGTTTATGTGAACAGTATCATGAGTGCCGTAAAGAAATACGATCTAATGAAATACGGCATGGGAGAACCGAAAGCCGTCAGCTATGGCGGTGTAGTTACAGCCACAGCACTTAATGTGCGGTCTTATCCCGGTGGGGATATAGTCCAGGTTGGCGGTCACAACTTCCTGTTGCCGTTTGGAATCTGTGTGGCATTTGAAGCAGAGTTAAACGGATGGGCGAAACTGTCCGGTGTAGACGGTTGGGTATCACTCACATACATACAGAAAGGATAACGAGATGCAGGTAGAAGGCATTGATACCACAGGTAGAAGGGGACATACAGCGAGTGGGCAAGTCTATGATGCAGCTCCTCAACAGGATGTTCAACAGGGGCGGCAGTACGCCGCACAGCAAGGCTATTCAAGCGGTGGATCATCTGCTCCGGCGGTTGACTATGCAGCGATAGCGGCTGCACAGGCAGCGGCACAAGCGGCAGCACTCCAGGCACAGCTTGATGCAATGTACAGCTCTTCCACAGGACGGCTTAATGATTATTTCAACCGTGGACAGGAAGGCTATAACAATAACATTGGCACTCTGAACAATCTGGAAGGACAGGGCAAAACCGCTTATAACAACCAGATGGGATACATTGACAAGTGGGAGAACACTGGTACTCAGAAATACCAGGAGAACCTTGCGAATCTCAACAAACTGGAAGGAAGCGGCAAGACCACATACAACAAGAATACCGGCACGATAAATCAATGGGCGAACACCGGCAAGGCCAACTACGAAGCTAATATGGCTGCGCTGAATAATCTTGGCACACAGGGCAAGTCTTCGTATGACGCTAATCTGGCTTCCATCAATGACTGGAAGAAGGTTGGCACGAACGCTTATAACGCAAATGTCGGTGATATAAATGCGTTAAAGAAACAGGGACTGTCCAACTATGATGCTACTGCGGCTGTACTTGCACAGTATCTTGCACAGGGCGAAGCGGCATATGACAAGAACTCCGGCAGAATCACTGATGCTTTCGGTGCGGCTAATTCGTATGTAGAACAGGCATACCAGGAAGCACTCAGAATGCTTGCTGAGAATCTGAACTATCAGAAGACCGAAGCGCAGACAGATGCTGAAAAGAATCAGCAAAGTGCTTACATCAATAACCGCTTACAGAGCCGGAACATTAACCAGTCTCTGGCGGCACAGGGTGTTACCGGTGGTGCTTCTGAAACAACGAACGCGAAGATGAGTAATGCGCTTCAGTCTTCGCTGAATAATATCTCTGATACGCTTGCACGGAACATTGCGTCCATGACCAATGTCTATAACACCAATGTTTCGAATATGGCACAGGAGAGACTGAACGCTCTTGCACAGTCTGAGAAGGAAAGAGCGCAGCTGCTCAATGCAATTGAGGATCAGCTGACGAGTGTTAAGGGTAACTACACGAATATGTATGGCAACCTTAATGACTCCAGAACCGGCTTCCTTACAACGATCACTGATGCTCTTAATGCGGCACGGAACAACTACACTTCGTTCACCGGCGATATTACAAGAGAGACGAACGCTAACCGGAATAGTTACCTTGACTTCGTTTCGGCTCTTACTGGGCAGAAGAATGCGGCAAGGGATAACTACACTACATTCACCGGCAACGTGGCTAACGCACGGACGGCTAATGAGAACGCATATCTTCAGTTCCTGGAGAATCTCACCAACAGCCGTAATACTGCGAATGATAACTACACTACATTCACCGGCAATGTGGCGAACAGTCGAAATAGTGTTGAGCAGGCAAACATTAACTTCCTTACACAGCTTGCTAATGCGAGGACGGCAAACGAGAACGCTTATACATCGTTCTACGGTGACTACACCGGACAGGCGAACGCACTGGAACAGGCATATCGTAGTGCAATGTATGACTATCTGGCTAACTATGGCGGTGCGGTTTACTTTAATGGTGGAGCCATGAATGATGCATACAACAATGCGGCTTCAGCTTTGAATTACTCTGCGCCTTCTGTGAATCCTTATCAGTCGGTAAGCGCACAGGCATTCAACTTCACTCCGCAGCAGATCGCACAGTATGAAGCTGTAACCGGGCAGAAATTCAATTACACTCCGGCACAGTCGGTTTACTTAGCGGCTTCTACAGCCGGGATCTCGCCGGAACAGCTTGTACAGTCTCTGACACCACAGGCACAGAAGGCTCTGTACAACGCACAGCAAAAGATTGACACTTCCGGTTTCAACAATGTGCAGTACAATAACCCGGAAGACTGGAGCGGATATAGTCAGGCAATGGCAGAACTCCAGAACATTTACAATCCGGTGAGTACACAGCAATTAGCACCAATCAATAACGCACAGCTTTATCAGCGGTCACTGGCACAGGCTGAGCTGATGCGGAACAACGGAGCGAGTGCAGCGCAGATAGCGCAGAATCTGGTTCAGCAAGGAATCACGGACCAGAACACTTTGGCTGAGATCCTCAGACAGTTAGCGGCGTAATGAAAAAGTGGGGATATCCTTCGGGGTATCCCCACATATTTTTTTAGGAGAAAAAAATGCCCTATCAGGATGACGAATACATGAAGATTGCCCAACAGGCACTGGCGGCTTCACAGACGATTCCTTCTATTCAGCAATACCAGGGAAGTCTGGATGATATGGCAAGGGACATTAACACTGCGCAGATGATACAGTCTGGAAGAAGACAGACTGCACAGGAACAACAGCAGAATATCTCTAACCTTCGCACTCAGCTTGAATCGAATACTGATTTACAGAATCAGGCGAGAGATGCATTCACGAAGATGCAGACTGACTATACTAATCTGACTGGAAGGACTGACTATCAGGATGCTATTCAGCAGAATCTGAAGGCAGCTACCAGAGATCAGTATGATGATTTAGCAGAGCAGATTCTGAGCCAGTACAACTCTCAGCCTGTTCCTTCAATCAACTCTGGGAGTAGTTCTTCTGGAAGCAGCCGTAGAGCAACGAAGAGTATTGTAGAAGAGCCTAAAGAGACGAAGACGGCAAATACTACTAAGAAAGGCAAAAAGGCTCTTGAAACGGCTCAGAGCGCACCAGATGCAAAGACTCAGCTTGACCGTGCTACAGACTTAGTTGTACAGGATGCGAAGAAGAACGGCAAAGTCGATAAGACTATGTACGATATGCTGACTCCGGCACAGAAGAAAGCGGTTGATTCTCAGCTGTCCCAAAAAACGGACTCAAAGAAGACTGCGAAGAAAGAAGAAGTGCAGGCAGGGCGGCTCGGTCCTTCCGATCTGGAAGCTGAAGCGTACAATCCGAATGTGCAGAAAAACCTTGCAGAAGCTTTAAGTGCTAAACCGGCAAATGCGCAGGCGAAGGTTCCTAACGCCGTCCCGGAAGAGCCGAACAACACAGGGAAACTATCCATCAAGGATATTACAACCGGTGCCGGACTCCAGAGACAGGAACAGGGAAGCAAGATTGACAGATGGGCAGACCCCACCACCAAAATCAGCGAGGAAGAAGAGGCAGAAGCGGAGAAAGCTGCGAGTGATTACATCCGGCAGAATGTCCGCGCAGGGCGTTTTGTTGGAGATCCTAAAGACCTGGAAGACGGAACCGCTGAGAAGATGTCTATTATCTCTGCGAAGACGAATCCTGTCACTGCGTTTACTAACGGCCTTGTAGATTCCTTTAGAGGCGTTGGCAGAGTATTAGATGACCTCACAGGAAACGTAGTCAGCAATACGATAAACAGACTGAGCGGAAAGACGGCAGAAGAAGCGGAAGAGTTTAACCAGAGTATGACCGGCGCGGCTCGGACTCAGCATCCTATCATTACCGGCGCAGGCACTATGGGCGGTAAGATGATGCAGTATGCCGGTGTTAATTCTGCTCTTGAAGCTCTCGGAGTTACTCCGGCTCTTGAAGCTGCTATAACCGGCGGCAGAGAACTTAGTGCCGGTGGAGCGGCTCTTGCCGGTGCAGCTTCGCGTCTTGCTACTGGTGAACTTGCGGATATTGCTCTGGATACTATCCCCACTGAGTACGAGAATCTGCGGAATGGGATGTCTCCGGCAGAAGTGGCACAGGATACGCTGAAGAACCTTAACACCAATCTTATGTATAACATCGGCGGCGAGGTTGTTGGGCAGATTCCTTCACTGTTTAAGAATGCGGATCTCGGAGCTGTGGTAAATGATGGCTCCATTCGTGGCGTTACTAATTCCGTTCAGCCTGATGCTGTGAACATCCCAAATCTGGAAAGCACGTTCAATCCGCTTGAGAATGTCAGCAATGCAATGCGGAACCTTGATGACATTGCAAACCAGACCGGCGATGTTTACGCGAAGCAAGGAGTGCAGCAATTATCTGATGCGTTAGCAAACGGAGAGAACATTGATGAAGCGGCTAATGCTTTGAAGCAGACTCTCCAGAACAGCGGCGTTGATGGTTCCACGGTCGATGCAGTTACGCAGAATCTGCGGACTTACGATAATATCAACAATTCTCAGACGGCAAGCACAGTCCGCGATGCTATCGGCAATAAGGCTATTCCTGGAGCGGATGAAGCTATCATGCGTTCTGTGGAGTGGGATGAAGCTGCAAGAAGGTATGCTGACGGAGAGATAAGCACAGCAGAACTGGAACAGGCGAGAAAGAATGCAAGGAATGCTATTTCTAAAGTGCAAAGAAAGCTCCAGTCTGAATCTGTGGATCCTGACGAAATAGCGAGAGTTGCGGACGAAGCGAAAACGATCAGGCAGAACTTCGGTATCATGTCTGAAGACGAAGTGGCGAAGGTCGCTATATCGAAAGAGGACCTCAGAAGACTTACTACAAGAGGCAAGCAGAGTGATACTCTGGAGCGGCTCAACAAGAGCATGAAGAACTCCGGCATTCAGCTGACTACTAACCTTGATGAAGCATCTGCACAGGTATCCGGCACTGAGCTTAATGACCTTATCAGCCAGGCAAGCAAGAACAGCAACGATTTTTATACTGCGCATAATCCCGAAACGGCTTTAAACGGTTATGTGAAGAGAGGAGATTATCTCTATCAGGAATATCAGGACCTTATAAAGCAATATGGGGATGATACGATCCCGGAACTTACGGCAGATGATGTGCGAGATATCGAAGAACTCTTCGGTCCGCATAAGCCTAATATTGCCAGACCGGCAAATCAGCCTCCTGTTTCCGAAGAGATTCCTTCCATGAACCGCAGTGTTGCTGAAGCTATCGACAATGGTGAGGATTCAATTAGCATTGACGCACGGCAGCTGCAACAGGAAATGGCTGCGGAAGAGATTCCTTCTGTCCGTCATTCAAATGCGGATGCAGACTTTGACCGTATGGCTGAAGAAGTGCATATGGCAGAACAGGGTATTGAGCAACCGCGACCGGCGGCACCACAGCCGGAACCGATTCCAGAAGGACCGGAAGGAAAGCGGCTGTCCAGAATGTATAACACTCTTCAGAACACAGAAACACTTTCTGATGCTGAGAAAGCAACGTATGCGAAGAGGGATGGCTTCTGGTACGATCCTGACAACGAACGGCAACTGGCACAGCAAGCACAGGCTAATGTACAGAATGACCTTGAAGGAACCTATAACCGCTATATGACTGGAGATTTGAAGGCGAACGAAATGTCCGGCGAGGATCTCCACAATATGTACACCACTTCCTTCACCTATAACAAGATGGCACAGGAAGCGAAGGCAGCAGGCAATGCAGCACAAGCGGCAGAGTATGCCAACAAAGCTGAGAACATCATGCTTGCGGCGAGAAAGAATGCTACGGCAGGCGGCCAGTTTAACGCCGCTATCAGATATTATGCCAGGACGGCACAGGGCGCAGTCCAGAAGTCTATGGATATGATGTCTGATGCTGTGGATAAGTTTGTTAAGCAGCACGGAAAAGCTCAGAGCGGCATTGAAGACCTGTCGCAGAAACTGGCAAAGTATCTGACGGACCACAACGCAGAAGCGATCATGAACGGCACAGATGAAGGCGCGAAAACTGCACTCCGTGCAGACTTCACTGATGCTATTCAAAAGATGCTGAAAGGAGAGAACAAACAGACACAAAAGGCACTTCGTGGACTCAGCATGGATGCTGTGGACAAGATCCTTATGGACCGGCAGACTGCGGATATTACAAAGCACTTAGACTTCTTCGCTTCTTCCGGGAGTATGGGAGTTAAGGCAGATACGATTGATGCAGTAGAAAAGCTGTTTGACGAAGCAAGCCAGTACAATTTCAACAGTAAGGATTATGTAAATCTGGAAAGCAGAGCATATCAGCTTCTGGCTAATGACCTTGGTGCCGGTAAAGGCTTCAAAGATAAGTTTGACCAGTGGCGTTATATGATGATGCTTGCGAATCCCACAACGCACATTAGGAACATGACCGGCAACCTTACTTTTGGCGGTTTAGTCGGCATCAAGAATAATGTTGCGGCTGCTATCGAACAGGCAGCAGATTATGCCAGTAGGGCGATGGGCGGCGAAGGAATTGAGCGGACTAAATCATTCCTGACGGCAGCTGACGCAGACCTTGTAAAAGCGGCGAGACAGGACGCATTAGATAACGCATACCGGCAGATATCCGGCAATAAATATTATGATGTCGGAGACGCTATCGAAAAGGCCCGGAAGACCTGGAGCGATGATTCTGTAGTTGGCAAAGCGTTAAATAAGATATCTGATGTTAATGCTAAAGCTCTTGGTGCAGAGGATGAAATGTCCATGATTGCGAAGTACCAGACCAGTCTGGCAGGGTATTTGAAAGCAAACGGACATGATTCTTCCATCTTCAGCGCAACGGATGATGCATCAAAACAGGTATTGGAGAATGCGAGAGCGTATGCTATTCATCAAGCTGAAGAGGCTGCATTCCACCAAAAGAACGCTATTGCTGAGAACTTCGGGAACTTTACAAGGACTCTGAGAGAATCAGACAGCGGTGCAACAAGACTGTTCGGAACTCTTTTGGATGTCACAGTACCGTTCAAGAAGACTCCGGCAAACATCGTTTCCAGTATCTATCAATACAGTCCGGCGAGTGCAATTACCTTAGTATCCGATCTGGCAAAATTCAGACAGGGTGCTATGAGTGCGGCAGATTTTATTGATGATATCGCGAAGACTGCAACCGGCACTGCGGCTCTTGCTATCGGTGCAGCACTTGCGCATGAAGGCATAGTCACTGTAGGCGCGGATAAGTCTGATAAGGAAAAGAACTTCGATAAAGCAACCGGCGTTGGCAATGTGTCTATCCATATCGGCAATAAGTCTATCGGTATCGGAGACTTGGCTCCGGCATCTGCACCAATTATCATTGGTGCCACAATGCTTGAGAGCGCAAGGCAGAATCAGGGTGAGGGTGCAATAAACTCTCTGTTCACTGGTCTTGGAGCCATTGCGGATAGTGTCACTGACATGACGATGCTGTCTGGTCTGTCCGATGTTCTGACGGCTGCGAGGAGCGCACAAAGCGGCGCGGATGTATGGACAAGTATCGGGACGCAAACAGTTAGCAACTTAGCAAGCCAGATGCTGCCCACACTTGGACGGAAGATAGAAACTTCTATAGATCCGTACAAGAGAAGCACATACTCTGACAAGACCGGACTCTCGAAGAAGGTAGAGCAGAGCGGTAAATACCTGACTACTAAGATTCCGGGACTCCAGGCACTTGGTGATACGCTTAAAGAAAGAGGTATAGACAATCCGCTTTCTCTTGAAAAGACTTATGATGTCTGGGGACGCGAAGTAGAGAATACCGGCGGCTCATTTATGGGCAGGCTTGGATTCAACTTAGGTTCGCCGGTCACATACTCTGAGGACACAAGCAACGCGAGAGATAATGAACTGCGGAGACTGGCAGACTCTATCGGGGATGATAGTGTTATCCCGGAAATCAAGTCTACAGAATCAGAAGTAAATGGCGCGAAACTTTCCCCGGAAGACTGGTCGCGTTATCAGCAGACCAAAGGACAGCTACAGGATGAACTTACTCAGGCGTTTGTAGACAGTGAAGCATACCAGAATATGGATGATGCTGAACGTGCAGAGTTGATTCCGTCACTATACGATTACGCGAAAAAGGTTACACAAAACGAGGTAGCAGGTGCTGAGTTGACAGGACAGTATCGTGCGTTACAAGAAGCGTATAACGAAGGCGGCGCAGAAGGTCTTATAAATGAGATTGGTAAGCGCAACAACATCAAGTCGACAGGTATTACTTACTCGGATAAAGTAGGTACAATCTACGATGAGAGAGGACAAGAAGGAATCAACCTATACCAGGAACTGAAAGCAAATGCCGGAACAAAGAAAGATGAAATTAAATCTTATCTTGATAGCCGACAGGATCTGACAGATGCAGACCGCGAGTATTGGTTTGGTAAACTTAGTACTGCAAAGAATCCATATGGATCCACAGCAGAAGAAACCACAGCTAACAGCAATAAACCGCAACAAACTACTACACACCACTACACAAAGCCAGACAAATCTGCGCTAACATCTAACAAGGGACAGTGGACAGCAGATAACAACTATGGGTTTAGTTGGGACCTGACTGCTTCACCATCCTTTGCGAGGTATCAGAGTATTCCGAACTTGTCCGATTATTCACCAGAGTCATATGCTAATATCTGGCATTCGATGGATGCTGACAACAGCGGAAGTCTGACGAAGGGAGAGATAACAGGATATCTGGATGAATCGAATTACTCGAAGAAACAGAAGGCCGGATACTTTAACGCGATGGCGCGGAGCAACTGGTCTAACCCTTACCAATAATTCACACGGATATTCACACGGACTGTGAATCGCCAGTAAATAAGCGCACTCCCGAAGACTTAGAAAGTTTTCAAATCACGTCACTCCGACTTGAAAGGGAGATACAATTGTATCTCCCTTTCTTACTGGAAAAACGCTTATTTACTGCGGTTTCTCGGCGTTATTTTAACTGTACAATTCTGAATTGCATTTCGCGATTATGAACTCAAAAACGCCATTTTGGACAATATATTCACACGAATATTCACACGAAATGTCAAAAAAAAGAGTTGAACTTCTCAATTGCAATTGCGGTTTGTATTTTGTCCTGGTCAGCAAGTGTATGGCGATAGACAGATTTCAGAGTAGAATCTGTAGACCAACCGCCGCGCTTCATGATATAGGCATCTGGCACTCCCTGAGAGTGAAGATAAGACACGCAAAAATGTCTTAGATCGTGAAAGCGCACTCCCTCTATATCCAATCCCTTTAATAAATCATCGAACTTATCAGACAACTGCTTCGGTGTCAGCTTCGTAACGAATCCCTGTTTTTTAATTGCCTTAATAACCTTCTGCGGCATCTCGACAAACCGATTCGAAGAATAAGTCTTGGGTGTCTTTATATGCCATACGCCTTCACGATCTACAACCATGTCTTTGGAAATGTGTACAACATTCCCTTTTATGTCATTAAGTGTGAGAGCGCATATTTCCCCACGCCGGAGAGGACCAAAAGCGGCAAGTTGTATCGGAATCTCTAAGTCTGTCCCTTTGGCAGCGGCAACGATCTCTTTTACTGTGTGTTCGTCCGGCACGTTCAGCTTTGGTCTTTCCTTCGTAGGAAGTTTTACAACCGGCATATTTATTCCTTTGGAGCGATAGACAGAAGAGATGAATCCGGCATAGTTCCTGACGGTATTCGGAGATAATTTCTTTGTTCCCTTCTGTAATCTGTGTCGGTTTTCGTGTTCCAGTAATAAATCGTTTATTACATTCTGGATATCACTCCCTTTTATAGAACGCATATTTTTATTGCAGAAGCCTTTGTAATCGCTTTTCAGCGTATTAGCGATAGTTGTATAGGCTCTCATAGTTGAAGGGCTTAAAACAGGCTTTCTGGACGCGAGAAAGGCATTCATAGCCGCACCAAAGGAACCGCTTTCCTGTGCGTCTCTGTGTTCGTCCAGGTACTGAGTAGCCAGAGATAGAACGTGCCGCTCATCTGGATCCGTGAAGGAGCGCATAATCCTTTTTCCGTTTTCGTCTTTTCCCAGATAGACTTGAACTCTGTAGCTCCCGGACGGCAGCTTATGCGCCTTTAGTTGTGTTCTTCCCATCTTTCTTTCCCCATCTTTCGTATGCAGTCCAGAACAGAGATATTATGCCGATGTAGACAGGCAGAGCAGCAAAGATATTCCATGCGCTGTGACGCTGTGCGAGACAGTACAGAAGATATCCAATGAAGTACATTCCGAACCATTTTTCCGGGATGATTAAATCATTTCTTATTTTGTTTCCCCTGACGAAGTGGTCGATAACAGACCAGATAGAAGACAACACTTGTATATACATTGCGAAGAACATTGCGAACACTGCAATGTTAATGACAATGTTGTAAACGCCAGAGAAACAAATATCTTTTGCAGTCTGTGTAATCATGTTGTGCCTCCATGAGCGCGGATCTCGATTAAATCCGCTGAGCAGCTTTTATCAAAGTCTCCGTTATTAATGTGGTCCATCTCATGTTTAAACGCTTTCAGCCTCGCCTCCTCACATAAGTTTTCATTAACAACGATTGTGTAGAATCCATCTTTTCTTACTGTGTAACTTCTGATTCTTCCGGGCATCGGACAAACAAAAGTAGTAATCAATCTGAGCCTCCCATGCGTTCAATCATTTGCCGCACAAATTCCAGGTCTTCCGGTTTTACCTTCCTTGATGCATCAAAAAGAGTCTTATAAGCCGGATTGTTATACAGAAATTCCGCAAGCTCTCTTGCATCTTCATCGTAATAATACTCAGGTTGGTGTCCCAAAAACTGGACTTCTGTATTCTCTAAGTCTTTCTCTGTAAGGTCAGTGATATCTACATGGAATATTTCAGCTATCTGCTGAAGCACTGTAATAGGTGGATCGGAGATGCCGGACTCCCACTTCTGAATGGTTGTATAAGACTTATAGCCTAACAAATCAGCAAGCTGCTCTTGCGACATTCCCCTTTGCTTTCTTAAATAACGTATGTTCTTCGAAAGCTTCATGGAGGTATCTTCCCTATCGTCTCTGGTCGATACATCCATATCGGGATCTAACAGCGCGAATATTTCATTGAAGCTTTGGTGCGTTCCGGCAGCTACTTTCTTTATTGTTTCAATACTTGGAACGATGGGCGCACCACTGTTATTTCTGTTATTTATCAGCATATATGCGTATGCTTTACTAAGACCGCTGTCCTTAAGGAACTTCGTCATAGAATGCTTATTAGTATATTCACGAATGATTTCGCCTAAAGTCATTTCATTTACCCCCTTCTATTAAATTGTATGTCTATTGTAACAGACGTGTAACAATTCTGTAAACAAAAAGTTTGTCTGTTACGGTTGACAAATAGAGTCCACCATAGTAGACTACAGAAAGAGCAACGAAATACGGCACAGAAAGGAGGTGCAGATGCTGATTTATAAAGTTAAGCAGCGCAGGGAACAGCTGAAGATGTCGCAGGCAGAGCTGATTGAGAAGACTGGAATCTCCAGAGCAACTATCTCATTAATCGAGAATGGCGGCGATGTTGATATCAAGGTGTCTACTCTTGATGCCCTGGCGAAAGCTTTGAAATGCTCCCCTGCTTCTTTGTATGAGTAAAAAGTCCACTATAGTGGACAGAAAGGAGGGGAATGAGAGTAGACACAACTGCGGATACTCTGATTGGTTACGCGAAGGTTAACACCGGCTACGAACCGGCAGAGATCCAGAAGAAAAGCCGGATAGGAAAGACAACTTTCTACAACAGGCTGAAAAGACCAGAGGAGCTTAAGTTAGAGGAACTGAGGCAACTGATAAGGATATGTCACTACACAGACGAGCAAATCGTAGAGATCGTAAAAGGAGGCAGATGATGAGAGAAAAAGTGAAGGCCCCACAGCACACCATGTTAACTGCAAGGCCCCACCACACCAACAATTATTTTAGCATACTCAGCGCGGTACTTCAATCTGTCATGCGCTTTGTAGGTGTTTTCCTCTTCTTTTTAGGCGGCTCGGCAATGGACAGTGAAAACATTCTGTATCCCATTGCCATGCTTGCCGCCGGTGCAGCCATTATCTATTTCACTTCAAGGGAGGACTTCTAATGAAACACATTATTTTTTCTGCGTTCTACGCAAATGTAAAGAACATCGTTGAAAACCAGAAAGCCGGTGCCAATTCCCCGGAAAACAAAATCAATGAGATCCAGTCCGCTATCCGGCAGATGGAAGAAATCCTCAAACAGATGGGTGAAGAAAATGTGGACGGATGACCCGGTACATGACGCAGCAATGCATGACCTGGAGATGGAAAGAGAAGCAGAAGAATATCCGGTCTGTGGTATCTGCGGAGAGCCGATCTATCCGGGGGACTGGTACACAGTCATAAACGAAGAACACTATCACGAAAATTGCATTCACTTTAAGGAGTATTACGGATGACAAACAAAGACATTATCAAGGGCGTAATTGATGACCTTCAGCTGATGACGGAAGATGACCTTCCATTCAGCAAGTGCGATGAAGACTGCGAAGACTGCGAGAACATCTGCGTTGAGTACTTTCGAGAGGACGCAATGACCCAGATCGAAGTGCTGCACCGGTTCGCGAAGAGAGAGTGGTTCAGCCACAAGCCGGATGTCAGGAAGGCGTGTGCGGCTATTGATATCCAGACTCTCTGCGATGTGTTCGGATGGGATGACTTTATGGAGGCTGAAGAATGAGTAGTGTTTTTGATGCGCTCCAGGCGGTGAACGTAAACGGACATACAGAGAAGAAGAAAACCGGCAATGCCGAACTTACTTATCTTTCGTGGCCGTTCGCATGGGCAGAAGTAAAGAAGCGTTATCCTGACGCACATTATGAAGTGGTTAAGTTTGACGGACTTCCTTATGTATTCGATGAGCGTACCGGCTATATGGTCTACACCAATGTAACCATTGAAGGCATCACGCATGAAATGTGGCTGCCGGTCATGGACGGATCTAACAAGGCTATGAAGGCTGAACCGTACAAGTACACCACAGGATATGGACAGTACACCAAAGAGAAGGTCTGCGAAGCTGCAACCATGTTCGACATTAACAAGACTATCATGCGGTGCCTGGTAAAGAACCTGGCAATGTTCGGACTGGGACTTTACATCTTCGCCGGTGAAGACCTTCCGATAGACGGAAGAAGCGAAGAAGAAAAGGCAGATGATGCGAAGACTCTGAGGATAGCAGCACAGAAAATCGACACTGTGAAAATGGGCGCGATCAGTACGGCTGCACAGAACGCCGGTATCCCACTGGGAAAGATTCTTGATAAATTCGGACTCCAGAGCATTGGAGACATGACCGAAGAGCAATTCCGGGAGGCTTCAGCACTAATCCAGAAGCAGAAGGAAATCGTGGAGAAGAAACGTGCAAACACAGGGAAGCATTAAATCTATTTCAATCTCCTTTCCATCGAAGAGGGCGGTAGTTGCTTTTGAAATGGCTGCCGCCCCGGAGGATGTCGAGAAGTACCAGAACAAAGACCTTGATATCACTTTTGAGGAACACAGAGAAAAGCGGAGCCTGTCGGCTAACAGTTATTTCCATGTCCTCTGCGACAAACTGCGGCAGGCAATGCAGATATCAATGGCCGAATGTAAAAACCATCTGATAGCTGCATACGGTCAGGTCCTTTATCTGGATGGGCAGCAGGCGGTCATAAAAACAAACGTGCCGCCGGAAGAGATGTATCAAGCCGAATATCTCCACACATGGCTAATCAAGGTCGGAACAGACGGTGCTTACTGGTATCGCGTTTACCGTGGATCCAGTACCTACGATACCGCTGAGATGTCAAAACTCATTGATGGAACAGTGACAGAATGCAAGGCACAAGGTATCGAGACTATGAGTCCAGGTCAGCTGAAGATCCTTCTGGGAATGTGGGACAAGAAGCGGCAGGCGATTGAAACAGAAGATATGAACAGAGCAAAGACAGTACAACAGGAGTTAAAGCTATGAATGATTACGATATGAGGCTACTTGAAAGACTGAGGGAATGCATGATTCTGCTGTGGTTTGAGCTGAGCAGCTACCCGGAGTACAAGGACGATGATTTCAGATTGGTAATGAACCACGCTATTGAAGGGGTATTAAGTCATGGACAGCAAGAAAGCAAAGGCGAGCAGGGAGAAGGGAAAGCGGTATGAGCTTGAGCTTATGCACATTCTCCGGGACTTCTACGGATACGGAGTGCGGCGCGGTTATGTGTTTCAGCACGAAAGCGATGTAATAGGCCTTCCAGGTATCCACATCGAGTGCAAGGCGGTAGAACATCTGAACCTTCGGAAGGCGTACAAGCAAGCCGTAGAAGAAGCACAGAAGCGTCAGGACGGAACGCCGGTTGTCTTCCACCACAAAGCGAGGGAAGGGTGGCTTGTAACTCTAAGTCTGGAAGACTTTATGGATATGTACGGAGCGTGGGAGGCAAAACGTGAGTAACAAGTATTTCTGGAAGAAAAAGAAATTTGTGTGCAGAGATACTGGGGAAAGAGCCACAGGGTATGAAGATTACTTAAAAACTGAACACTGGAGACAGCTGCGCGAACGTATCTATCAGGAGCGTAATGGAATCTGCGAACGCTGTGGAAGGGAACTGGATGGAGTCTTTGAAGTCCATCACAAGTCTTACAAAAGCGTAGGGCATGAAGCGGATACAAGTTTAATGCTTGTTTGTCCAGAGTGCCATAGAGGGATCCATGCAGAGATGAAGATGAAAGCAGCTGAGACGAGAGTAGCGAACGATATCAAACGAGCAAAGAGCGCGGAATACGAAAAGCGAATCATTGAGGAAGGAGCAAGAGAGATCAACGCCCTTGCAGATGTTCTGGCAACGATAGAAGCATTAGAGTTTCAAGACTTGCTTGATATACTGCGGCTCATAATTTTGCGAATGATCAAGACGGACGAATTTGCAGCATTGTTTAACTCCAAAGGTAAGCATCTCTCTAAGTTTTTGAACTGGAATGTAGTCGAAGCCGTAGAGGCGGCAACACGCAGTGATGAGTAAGCAAGGATACATAAAACTCTTTCGACAAATTCAAGACTGTTGGCTGTGGACTTCTCCAGACCCATTCGATGAGCGTTCAGCCTGGATAGACCTTCTGATGCTTGCCAACCATGCGGACAAAACAACCATGTTCGACAAGAAACTTGTCACCGTGAAGCGTGGACAAAGGATAACGAGTATCCGGCTGCTTGCTGAAAGATGGCACTGGGGAAGGACGAGGACACTAAATTTCTTAAAAAACCTTGAAGCGGACAAAATGATTGTTCGAGAAGCGGACAGTCGCAGGACGCTTATAACTATCGTAAATTACGAGAAATTCCAAGGTTTTGAAAACACAGACGAGACAGTCACGAGACAGTCACGAGACACTGACGAGACAGTCGCGAGACAGTCACCGACCACAAACAATAATGAAGAAATAATGAAAAAGAATGTAAAAGAAAATAATAAGCACTTCAAATCTCCAAGTCTGGAAGAAGTCGCAGCTTATTGTTCTGAGCGGAATAGTTCTGTAGATCCAAGCGCATTCTTTGATTATTACGAATCGGTCGGGTGGAAAGTTGGCAATAGGCCGATGAAAAACTGGAAGGCTACTGTCCGAAACTGGGAACGCAGAAACGGAAGTACACAGAAGCCACAGGAAGAAGACTATGGTGCGCGATTGATGAGGGAAGTCTATGAGGAGCTTAGGAACGAAGGAAACACTGATATTACAGGACAAGTCACAACTTGAGGTAATCGTGGAGAAGGTCGTGGACATAGGAACCGGCGAACTGGTTACTTATAGTGTGCCGGAGTACTCAACTGAGGAGAAGAAGTATTACTTACAGGATTATTTCTATCCGAGTCAGGAAGACTATTCCGGGATTATCAAACACACTGGAATGCCGGTAGCGTACATGGACAAAACTGTAAAGGACTTTGACTGGAGCTTATACCCGGAAAACACGAAGGTGCAGCAACAGCAAGTTACCGCTTTCCTGTTCGGCTTTGATGTTTACATGAATGTTGCGAAGGGATTGTATATACACTCCAAAACGCGAGGAAGCGGAAAAACAATGTTGGCCTGTCTGATCGGGAATGAGCTTATCCAGAAGGGAATGCAAGTAAAGTTTATCCCCATCACGGAATATGTGCAGAGAAGGTTTAACAAAGAGGATGTATCACAGTACAAGAGCTGCACAGTGCTAATCATTGATGACCTGGGAGCGCAGTCTGACACGGTCGATAACATCAGGGAAATGGTCTATGACCTTATCAACTCAAGGTACAACAGCCGGAAACTGACAATATTTACTTCTAACGTGACTATGGACAATGCTTCGAAGGATGACCGTATTGTCTCAAGGCTTTTTGAGATGGCGGCACCGGTTAAGATCCCGGAGATATCAATACGCAACCAGAAAGCGTTCGAGCAAAACAAAGCGTTGTTAAAGGCGGCACTAAGAGCATGAGGTTTAAGAGCAAGAGGTCGAAAGCCTGCGATATATCGCAAGAAGTTAAACACATTGTATATGCCAGAGATGGCAGCCGATGCATATTTTGCGGATCTTACAGCGGTTTACCTAATGCGCATTTTATCCCACGAAGTCACGGCGGTCTGGGAGTTGAAGAAAACATCATCACAGCTTGCCCGGATTGTCACTACAGGATGGACAACACGATTGATAGACCGGTGTATCTGGAAGCAGCTGAAGAGTACCTGAGAAACATTTATCCGGGATGGGACAAGAAGAAGCTTGTCTATAGCAAATGGAGCTGAAATGACTATCGCTGAACGAAGGAAAAAGGTTTTGCAGATGTACACAAACGGACTGGTGATAGACGGAATAGCCGAATTGTTAGGAGTATCCGTGCAGAGTGTGCGAAGTGACCTGGCAATTATGGGTGTGAGTGATTTGCCGGTCCGCTATGACCGCAGAATGATGGAGGCCATCAGCGTTGACGATGTGCAGCGATACAGAGACAGGCATCCAGACGGCAGCACTCTTGAAGTTATGGGCGGCGCAAGGGTTATTCGAGGTTATCCGTTTATAGCGATCACAAACAAAGGGACTTATACATGGTCGGAGCTTGCGGTCCGGGCGTGGAGAAGAAGCAGGGGATTAAACGAAACTTACGAAGGAGGCGAGTAAATGAACCTGGATCAAGAGATTGAGCGGCTATATGTCGGGGAGAACATGACTATGCGGAATGTCGCTGACCGTCTGGGAATTTCGGCAGGGAATGTTTGCAACCGATGCAGACGAATGGGAATTTCGCGAGAGCGGTTCATAGGAATGCGAGGAAAGAAACACAGCGAAGAAACAAAAGAGAGACTGTCTAAAGCGAATAAAGGGAGAAAGTTTTCTGAAGAACACAATAAGCGAATAGCAGAAGCTAAGAAAAAGGGTGGCATTGGTCACAAGAAAAAGAAAACAGATGGATACATCATGGTGTATTTCCCCGACCATCCATGTTCCAACAAAGATGGATACATCATGGAACACATTCTGGTGATGGAGTGCATACTCGGAAGACATCTGAATGAAAACGAGGTTGTACATCATATCAACCATAAACGAGATGACAACAGGAAAGAGAATTTGATGCTTATGACGGCATCTGAACACATGAGTTTACACATGAAGGAAAGACACGCAAAAAGAAGGGAGGCGATGACCTATCAATAAGGCAATTTTAATCGGCAGACTCACCAAAGATCCACAGGTAGCAACAAGAGGCGAAACAAAGGTCGCGCGGTATACGTTAGCCGTTGACAGGAGAACCAAAGAGAAAGAGGCAGATTTTATTTCTTGTGTCTGTTTCGGACGGTCGGCAGATTTTGCAGAGATGTATCTGCACCAGGGGACAAAGGTTGTTGTAGAGGGACGGATCCAGACCGGCAGCTATACCAACAAAGACGGCCAGAAAATCTACACAACGGATGTTGTAGTGAATAGTCACGAGTTCGCAGAGTCAAAACAAAGCCAACAGGCAGTCTCTGAGTCCCATACAGAGCCTAAACAGGGCGCGGTCGATAGTTTTACCACCGGCGATAGAAATGCGTCTTTACGAGGCTCAGAGAACTTAATCAACGGTTTTATTGCAGTTGAGGACGGAGACGCAGAGCTGCCGTTCGTGTGAGGTGAGGCATGACCGAGGAAATGAGACAACGGCTTTACGCTGACAATCCGTATTACCACTATCACAAAAAGTTGGGTGCTAAACAGGCGATTATAAAAAGCGGAGACAAGCCGAGAGTGAGCGAGATATTCACCAGAAAGCCGTATTCCTGTTATGGGGGACAGAATGAAGTGTCCAAAGTGCGGAAGTAAAGAAACAAAGGTCCTTGAAACAAGAAAAGGCGGTTACAACTCAATAGTGCGGACGAGATGCTGCCGGATGTGTGGCTTCCGATTCCGCACTACAGAGACACCATCAAGGAGAGATGAATC
>Ga0326513_10001138_pt1 | contig 21586 bp, 14 predicted proteins | sample 2_2465_0518_D_FD_203654 | JGI IMG/M metagenome (GOLD analysis project Ga0326513, IMG submission 203654) | Bovine rumen microbial communities from UC Davis, California, United States - 2_2465_0518 | ecosystem: Host-associated > Mammals > Digestive system > Stomach > Rumen | place: USA... | reverse complement strand
CGGTTCCAGTGATTACCTGAGTGTCAGTACGTGCCATTTTAGTTTTCCTCCTTAAATACTTTCTGGGCTTCTGCAGCCGAGTTAATTGGGGGTCGTTTATCGCTATCCGGTACAAGCACCGGTTTCCCCTGGGGTTTGATCAGGACATCGTCGAGCAGCTCTGCGAGCTTTTTCTTGCCGACGATCTCCTCCAGCTCCGTGATTCCCCGGAGCTTCGTTACAGTGTCCGCTGTAAATCCGGCGGCATCCAGTTTCCTGAGCGCTACAGACTCGTCTGTAATCACTCGGTTTGCCCGACCTTCCACAACCTTCCAGCCGGGGAAGGTCTCTCCGTGGTTGATGGCCTGATCCTGGGCCCACTCTTTGATGGATTTGCCCCACCGGGTCAGGTCGTCGATGATGTCGAGGATGTGGACGATCTCGTCTTTGGAGAGCTCATTGGCCCTGCGCTCTTCGCCCTCATCCGTAAAGCGGTACTGCGCGATTTTCAGCCGCATGTCTGCGTAGGTGCGGCATGCGTTCCTGCACAGACACCACCTGCAGTGGTCTCCGGCCTTGAACTCGCCCAGGCCAGCGTCTGCGAGGTTCGCAGCAGGCCTGACAACCTCATTGCCCCAGTCCCACAGCGCCTGAGCATCCATCGTCTCTGAGGTGATGCTGTCGAGTCTGGGCTGTACGATGTGCATTGTCACGCGCTGGATGTCGTAGAGCATGTCATAGGCGACCATTGCGCCCAGCGCGTACAGCCGGATCTGAGGATTGCCCACCGCGTCCACCGGAACGCCTTTGCCGTATTTGAGATCGAACACGTGCATCGTGGTGTCGGCGATCAGGATGCAGTCCGCAGTGCCGAACCCACCCGGGACGAACTCGGAGAAGTCCACCCGCTCTTCCAGCAGGAGCAGCGCGTCCTTCGTGGTCTGCTTGGCCCGGGTGTACTCAGCGATCACGTAGTCGGTGTACGTGCTGATGTACTCCTCCATCGCCGGTTTGTAGAGCGGATCCCGCTTGAACTTTGCCGACGTCGCGACCTTCTTGCCGTCCAGGATCCTCCGCAGGTGTTCCTCGGCAATGGCATGAGCCAGCGTTCCCTCAGCCGCCGCCTCACTGCTCGGCGGCTCCACGAATTTCTGTTCCCACCGCGCCGATGGTGGGCAGTTGATCCATTGATGGGCTTTGCTCGCGCCCAATAGTGCGTGCGCTTCAGGTGGCATCTGCTCCCTCCTCACTCACTGCCTCCAGCACTTCGCCGTACTTGTCTTCCGGGATGTCCGGAACACGCCGGACGCCGAAGCGGGCCAGCAGTTCCTTCACGGCTTCGATGCCCTTCCGCTGTTTCAGCTCGTTGAGCAGGGCCCTGATGGTCTCCATGTCCGGCTTGGGCTCCTCCTTCTTGGGCTCCTCCTTGGGCTCCTCCTTGGGGACTTCCTGCAGGGTGTCCACGTGGTTGGCCTCCCAGGCTTCAGCCGCCGCGGCGCGAGCCTTATGCATCTCGGTTTTTGCGGCCAGCCGCTCGTCCTGCATCTGCTGGATCTTCTCCATCACAGGGAGCAGGAGAGCAAACTCTCCAGGGGTCAGGTTGTTGAGCTTGAGATTGATGTCCATGGTTCGTAACCTCCCTCTAATAATTTGATCAACGGGGCTTTGAAGACCCGTAGATTCCGTCCTCGCCACACATGTGGCAGTGTCAGCTTTCCCTGTCTGGCCATCAGGTTGTAAACGTAGGGCCTGCCGCCCAGCACCTGAGCGACAACAGCAGGGCTGACTGTTTCACCGGGCTGCTCACGGAGCAGCGCGATCTTCTGGTCGTGGCTCATTGCTTGGCTCCTTTCTCAATGTCGGCCATCAGCTTGAAGAAGATGTAAAACTGCTGTGGCACAACGGCATTACCGAGCGCCTTTATCCTGTCCACTCTGTTTGATATCCCATCAGATATTCGAGGAATGCCGGAGCCATCGGGCCAATTCTCCCACGCGGGGTGAGTTCCAGAAATTCGCGCAGAAGGTGACGATATTTCCCACCCCCCCAGTAGCGTTCCCGGCTCCCGCCCTTCCAGTCCGTTGCTGTCGGTGTGGGCATCAGTTTCGTGAATTCTTGCTCGTAGCCCATCAGCCATTCCAGCAGTTCCGGATTCGTCTTCCCGCCGTTGCCCTGCGAAAGGTTCCTGCGTTCCTCCTCCGTAATCAGGCCCTTCTCTGCCATCCGTTTCAGCGTCTGAAAATTCCCTGTTCCCGCGCAGAGGGCCGCTCCTGTCGATGGAGTGGGCCACAATAGCGACTCTCTCTCTTGTGTGGGGCATCGACACCGCAAGCCGGAATAACAAACGATTGCCCTTCGTAACCGTCGTTTTCCAAGTCAGAAAGCACCTCGTCGAGTGCCAGATTGATGATTCCAGGCACATTTTCACCAAGCACCCAAGCGGGCCTGATTTCCCGTATGACGCGGCGCATTTCCGGCCAGAGATAACGGTCATCTCCTTTGCCTTCACGCTTCCCGGCAAGGGAGAAAGGTTGGCATGGGAAACCGCCGGAGATAACGTCGACTGTTCGCAGCCCTGTTCGTTCATAGAAGTTCGCTCCTGTCAGTGTTCTTATGTCGCGCCATCGTGGTACTCCCGGCCAGTGCTTTTCCAGCACTCTGGTCTGAAAGTCCGCCCACTCACACTGCGCAACGGTTGTAAAGCCCGCCATCTCGGCGGCCAGATCCAGTCCACCGATGCCGCTAAAAAGACTCAGATGGGTAAGCATCCGAACACCCCCGCAGCAGCGGCCATCAGGATGACCATGATCGGAACGATCACCGTGACTCCAACAGTCAGCAGGATGGCCTCCCGGTTCCGGATTTCAGCCTTGGTCATCTGGACGCGGTAGCGCCGCCCTGACCAGCCTTTGACGGTTTTGTAAACATCGGTCTGCATGAGGTGTTCTCCTTTCAAATGTTTCGTATTACGCAACCTCTTCGGCAAAAAAAATTGATATGAGAACTGCGTCGGACAGACCAAGGATCTGCCGCATTCTCTGCAAATCATCAAGTGAAAGAGCCCCAGGATTGTCTAACCAACGATAAACGGTGCTTTTACTTACTCCAAGCTTGTCAGCCAGTGCGGGAATTGACAGCTCATTTCTTGCCAACTCGGCCATAAACAGATTTTTTCTCATGGTTCTTTTGTCCCTCCTTTCGGCACGTTGTTTCGTGGTACGCAACTAAAATACCAGAAGTCAGGAGAAATGTCAATAGCGTATCGCGAAACTTTTAGTTGCAATTATGCAACTTTAATATTATAATGGCGGCAGAAGGGAGGTGTCAAAATGTCAAAGGAGAAATCGCGCATAACAATCCAGCGGGAAAAACTTGGGCTAACGCAGGAAGAATTGGCACGAGAGGTAAACGTCACGAAGAGCACCGTCTCTCGTTGGGAGTCCGGAACGATAAAAGAAATGCGAAGAGATAAGCTTCTGAGCCTTGCCCAGAGCCTACAGACCACAGTGGACTATCTGATGGGTTTGACAGACGATCCTTCTGTAGGCGTAAAGCTTACCCAATTGGAGACCGAGCTGTATAGACAGGCGCTGCAGGGTGATTTGTTTGATGCTCTGCTTATACACGCAGGCTTCCAGACAGTCATGGACGATGATGCAAACGTGACGATCTACAGCAATGACTACATTCTGAATAAGACGCCAGAGCTGGTAGAGAAGATCATGTCACAGACCCTCTCATATTTTTCCTTTCTCTTAAAGCAGGAGGCGAGCCATAGATGACATGCCCGAAATGCGGAAGGCAAGTCGAAGAAGAGTGGATTGTCTGTCCGTACTGTGGAAAGATCCTGAAAAGAAAAAAGCCCGCGCAGAAGCGCGGGAATAAACAGGGGTGTGTGTACAAAAGAGGGAAGACATGGACGGCCAGAGTCACCACTGCGACCTATTATCGGGATGGAAAGCTGGTGCAGAAGCGCCCCAGCAAAGGCGGGTTTGCTACCCGGACAGAGGCCCTGGCGTATATCTCGAAGCTTACATCCGGCGATGTAATCTCCTCTCCAACGCTATCGCATTACTGGGAGGCGTACAAAGCAGGGAAGCTCGCCCAGCTGTCGGACAGTAAGCAGACCGCCTACAGGATCGCTTACAACAGGCTTCGTGATTTGTGGGCCCGACCGATCCACACTCTCTCCGTTGCAGAGCTGCAGAAACTGATCAACGAGGAATGCACTTCCTATTATACAGCCAGGGACGTCCGTGTGCTTCTGGCTCACCTGTACAAGATAGCTGCTGCGGAAGGGAAGGTCAACGCCGGTTTGCCGGAGCTGCTGGAGATCCCGCAGCTCGAGGAAACGGAGCAGGAGCCGTTCAGCCCGGATGAGCAGAAGGCCCTGTGGAAGTCCTATGAACAAGGAAACAATCTTGCGGCCTATCCGCTGATCATGATCTATACCGGGATGATGCCCGGTGAGCTGCTCGGCCTGAAGGTTGATATGATCGACTGGGAAAAGAAGGAAATAGTCGGGGCGGGCATGAAGACGAAGGTCAGAAGGTCAAAGTCGATCCTTCTGCCTGACGCGATTCTTCCGGTACTGTCCGCACTTGCGGAGGGAAAGACCGGTAAGCTGATCGTCCGGAACAAGGATCAGTTCTACAAGGATTACTACATCGGCTTGGAGCAGGCAGGTGTCCGGAAGCTCCCGCCATACTCATGCAGGCACACCACGGCCACGGCACTGGCGATTGATGAAAGCGTAGCACCGCAGACGGTAACCCGGATCATGCGGTGGTCTACATCCCGGATGTTGGACAGATATGCTCATCCGGATGCCGAGGATGCGCGTGCTGCGATAGAGTTGCTGTAGTCACAAAATAGCCACATAGGCCTTGGAAGCCTTGATCTACAAGGGGTATTGCAACCCCTGCTAAGGGAGTAGTGTCAGTGATGGCAGCCCGGGTTCAAATCCCGGCTTCTCCGCTTAAACCGTTGAAGCACAAAGCTTCAGCGGTTTTTTCGTATGTACAGTCGAACCTCTTCGGGTAGTAGCCGATCCTCGCTGTAGTCACACGGTAGTCACAAAAAATAGGCCGTGTTTCCACGGCCTATCTGCTTAGTTGTCTTCCTCGTCTTCTCTGATCTGGTTCTCAACACTGTCAATCCATTTCTGGAAATCCTTTTCGCTGAAGCCGAGGTCAGTGATCTCCAACAGGGCTTCGATCTCGTCCATGGTTGCGTAGTCGTCTTCCTGGTATGCCCTGATATAGTCCTCTTTGTAGGCGTTGCCTACTGCAGTTTTGATAGAGCTCTTCTTGCCGTCGGTCTCCTCGAACTTGGCAAGGGCTGTATCGAGGGCATCGAGATCTCCGCTTTCTACAGCTTCGACCGCTGCGATTTTGCAGCCTTCCTTGTAGTCCCTGTCGATCCGGTCTTTGGCTCGATTGAGGATAGACCGTGTCGGATTTTTCAGAGAGTTCTGTACCCAGGTGTCCATCTTGTAGCCGCTGTCTACGCTGTGGTTTGCAGTCTGGGTGGCGTATGTCCAGGCATCGGTGATCATCTCAGCCTTATCCTGTTCGGACGCATCTCTGTAGAAGGAGGAAGCCATCAGATCCGAGATGATGCTGTAGGCAGTGCTGCCGCGCTCCTCTGTGAGCTGATCGTACTGCTCGGCCTCCAGAGCGACGGATTGCTTGTTCACGGTCAGGGTCTTGTTGGGAAGCTTCGGGATCATACTCCGATTGCCGGTAGCCTCATACAGGCTCCGCAGCTCCTCCACCACCGGGTCGTTCTGCATGGTGGTGTGGTAGCCAGGGCTGACGAAGTTCTCCAGCAGCTTCTCCACGATGTTATCCGACTCTGTCCGTCCAAAGGCATCTCGCATCGGGATGTTCGTCTGGCTCACACCAGGGATCTTGTTCTCGGTCTGCTCCACTGCATACCGGATCTGGCCAAGCACACCACCACTTTCCCCGCTCTTCACGAATGCCTTCCGGCGAACCGGGTCAAAACTTCTGGCGGCAGCTCCGAAGAGGGAGGGCCAGTAGCTGGTTGCATAGTTCGTGCCGACTTTGGCGAGGATCTGGGTCAGGTTGTTGGTTTCGTCGTACTGGCTGGTGCGGAACAGGCTGTTCACGCCATCCAGCATGGAGAGGTTGAACACTGGCTCCGCGATGTTCGCAGTGGCATTGAGCATCTCCTGAATGTCGAAGCCACCTTCTCTGGTGAACTGCTCACGCACTGCCGCTCCAACGAAGAAGGGCATGCAGGCGGGAGCCGCCCAGTCGAGGGTGTAGGAGTGACCGAAGATCTTCACGGAGTATTCCTGGGCGCCTTCCAGCTTGTCGAACTCATCGTCGTCATCATCCAGTCCAATAGAGATGATCCCCATGTTGGACAGGATCGCGCCGACGGCGAAGATCGCTGTGCCGCTCAGACCGGAGCAGAGATTGTCGATCCACTGGTTCGGAGAGATGGCCTTGTCAGGCATCTTGGAATACTGACCATTCTGCCAGTCGCGGTACTGCTTGAGGTGCAGCGCGTCAGCCGTGAGGGACTTAACCAGTCCAACCGGGCTGTACTCGATGCCGCGCTTCAGGATGTTCGCAGGCGTCTTCTTGAAAGGAAGCACCGCATCAACAAACATACCCAGAGCGCCACCCTTTCTGCTGACATCGTTCAAGGTCTTGGCAAGCAGGTTTGCATCACGGTAGGTTGCCTTCTGGGCTTCCTGTACGGCGTAAGCGCGGCCCTGCTCCAGCAGACCGGGGTTGGCCTGCATCTGGGCTACCGTGTATCCGTTGGCCTGCATCCAGCCACCCAGGGCTCTGCGGTAGTGTCCCTTGAGGAAGAACCAGTCTTCCTGCTCCAGCTTCCCGCTGTTGTATTCGTTGATCGCATGAAGGAACCCAGGCAGGGTCTGTTTGTTGCGCTGCACTGCCGTGCGGTCAGAGTACTTCGCTTCTCCGGTGAGGACGTCCTTGATATTGTCCGCATCCTGAATGGCAAAGTTTTTGATATCCTGCGGCAGCATCACGCTGAGGGTCTTTGTTCTTTGTCCGGCGGGCTTGGCGAGCTCCATAGCAGCGCCGAGCTTGTTTTTCAGTCCGACTGCAGGAACAAAGAACATATTACCGATGAAGTTCCGAACGTGTGTTCTCGGGTTGGCGAGCATCGCCAGCATGCGCCAGCTCTGCAGCCGTTCCTTCCAGCTCACGGGAAGCTGATCAGCGATCTCCTGATTCGCTGCTTTCCGTACCTTCTCGAAGTCCTCTTCGGACTGCGCATTCGCAGCAGCCTGGAGTGTCCAGTCGGAGAGCTGGATGTCAGTCTTGACTCCCTTCCGGGCGAGCTCATCGGTGATCCGGTTTGCTTCCTGCTTCAGGGTAGCGATCCTGCCGATGGGTGTCATCAGCCGGAACAGTTTCCGAGCCTGCAGCTGTTGTCCTGCTGTCGTGCCTTCCTTGTTGTAGAAGTCAGCCAGCATCAGCTGATCAGAGATGGATCCCTGTGTAGCGGCAAGGCTCATCATAGTAAGAAGACGAGCCTGTCCGTCAGCACCCCGGCTATCAAAGGTTCCGTCTGCGACAGTCTGGAGTGCATTCCGGAAACCGGAAGGATCACTCGTATCAGCCATCTGGTGGATCCACTCGATAGCCCGATCGACCTGGGCCCTGTTGCTGTCCGGGGTGTAAGCGCTGTGGGTGTACAGGTAGTTCTTCACTCGCTGATCGAGGTCTGTACTCTGCTGTGCTGTCCGGTATCCGAACTGCCGCTGTGGCATGGACTCGTCCGGGGTGATCACTCCAGCGTCGATCAGCTCCTGCTCCATCTGCTCTTCGGACATGGCACCGTCATCAGCGGAATACCGGATGTCGTTGGTGGTTGGATTGAACCGTTCACTCAGCGGGATGATATTGCCGTTGTCGTCATAGGTAATCGGATCTCCGCTCTTGATTCTTTCGGGATCCAGCATGATGATAGACGGATCACGACCAAAGCGATTGTTTGACATCCCGGTGTTGTAATTCGCCATGTATAGAACGCTGTTGTACCCATGGTCTACCAGGAAGTCTGTTGCTTCTTTCGGGCTCATCATCTGCAGGGCATCTTCAATCAGGCTTGCGGTAATGAAGTTACCTTCACCAAGGCCCTCTGCAGTATCGTAGGCAGAGAAGGTGAATGGCTTCACCTTCTTTTTGATGTTAGCAGGGAGATCCTCGTACAAGCTGTACATCTCCGTGCCGGGGGTGTAGTTCCGAGCGGTTCGCAGATCCAGCGATTTCCCCAGATCCAGATACGCATTGTACACTCTTCCGGTTTTGCTCGTCATCCGGCTTGTGCCTTTGGAGTTTACAGCTTTCTTGGCATAGATATCGGCAAAGGATTTGGTCTGGGTGAAGTGTGTGCCGAACAGGAGCTGGAGCTTTTGCTTCTTAGTTTCCTCGCTCCGAGTGTTGAAAGAGGTTATGTCTTTAACCGGGCTGCCATGGTACGCAGCAGTCACATAGCCAGCAGCGGTAGCGGCCTGGTTGACGACCTGTGCCTGCCAGTCAGGATCATTCGCATCAAGAGCCTCCTGATATTCTTGCTCCAGTTGCGCCCTGGTCATCTCATCTGTACCTGCAGAGTACCGCAAATCCGGATTGTCCGGATTAAACCGTTTACTCGGCGGAATGATGTTGCCGTTGCCATCATAGGTGATTGGGTCAGCGCTCTTCACATCTTCGGAGTTGAAGAAGATACCGATATCTGATACGTGCTCGACCTTGGATTCGTCCGCAAATCCGGTATCGTACACATTGTTAATTCTGACACTGTCGTAGCCCGCTTCTCTGGCGTAGTTTGCTACGTCTCGGGTGTCTACAGTTCTTCCGGGAATTTCCGGCACAGAGATGTCATCCCAGGTGGCTCCGTTAGCATCAACAACAAACTGCTTCCCGGGTCTGGTGTATAGCTGGTATACGCCGGATCGCAGGTTGTCGAACTCTGTTGCGAGATAGTCCTGAAGTTCACGCTCCGGGATTGTAAAGTCGTTCGGAAAAACATCCATACCGACAAACGTGTTGGTGCGTATGGCGAATCTCTTCGTCTGTGGATTATAGCTTATGCTCTCCACAGAATCGCCGTCCATTTCCTTCACGTACTGGAGAGCAAGCGCCTCAAGCTGCTTTCCGTGATAGGCATAGGCATTCCGTGGGCTGTCGGTTAACTGCCTGACTGGAGACATATCCGGGGAATAGCTCTGGGCAGTACGCAGTCCGTATGATACAAAGATGGTTCCCGCCCCGCGATCCATATCGAACTCGGTAAACCCAAAGTTCGCCGTTCCGTGGTAGGCTTTATCCGTATACCCGGCCTGCTGCGCAGCCTGCTCCACATTAGCCTGAGCGGTCTGCATATCACCGGAGTTCACAGCTTCCATGTAGCGATCATCTTCCATGGAGTCCAGTTCCGCATCCATCTGCGCGGTAGTCATTTCGCCCATACCGGCGCTGTATTCCTGCCCGGGGTGCTTGTCCATGTACTGCTGCACATAGGCTTCCACAACATCCTGAGCGACCGGGAGGGAGTTGTTGTCCACGCGAGTAACGTGCTTATCCTTGTCGGGCATGGTGCGATCCAAAGAATAATCATTCAGAACCTTCATGGCTTCATCCATGTTGACGTTAGGCGTGACAGCCTTTTGCTCGGCACCAACACCGTTATTGTCGTACATTTTGAAGTCAATCAGTGTTTTCCAGTATCCTTTCCGAATCGCAGTGCTGCGGGGATCATCCCCCTTTGGCAAGCTAAAGGAACCATCGCCATTGTCAACCAGGAACTGTGAGAACTTCGGAAGCCTGCCGTCCTTCTTACATTTTTCAAGATAGAACTCAGCGTTTTCCTGGCCAGATTTTTCAAACTGCCAGTATGCATGCGCACCAACAGGTTCGTAGTTGGACAGGGATTCCTTTGTTCTTTCTTTATGCGTCTGGAAGGATTCGGTCTCATATCCATCAGGGTAGCTGATAGTGAACTTCCCGTTTTCGTCTTCAGTAACCGTATACCCGGGATGATCTGCACCTTCTTTGGCGATCCAGTTCTGAACGGTTTTCTGGCCAACGCCTTTCTTCGCCACTTTTGTTTTCTTCCCGAGGATAATCCGCTCATTCTGGCTGTTGGTATAGTCTGAGTAGCTGTTCAGCACGGGCATCTTGTCGAGCTCGTTCTGGCTCCAGCCGCTTTTGTGGAAGGGAATAATAAAGTCGATCCGGTTGTCTCCCATGGCCTTGATGATGTGCTCATCGTTCATACCAACAAGGATGGTTCCAACGTTCTCGCTGTACTTATCCCGCAGCTCCATGGCTTTGGCAAAGGGCATACCCTCCACATCGTCAAATATGAGATCACCATTGGCGTCAAGACCGCTGTCTTTACCAATCAGGCTCAGGTTGATTTTAATCCCAGTGTTGCCAAATACAGCAGCGAAGGCCGGTACTTTTGTGTAAGCCTGGGATGTAAGCCCCCGGGAGGACATATCCAGCACGGCTTGCATCATATCGATCAGATGAGGCACCTCGAAATCCGAGAAGCTCTGTACACGCAGCCCGCCGATAGCCTTAACTTTCTCTACATCACCTTCACTCATTTCCGCGATTTCGCCACGGTAGTCTGTCCGGAGCTGCACGACCTTGGGGTTTGCAGAACCTTTTGCTTTCATCGCGGCATCAAAAGCGTTATATGCTTCGGGATGTTCCAGACGAAGTTTTTCCAGACCGTCAGATGTAGTTACCTCTTCGAGCTTTGGCTTGTACTCTCCGTCGTACTTGTCGAGCCATTCTTTCGCGTACTTGCCAAGCCAGCGTCTCCGACTCTCCACATAGCAGATGCCACACGGGGTTTCATACCCCATGTCGCGCATCATGTTGGACAGATCGATCAGATCCTCGGGCTGGAGCGCGGTATTTGGAAGTAGATGCTGGATTGCGTCAAATGTTCCTTGGTACAGCAGCCGTTTCGCACAGAGGGTGGAAGCATCGACGGTAAAGTAGTAGTCCTGATTTGGCTTCAGCATCGTCTTGTTCGGATCTGTGACTTTATAGTCCAGCCTGTCAGGATCCGCAAGAATCGTGGCTGCTACACCGTTGACATCGTCAATCCACTTTTGAGCTTCCTCCGGTGTGTACCCGTATTTGATCAGAGCGGCTTTAACCTTTGCTTTCTGTTCCTCTGTCCAAGAGGCTACAGAGTATTCCCGGGTCATTGTTCCATCCCTGAGTTCACTGGTCAACGGGGTTCCGTCGGAGGTAGAAACGACGGGCTCGGCTTCACGCTGAAGCTTTCCTTCCGGTGTATTTGCCTGCCGGTTCAGCTCATCAATCCTCTGCTTGTTGGCCTTCTCCTTTTCATTCAGGGCCCTCTGGAACATCCGTTCAGCCCTGCGCAGGTTCTCGGCAACCTGACGGGTTTCCGGATCCATGCGGGTAAGCTTGTTCCGCAGGAACTGGTTGATGTTGTGGAGGGCAGCCCTCATCCTGCCGCCCAGACCGCCATCGACCATGCGCTGCACGACATCCTTGCTGTTCAGCCGGGTGCGGGTGAAGTCGGCAACGATCTCCCGGAGGGCCTGATCCGAATCAATCCGGATGCCCTGTCCGTTGTACCCGGCGATCTTGTCTGCTACAGCGGAGTCGCGTTCAGCCTGAGTCGGGAAGAGAATGTTCAGCACAGTGTCGTGGTACTGCTGGTATGCACCGGTCTGCTCCAGCGAGTGGGTCAGCTCATGCAGACCAAACTCAACCAGAATCTGTCCTGCCGGGAGCTTGCTGTTCAGCGTGATGCTATCGCTCGCCTTGTCATAGTAGCCGTTGATGCCGTCAGCCAGTTCCTCTGTATGAACCTTCACACCGAAGCGGCGCTCCAGGCTTCCCATAACCAGATCAGCTTCGGTGGCCGAGAGCTGCTTGGACATGTCGAGCTTGTTCAGCTCCCTGTCCCTGGCATGCTGCAAAACGCTATTCACATAGTTCTCTGCCGCCTGCCCGGTGAGGCCCTTCTGCTGGGCTCTCCGCTGGAGCTTGGCCCGGGTGCTCTCTTCCTTCAGCTTCCCGCTCCGCTGATCCTGGAGGGTCTGCTGATGCTGGGCCTCCTGTGCGGCCTGCTCCGCTGCGACTGCTGCCTGCTGTGCTGCTGCCGCCGCTTCTGCCTGCTGCTGCCGTTCGGCCTGCAGCTCCTGCTCTACCTCCGCTGCCGCCTGCTCCCGAATCGGGGCAAGGGTCTCGTTCCGCTTCTGGTTGAGCTGCTTCTCTGCGTCAGTCACAGCCTGATCGGCTTTGTCCCTCCGCATGGTGTACTCTTCGACAACCTTGTTCTGCCCGTCCAGATCGTTCACAACCCGGACAACAGCGGCCTGCTTCTTCGCGTTTCCGGCGTCCGCAATGAATTCCTGGTGGGCGTTCTTCAGGCTGTCCTGCATCTGAGTGCGGGTGTCTTCCTCCCGTTTCAGTGCCTCGCTCGCGTCCTGCTGCTCTTCCTGCGCCTGAGACAGCGCCTGCTCAAACGGGCTGACAGCATTCAGCGCACCGTTGGCAACAGCGTCCCGCACCTTCGAGGCTGTCAGGTGCTCCTTCACCTTCTGGAACATGGCATCAACGTTTCCGGGGAGCTGCATATACTGCAGAACGATGGCCTGGAATCCCTGCAGATCCTCAAGAGCGACCGTGCCGGTGGTGTTAGCCTCATCGACGATAACATCCAGAGCCTGCGCTGCAGCGCTTCCTTCGTCAGCCATGGCGGCAGCGGTGATCAGATCTGTCACGCCTTCCACTGCGGCACCGTTCCGGGCTGTGGCGGTAACCACGTTTCTCAGCATGCGCACAGCGCTTGCACCGTACTTGGACTGCAGATGCTGTCCGGCGGCAGAGGCGAGCCCTACGCTGTACAGATCACGCTTGCCAGACGGCAGCAGCACCGCTCCCATCGAGGCAGCCTGTCCTGCCGGATTGGCGCCGCTGGCCATGCCGAGCAGCTCGATCTGCCGCGCAACCCGGGAGCCGTTGGGGATGGTGTGAGAAACGACAACCTCGGGGGACGGGGTGTGCCTTCCGGCATAGTCGGTTTCAGGAACTGATACCACAACCTCGTTCGGATCCGGGGTAGCTTCGTGAAGCGCCTCATAGCCTTCTACGTTCCGGCGATGCCGTCCTTCATACTCGGTGGGCTCCACAACATTTCCGTTGGCTTCTACCTGCTCAATGTTTTCAGCGATTTGCGCTTGCTGGACGCTATCATCAGATGTGTCAACTTCAGCCACGTTTCCGCGCTCTTCGACCTGCTGCTCACGTTGTTCAGCAGTAGCCTGTGGGGTACCTCCGGTCACTCGGCCCTGCAGCCAGCTGAAGCCAGTGCTAATTCCAGAGCTAATAGCAGCACTGGCCATAGCAGTACCGACGGAACCCATGAACTCCATCCACGCCTGCTGTTCGGCTGCGTCCGGAGTCATCCCGCCTTCGATGAGTTCCTGGATTCGCTGATGTCGTTTGCCATCCTCGCCCATGATCCAGTCATCGGAAAGATCCTCGATGGCCTGGTTAAGACCTTCGGCGATAGGCTCGTCCAGGTATTTGGTTACGGCGTTCCACAGGTAGCTTTTAATATCTCCCGCTTTACCAAAGTTCCGGGCTTCACCGATGTTCTCCAGAGTAACAGCTTCAGTTGCTGTCTCACACAGGAAGGTAACTGCACCGGCAAGCAGCGCCTGATCGATGCTACCATTCCGAAGTTCAACATCCCGGATTGCAGCGTCAGACGCACCAAGGCCCATCGGCATGGCAGATACAAAGCTTTCCGCACCTTTGCGGAGGAACTTACTGAGACCTGTAGCAGACGCAGAGCCGAAGTCAAGACCACCATACACAAAGCTATTAGCGAGGCTGGTGAAAGCGCTCATGCCGCCGCCGTACACCAAACCAATCAGAGAACTGCCAATGGATCCTTCACCAAAAGTCTTATCAGCCCAGGACTGTACCTCTTCTGTTGCCGCTCCCTGCAGTGCATCTTTGGCGATGGTGGCATAGGATGCCATGCTGTACGGACTCGCTTCTTCTCCCTTGATCTTCTGTCCAATCGTGTAGATCGTATTGGACGCAGCGCCGAAGGGGGACATGATGATAGACAAGACACTCGCCGCTCCGGGGTGCTCCTCCCCAAACTGCTTGAAATTCTCCTCGAAATTCTTTGCCGCTCGGGTGGTTACCACACCGTAGGTATCGTCAGTCAGGCGATCGTAGAAAGCTTTAGCCGCATCTTCTCCCTTAGTGGCGAGAATGTAAATGTAATTCCTGCGTTCCTGGGAGGTCATGTCTTCCGTGAGATAGGCAGAGTTAGCGGACAGTGGATCTGGAGATCTACGCATTCCCCACTCATCCCAAAGCCCGGACTCCTGCATAAGTATTTCCTGAGAAAGACTCGAGAGCCCGTTATTCTCCAACCCGGTAGCCAGCCCACCATTCGCTCCGACAAACTGAGCGGTGGCTTTGGCTTTGGGGTCTTCCATCTGCTTCCTGAAATTGGCGAGCTGTCTGTCAACGGTATCACCGTAGTCAGCATTGCCCTGAAGCAGGAAGTCATCCGCTGCCTGAATCTCCCGGAGATAGTAGCTCCTGCGATCCATGATATTCTGGAAGTACTCATCGGAGAACGACCAATCATAAGAATCCAGATAGTTGAGGATGCTATCAATCTCAGCAATCTGAGCGGCATACTGAAACTTGCCGACGATCGCCGCCCTGGATACCTCTTCAAAGGAGTGGCCTTCCTGAACAGCCAGTTCATACAGATTGTCAGAATTCCACTGCGTTGGTTCCCGTTTCGCGCCAAGCTCGTAATAACGATCCAGCGTGGTGGGCATCTTATACCCGCCGTCACGCTCTGCGTCAGTCAGTCCGGCGACTTCGTCAGCGGCAGTGTAATTGTCCATGACAGTGCCACGGGTTCTGAGAGCTTCTTGATAATCGCTTTCGTGGCTTTCGTTCTCAGCCTTCAGCTTTTCCTGCTCGGCCAGCAGCTTGTTCCGCTCAATCTCAATCTGCTTTTCCTTCTCAACATCTTTATCAACAAAGAAACTCTGGGGTGCTTTTGTCCCACCATGAGCAGCGAATACCTCGTCAACGATTGCCTGCTGGGCCGGAGTGAGATCCGGAGAAAGAGGATTATCAATGCCTCGCTCCTTCAGCTCGGCGAGAATCTCCTGCACCTCTTTGGGCATCGTGGAAGGCATACCGGTAGAGGCCGTGGTAAGGATCTTCGGGATGCTGGCCCCGGCGCTCGGAGCCGGTTCTTCCTGCTGGGCAGCCGGTGCTTCCTCGCTCTCCCCGGGGAGGACACCACGCTCCAGCATGGACAGTTCATTTTCGATTTCATCCAACCGGGTTGCGTTCTGCTCATATTCTGTGATGACAGCGTGAGCGCCGAGATAATTCTCAGCAGCATAGGCATCAGCTTCGCCGTAGATGTAGTCATAGCTCTTCTGTCCATCAAAGGTTTCGCTGTCCAGGTTGGCGCCGAGAGTCAGCATATCCGCATCCTGGGAGGGGCTGGAGCCAGCGGAGAACACGACCTGCTCTTCGGGTGTACCGTTCAGTTCGATCGTCTCTGCTGCAGAATTGATGTTATCACTCCGGGTCTGATCCACAGCAAGAAGGTTCTCGTCATACTCCACCGGAATGCCGGTGAAATCGCTGAACCATTTGCAGATGGCCTTGCCGGTCTTGGCTTTCTTGTTGTGATCGCAGCGGTCGCTGATATCCTTCCGGATGGCATCCAGATCAAAGTCAACCGCACGGGTAGTCATCAAAAGAGGCCCGCCGTTACGGGTCTCGTTCATCTTATAAAGGGTGGGATAGTTCTTCTCCAGATCGATGCTCTTCCACACCCTATCCGGATCAGTGCCGTTGACCAGCTTTTTGTCGAGCTGTTCCCGGAGCGCGGCCATCTCTTCCTCGGCCTTCCGGGTGGTCTGCTCTGCCTTATACACAGACTCGTACATCTCCCGGGCAGTCTCGTCGCCGCTGTCCCGGTAGGTCATGTGTTCGTTAAGCCACTGCTGGTCAAAGGAATCCACCCCAAAGTACAGGGCAGCCTTGTCCAGGGTGCACACGCTGTACGGAGCATAGGTAGCACTCCCGGGAGTAAGACGCTGGGCCAGTGCTTCATCGTACTGATACTGTTTGCCCTGACCAAGAGCAGCACGTACCGAGTTGTAGCCATCATCACCGGTCACACCGTTCCGGGCAGCCCAGATCACACCGGAGATCGCGTCCTGACTGTAGCCGATGGCACGATTCAGGCTGATCGGATTTCCGGACTCTCTGCCGGCATCCATCTCGGTTAGCGTCTTGTACTTGCTCCAGTCGATCTTGTTCCGCACCTGCTCGTCGGACAGGTTCAGATCCTTCCGGGTGGCCCAGTAGGAGAGTTCCTCCTGCAGCGCCGACCATTCGGATTCAGCCTGCACGGTCTTGTCCTCATCACGCAGCACCTGATAAACCTGATAGGCGATCTTCTCTTCCTTCTTGCTGCGCTTCGTAGGCGCCTGGATATTGCCAGCCTGATTGTATTTCAGATACTGAAGGTAGCCCTGATTCGCTGCCACCCAGTCCGGGGTGATCCCGCCCGAGGTGTCAATCCCCATCTCGGAGAGCGCCGTAAGGGCATAGTTCGTCCCCTTGGAATACGGATCATAGATTGGGCTGGTAGGATCCTGCCGGAAAGCCTGATACTGATTCCACGCCTCCTCAGCCTTTACCGGATCGTTCTGTCCCATACGGAAGATCTGCGCTTGGATTTCGCTGTTAGTCGGGTTAGCACCCTTGTACCACTTGTTGGTGGAGTTATCCTCTCTGCGCAGGAGACTCTGCTGGGCATTCTGAGGCTGTGTGTACTGCGGAGTCTGGATCTGCTGATTCCCGGAAACAGGAACAGAGGAGGCTTGTTCCCGCCTCCTCCGTTCTTCGTCATCCTGGTTGATATTCCGAATGTTTAAAGGCATTATCTACGCCCTCCATATCTTCTTGCCCTCAAGACTGCGCTCGGTGGGCTGAATGCGCCCTGTGCGAAGCTTGTGGAACCAACGTTCTGCTGCGGGCCTCCGGCTCCAGAGTTGGCCCCGCCCGTACCACCCAAGCCCGCGAGCCAGGAAGCGAACGTGGGGCCTGTAGTGCCGGGGTTGGTATTGGTGTTGTTGGTGGTGTTACTGCTGCCGCTGGAGCTGGAGCTTCCACCGCCGCCCTGACCACCATGCTGGGCATTGAACTGCTGCTGCCACTGATCCATCCCGGTCTGGTACTGTGCCCAGTTGAGGCCCATCTGCTGGTTGAACTGATCCTGATTCTGCAGGTAGTTCAGCATCCACTGGTTATTCTGCACAGCGTTCTGGTTCTGTCCGGCGAGGAACTGCGCCAGCCACTGCTGGTTCGCATAGTTCTGCTGGTTCTGCTGCATCTGCTGCTGCTGCACCCAGCTCAGTTCATCACTGGCCTGCCCCTGCTGATACTGCTGGATCTGCTGGGCAAGATGCTGCCCGGCCTGCGTGATCTGCTGACCAATGTGCGCCTCGTCCTCGCCCTGCTGCTGCCACAGCTGTTCCTGCGCCTCAGCACCCGCCTGCTGGAGGTTGGCGAGGGTCTGGAGGTTGTAGCTCGACCTGCCCATGCCACGGCTCAAGGCCCGCCTGTCGGCAGCGGAAACAGCCTGAGCGTACTGATTCGCGGATTCCCGCCGCCGCTGATCATAGGTGCGACCCAGCCGGTCAGCCTGCTGCTGAAGAGCCAGCACATTAGTGTCATGTGCCTGCTGGGCGGCAAGCTGGAGCTGGCCGTAGTAGGAGTTGTACATGGTGTTCGCCATGTTCTGAAGCTCCGGCAGGGTGTAGCCAGAGGAGCCAGCCATCAGGTTCGTGAGCGTCTGGTTCAGCTGAGCCTGATAGGGGTTGGCGAAACCACCCATGAGTCCACCACCGGAAGCAGCCATCGCGTTGGCCGCCGGAGAGACCGCCAGATTGCTGTTCGAGGGCGTACCGGACGCCTGTCCTGCGGTATGCGTGTTTGGTTTCTTAGCCATTCTCATCCCTCCAAGGCTCTTCGTAGCTCATGGCGCGATTGCTGTCGTTCAGGCCTTCGGTGGTAGGATCCACCAGCACACCAACCAGACCGAGGAAGGTCAGCACCTCGCCGACGATCTGAGTTACAGCATGCTGTGTAATCGCCGGGAACACATCGAACAGCGCCAGCACGTTGTACACAAACCCGATGATCAGGGACAGAAAGGTACTCAGCCAAACCTTGTTCTTAAACCTTACTTTCCAGTTAATTTTCATGCTTGATATCCTCCTGCAATACTGCGACCTTTTTCTCCAGCTCGTAGGTTCTTTCGACGATGGAGTTATGTTTATCCACCTTTTTCTCTAACTGTTCGATGCGGTAATTGGTGAGCTTGTTTGCCTGCCGGATGCCCGCCCAGCTCCCTATGACTGTTCCGGCGAGCGACAGCAGGGCAACGATGACCACGTCTGACAATCTGATCACCCCCTGAGCCCGAGCCAGTCGCCGAGAGTATCGTATATCTTCTCGAGTTCCTTCTTCGGAACCCGGATCGTTTCAGAGGTGACTTCCTGTTTCCGGACGAAAACGGAAGACACATAGCCTTCCGTCCCTTTGTAGATGATCTTGCTCCACTTCTCCCCGTAGGTCAGCAGCTCCGCTTCCGATCCCTGGGGAATCTCTTTCAGAATTTTTCTGTCCGTGCCTTCGCCGCTCCGCATGTTGATCGGAGCATTCGGGTTCCCGCCGGATATGTACACCAGTTCGCCCATTGTGCCTCCTTCGGCGGGTAACACTTCGCCGCCATCGTGAGATATCTTTTTGCACCAGCCGTGGTATTTCCACTTCCCGATGCTTGTATCGACCTTCGGCTTCGGGCTGGTCATGTGACGGATCCGAAGGGGAAGGACGGATAAAACGACCCCGACATGGCAGTAGTCGCGCTTGTCGGGGTCGGAGGAATAGGAAGCCGGGAGATCGTATTTCTCGTCTCCCGGCTCTCGTGCTTTGTACACCAGATCGCCAACCTCCAGGCCAGAGATCGATGATATTTTCCTGAGGTTCTCCGTTTGGTTCCTGGCTGCGTAGTTGCTTCCGTGGGTGTGTGGCCAGTTGCCGCCGCATCGCCGGATCGCGCCGATGATCAAGCCGATGCAGTCGCATGTGCCGTCCCGGCCATAGCCCCCCTTTCTGTAAGCGGGCTCCTCCGCAGCGATCTCCTCGACCTTCGCGAGGAAAGCCTTATAACCGATGATCATTATCACTGTCCTCCGAGATCATGATGCAGCAGACGGCGAACAACGCGCCGACCACCACGCCAGACAAGAATACCCACATACGGATCACCTCCGTTATTTTAGAAAAAGCCGTTTTTCTAAAATACTCGATTCCTTATTTTAGCTTTCACGTTAGCCCACAAACTGCTTCCAAAATCCCGGAGCCATACGTTCAGATTTTCGCTTGAACCGCGATTTACGGTATGCCTTGTGACGATAACATGGAATCATTCTACCATCCGATGAAAACCTAAACCATATCATCCATTTGCCCTTTCTTGGAAATTTCAGCCTATTTTTTCCAACTTGCGTAGCAATTCAGACCTTTTCTTGGAAATGCGGGTGAGGATTTGCACCTCACATAGCTGTTCATCTCAGAGCCATGCTTTACGATCTCCGCAATAAGATCGTCAGCACACAGCCTTGCCATAAGCGTCTACTGATGCAACCGGACTCCACAAACTTAATTGCGCCGCCTGTTTCTGTCTGTACACATCTGGGCTTCTCACTTCTCGCCACATCTATTCCGCCACCGCATTTATAAAATTGCTACCGTTACATACCACTACGTACTCAATCTGGAAGATTGTTAAATTAACGATTGTGATTTAAGGTGTTATTTTATGATGGTTCCGAAGGGTTTATTTTCGTTCCTGTAATAACTCCGGCATCTATCAAAGCATCAAATACTTTTTCACCAAAGTACACAGACCATGCAGCATTAAAATGGAAAGCATCGCGCAATACTGCGTTTTTCATATCAACCAAATAAACATATTCATCTTCTGTTGCAATTTTACGAATAGCGGAATCCACAATACTATCATACTGAGATGAATTTTGTGATATAGTTCCAAGGATGAACGGCAAACAATCATTTTTTGCAATTCCACGACAAAACGCAATTACTTTTTTCAGATTGTTATAATAATTATTTGCTGCTGTTGGCGAATAGCTTCCACGATCACCCTCTCCTTGATGCCATATCATAGCACCAATCTGAAACACATCTGGATGTTCTTCAATGCTTTTTAATATTTCTTTGTTAAACTGCAAAATAAGTGCTTTTTCTGGTGTAAGATTTTCATAATCCGGTGTCCAATGTGCGGTATTATCTCCGGTTGAATCAATTGAAGTTCCACCCTGTGACCACTTAATATAATAAAGATTGTTCGCGCCGATTGTTTGAATAATATGATATGCAGTAATCAAATCAAAACCCCAATTGGTTACAGACGGATAATTGTTTACAAATTCACCTGTTAAGCTATTCTTTTCATAGTACATTCCCGGCATGGGGAGAGTTATATAGTTAGGCAATTCAGAAACCGGAACCCGTCCGTCAATATTTGATTGCCCAGCACCAATAATGCAGAGCTTTTTTGTTCTTTCCAGCTTTGGCGCTTCACCTTTGATATAGTAATCGCTTTTAATGTCTACTGCGTCAATTTCCAAATCATTTACGCTTTCAACAACAATTTCTTTGATCTTTTCTTTCGCTTGATCAGTAAATTCAAAAGAATAATTGCCTGCTTTTACTTTGTATGCTGAAATGCATTCCGTCAAAGGTACATCTGGCGGGTAATGTTTAAAAAATAACCCAATTTGTGTGCATCCATCAGGTATGACAATTTCAGCAAGTCTAACAGTATTTTGCTGAATAGTTAAACTCAGAACATACTGGCTATTGTAGTTAACACGCCCGGGCGCATTGTTTCCATCATTGTCATACATCCCAATAAATGCGGCCCCGGAATGTTGAGCAGTATAGAAATCTCTCAAAATAACATGGTCACCCGGATTTACACTAACAAGCTCAGACAATGCCATATAATACCCGTTACCGTCTGGCGGTGCTGTAATAAGGCCACCATTTCCCCAGTATTTATTTTCCGTTAATTCTGAAAGGCTGATAGTTTTAAAATCGTTTTTTTCAAATTCTGCCAAAGAATTAAGCTCATCATTAACAGCTCCGGCATAAACAACAACCGGGGAAAAATCAATCAGGTCTGCCGTTGTTGCGTCCGTGCTGGCCTTAACAAAAAAGCCAACTCTTGTGCAATTCTCCGGAATCTGAATTATTGCATACTCAAGAATATTTTCATTTATTTTATATGATTTTACTATGTCAGTATTATTTATATTTACACGTCCCGGAGCATTCGCACCGCTATCGTCATACATACCAATAAGAGCAGATGTTAGATTGTTAATAAGGCTATAATTTTCCAAAATTAAGTATTCGCCCGGTTTTAC
>Ga0326513_10001137_pt1 | contig 21589 bp, 45 predicted proteins | sample 2_2465_0518_D_FD_203654 | JGI IMG/M metagenome (GOLD analysis project Ga0326513, IMG submission 203654) | Bovine rumen microbial communities from UC Davis, California, United States - 2_2465_0518 | ecosystem: Host-associated > Mammals > Digestive system > Stomach > Rumen | place: USA... | reverse complement strand
AGCGAAAACTTTTTCACAAATCAAAAAAATTTTTTCCCGAAATAATACCCCGGGAGTAGCTCAAAGTACGTTGCGTAGTGAGCCAAAATTTTTTAAGACTACCTCACATTTAACACGGGGTCAAAAGATCTGCGTGACAATTTTACACTCCTAATCTTTTTCTATTAATTAGAATAAAAGATATCTAATGATAGAAATTTTCTTTAACTAGTTCTAAAATAAATTATTATCTTGCTCGGCGCGTTCACTATCAAAACGCGCCGAGTTTTAAATAATTACAAAAGTGTAACAAATTTTTGCATAAAAAAATCAAAATTAAAATATTACAAAATTTTCCCAAAATTATAACAAAAAAGTTACAACTAGCTACAAAAGAAAAACATTGACAAATTATACAAAAAGTATTATAATACAATTAGTTAAAGGAGTTGAATCAAATGACACAGAAAGAGTACAGATTTTTTGTTGTAAACTATATTAATAAAATAAATTCTGTTTTTGGTATTGATAGCAAAGAAGCAAAGACTTTTCGCATGATCTGCGCAGGCACCACCAACTTGCATTTGATTCGAGCGCATTACAACAGACTAATGAACACAGCAACAAACAACACAAATAAATAAAATAAATAAAAAAAATTTTTAAAAAATATTAAAAAAACTATTGACAAACTAATCTGGTTGTGCTATTATAATATCAGAAAGAGAAAAGAAAACAAAAGAAAAGGAGCTAACTAAAATGACTAACACTGAAATCTTTGAGGAAATCTTCTGGCAGGTTGGAGAAGAGAATGGGCTGACTTCTTGGTGGGAAATCTTCGATAGCGAAATCTTTGAAGAAGTTGAAAGCCGCATTGCTGAACGGTTTGGTGTGGCTGATGCTTGTGAAGTAGAAGAGTTTCTTGATTGGAACAATGAAATGGCTGATGAACTGTAATAGTTCATCAGCTTCTTTTTATGCGGCGACACCTGCTTCGATCCGAGCCAAAGCTCCTGCAGGCGCACGTGACCGACCGAGACAGCTCGTTACTTCACCACGCTAAAGTGCTAAAGAATTTTTGCAGCGATTTTTAGTTACAAATGAGTATCAATACATCTCATAAATAAACACTTGACAAAAACTAATTTGTGTGTTAAACTGATTATAGAAAGAAAGAAAAGAGAGGAATAAAAAATGAAGCGTTTTTATTATAACTATCAAGAAGTAAAAGAAATGGTAACAAGTGTTAAAAATGAAAATACTAATTTTACACTTTTAGAAATTAGGAATGAACTAATTGAAAGATTTGATTGTAAACCTTTAAGTTTTAGATATTCTTTATTTAATGAATGGACAGAAAAAGCCTTTTTAAATTAATAAAAAGGCTTGACAAACCGGATTAAACCTGTTATAATACAATCAGAAAGAGAGAAAAGGAGATAACTAAAATGAAGAACATGACTTATCACGCAAACACTGAAAGACTTGCAAGACTTGAATACATTGTTGATACAATTGGTTTTGGTGAAGTCATTGCAGAGTTTAAAGGCAAAGACATTCAAAGCAGAAACTTCACCCAAAAGCTAACAGATACAGGTGTTATTATTGTAGTGGGAATTGATGGAAAAAGCATTGTAACTGCTTACATTGCTAACTACAATCAGGCGAACTACTGTTTTAGACAGGCGCATGGAAATAGGCGGATGCCGCAGAATCTGCGCCGCAGAATTGAAAACAATGAACAAGTAAGAAAGAATCAACCTTGTTTCAACTAAGAGAGCACAAGCTCTCTTTTTTGAGCTTTTAACCCGGGCCAGCGTGAGCGGCCGCATGGCCCCGAAAAATTATACCACACTAGCCCCTAAAAAGTCAAGAGGAAAAATAGATAAAACTGCATAAAAAAAACTAATCCCGATTTGTACAAAATGCCATCTTGCAATTTCACCCGGTCTGTGCTATTATAATATCAGAAAGAGAAAAGAAAACAAAAAAGGAGATACAGATTATGTCTATTGAGTATTATGAGATTCACGCTGTGGAGTATGAAGAGATGCTCCAGTATGAGGATGAGCTCCTCATGGATGCCGACTATGAAGCCAGTGGCGGACACCTGTGGGACTAAAAAAGTCCCACAGGAAATTAAAAAAAGTACTTGACAAATCCGGATCTATTTGCTATAATACAATCAGAAAGAACAAAGGAGGAAATAAAAAATGTACGAAGTTGGAATCTGGACCGAGGGCAAAGGTTGGCAGTCTTGGCGAGTGGATGGTTGCGAGGCCGCCTATGAGGCTTACCGCAAGGCTTGTGATTTGTGCGAGGCCGTCGGCGCTGACAACGCCGCCATCTGGGACGCTGAGACCTATGAGGTTCTGGCGGACCTGGTCGGAGAGGATGAGTAAATCCTCTCCTTTTTTTTGAGCGTCGCGCGGCCGGCCGCAGCGCGACGTTTTTTGGGTCTATAATAATAGTGCAAATTTTTGGATCTGCAAATTTTGTGCAAAATGACGAATAAAAAATCCCAAAATTCTGAAAAAAATGCTTGACATTTTGCCCGGTCTATGCTATTATAATATCAGAAAGAGGAAATAAAAGAAAAACAGAAAGAGGTAAAAAAAATGAAGATTTTCAAGATGTACGCAATGAACTATAACGAGTGGCAGAAGGCTATGGAAGGCGAGTATGCGAGAGAGCGCAAGGTGCTTGTCAAAGCGGAGAATGCCGAAGAGGCGAGAAAACTTGCGAAGAAGCTTGCAAAGTATGCTTGCTACTCGGTGAGCGAAGCCGAAGAGGTCGAAGCGAATGAAGAGTTTGACCGCATCTGGATTGAGCCGATGAAGAGAGGCATCAAGCGGTTCGGTGAGCTGGGCTGAAAAAGCCCAGTTTTTTTTATAAAAAACTCTTGACAAAATCAGCAAGCCATGCTATAATACAATCACAGGTTGAGGGAAACCGCACTCGGGCAGGAGAGGGGAAGGACTGACTTAAAAGTAATAAAATGGTAACAAAAAAATTTTTTTTAAAAAATCAAAAAAGTACTTGACAAATAACCGGACTTGTGTTATTATAATACCAGAAAGAGAAAAGGAGATAAAAAAATGTACGATTTCACTAAAACTTATGAGTATGTGGTTATGATCGATGGACGGGAAGTCAGCTTTGAATATTTTGGTAATGATTTTCATGCCGCCGTTCAGACAATCAGCGATATCAAGACTCTTTGCCCCAAAGCCAATGTGCGGTACTTCCATAATGACAAGGAGATTCCCCTTGTTTAACTGTCCGGTTTATTGGACACTAAAAAAGATATAATAAAATCAGAAAGAGAAAAGAAAAGGAGATAAAAAAATGAAGACTTGGGTTTACACTTTTGCCGATGGTTTTGGTTGCTACTGGTACAACAAGCCGATGAGCAAGCGAGAACTTGCGAAGCAGGAAAAGGAACATGGCCCGCTAATGCAGGTTGAGCGGCTCAACTAAAAAGCCGCTCAAAAAATTAAAAAAAGTACTTGACAAACCCGGATTAATTTGTTATAATAGCATCAGAAAGAACAAAGGAGATAAAAAAATGAAGAACTACACTTTCACTCGTGAAGCCACTGCCGAAGAAATCCGTGACTACAAGCTGATTGAGCAGCTGACCGCTAACATGGATGACGAAGCTTTTGCTGACATGATGGACACCATCAGCGACTACTTCATCAACTATGGCGCCGCTCGTCGGCAGGCCTATGGCAAGGCCTACCGCATCGCCAAGAAGCTCGGCGTGACCATGAACGCCCTGAGCAACTGGTATTTCACTGAGGTCTGCTGAAAAGCAGACCTTTTTTATTTCAGCGGCACGCCATGGATCGTGGCGCGCCGTTTTGAAATATACATAAAACTGCATAGATTTTCATTTTCAAAATTTTTATGCAAAATGACGAATAAAAAATCCTAAAATTATTGAAAAAATACTTGACATTTTCCCGGCCTTGTGGTATTATAATACCAGAAAGAGAGAGATACACAAGAGCAAGCCGAGAACCGTGAGGTTGAAGGACTGTTAGCCACAAGGCAAAACATAGTGTATCTTCTCTCAAGAAAAAATAAAAAAAATAAAAAAAGTACTTGACAAACCGGACACCTTCTGCTATAATACAATCAGAAAGAACAAAGGAGGAAATAAAAATGAGTTATGGAATCAGTAAGACCAATACCAATGAATACTTGGTGTTTTGGCAGGATGGAATGGTAAGAGGTTACGAAAATATTTTTACCACATTTGAAGAGGCTTATAAATATGCTAAAGCTTTTGGATTTGGGAAAGAACCGATTAATGAAATTTAAAAAAATACTTGACAAATCAAGCAGCATTTGCTATAATACAATCAGAAAGAGAAAAGAAAAGGAGATAAAAAAAATGACTATTAAAAAACTGGCTTACATGCCCTATGCCCAGGCCCATGTCGAAATTGACGATGAGGGCAATAAATACCTGTTCAGCTACCACACTCTGGTTATTGAACTCACCGCCGATGGTTGGCTGACTTGCACCGGCACTTACAGCCGCACCACCATCCGCCACATCGGGGCATTCATGCGGGAGTACGTTGAGTGGCCCAATGGTGAGCGTGGTGACTACTTCACCGCTAAGAATGCCTACTTAGGCAACTACCGACTCAACGTTAAGACTGGCGAGGTCGAGGATCTCTGATCCTCGACCTTTTTTCTTGGCGGCGCGCCATGGGTCGTGGCGCGCCGAATTTCCATTATACCACATGAGGCCACTTTTTGTCAATAGGAAATTTGCACAAATTTTATTTGTCCGTGCTCCCGAAATTTTGTGTATTTTATCTATTGCATTTTAAGGCATCATCTGCTATACTATAATCAGAAAGAAAAAGAAAGGAAAATTAAAACAATGAAAATTTATGCAATTATTAATCATTATGGGAAAATTGAATGCTATCTTTCCAGTAAAGCAAAAGCCGCAATTTATATCGAAGCGCTTTTTAATGAGAAAAGCCTTCCTATGGTAGCATACGATGTCAATGAGCCTTATTATAGAGCAAAATGGTATTATGAAGATAGAGGTTATACTCGGTCTTTCTTCCTATCTAAAAAGAATATTTGTAATCTTTGTTTTGTCATTAAAGGATACGGTTATGAAGTTAGAGAAATTAAGGTCGAATAATCGACCTTTTTTATTTCTCCCGCTCTTTTACAATTTAACGTGCTAAAGTTTGCATCCGGCGGCCGGTTGGTAAAAATGTATAAAAAACATCCAAATATTTGTGTAAAATGCCATATTGACTTTTCGCATTTTTGTGGTATACTTAAATCACAAAGGACGAGGGAGGCGCAACCCGAGAGCAACGGGCCGACCCACGAGAGTCTGTAAGACACTTCCCCATGACTCCTACCGCACGGTCGCCACGTTGTGCGGTATACAAATGTGAACCAAACGCCGCTACTCGGGAGTGAAACTCGCGGCTCTAGGCGTGGCAAGCATGACCCGAGGGGAGTAGTCAACCTCCCCATTTTTTTATATCTTCTTGGCGGCGCGTCCACTGGCGAGACGCGCCGTTTTTCACTTTAACACGCTAAATCACTAATTTTTTAATGCTTTAACACGCTAAAGTGCTAACACATTAAATCCCGAAACTTCACCACGTTAAAGTGTTAATACGCTAAAGTGATGAATTGATTAATAAAGTTAATTAATTAATTTAACACACTAAAGTACTAAATAGTTACAAAAGAAAGACAAAAATTTTCTCAAAAAAGTGTTGACAAGCCGGGCAATTGGTGGTATACTTAATCCAGAAAGTAAAGAAAAGGAGACACCACCATGGAAAACATTACCATTAAGTCCTATCTGACCGACGCCTATAATCGCCTTGCCTATACTCATAGCTATATCTTTGGCTATGCCATTAAAGGCACTATATATGCCGCCCGTGTCATGGACGGTAGAGACATTCTGCCCTATATCGCAAGTCTTGACCGTGCAAGCTCCAAGAACGGCGGCACTTATTCCATTAAGTACAAGCCCAATATGGAAAAGATTGCCATTATTATGGCTCATGCTTGCGAAATCCGCCCCATCTGCACAGTGGACTATATGGAAACCACTTTTGCTAATAGCAAGCAGAATCGTGGCCAGATTTTTGAAGATATGGTTATCAAAGCGTGGCATGGCTCTCCTGTTGGCGGCAAAAATGCTAAGTTTACAGATTGCGGCGATATGGTAGTTGACGGCATCCACTATCAAGTAAAATTTAACAAGGCTACATTCACGGACGAGCGGACGCTGAAAAACCTTGCCGCATAAGGCTAGGTTTTCCGTCCCGGGCCACCGCGCCCATAAAAAAGTACTTGACAATAGCAAAAATATATGGTATATTATATATAGAAAGAGAGGGGAAATAAAAATGACGAAAGCAATTTATTTTGATATGGATGGTACAATTGCTGACCTTTATGGTGTGGATGGATGGTTAAAGAATCTTGAAAACTTCCAGACCAAACCCTATCGGGAAGCAAAAGCCCTTGTAAATATGCGGGAGCTTGCTAAAGTGTTGAATCTGCTCCAGTCTTGCGGCTACCATATCGGCATTATCTCTTGGCTGAGTAAAGCCCACAATGCCGCATATGATGAAAAAGTGGCCGCCACAAAAATCAAGTGGCTTGCAAAGCATCTTGGCTCTGTTCAGTTTGACGAAATCAAAATCGTCCCTTATGGAACGCCTAAACAAAACAGCGTAGACTTCCCTGCAGGAATCCTGTTTGATGATGAAAAACCGAACCGCGACAACTGGAATGGTAAAGCCTACGATGTAGACAACATTCTTGGAGTGCTGAAAGCCCTTGTATAAAGGGCTTTCTTTTGTTCCGGGGGGTCGCCCGGGCTAGATTTTTTGTGCAAATTGCCTAATTGACAAAAGAAAAAGCTTGTAGTATACTATAATCACAAAAGAAAAGGAGAGAATAAAAATGACAAAATGGGAGTTCATTGCTGAGTGTGTTTCTATTAAATATAGAACTGAAAAAGAACAGATTCAAACTTTGTGCGCACTTCTGCCCATCCACCAATGGGAAGCTGAAAGACTGCTACAACAAATTAAATTTAACAAAGAAATGGGGAGATAAAAATGGATAAAGAATACCTTAAATTGTTTCATGCACTCGCCGCTTGGTTTCTGATTCGTGAAGAACAGGCTAACTACCGCAAAGACTATGGAGCGGCGGTTGCTTACGCAAATGCCTATGACCTTTTGTGCTACACCATCGACAAAAACAAAGATTGTCTCATGCAGTTTGATGACATGGATAAAGCAATTCAATTTGCTTTTGAACATCGAAATAGCCCTGTGTGGGAACTGGAAGAAATTTTTAAAAAAGAAAGGGGATAAAAAAATGTGGGATTTCTGGTTTTTTAATAATGAAAGTGGGGAAGAATTTTTTGTAGAATGCGCTACGGAAGAAGAAGCCTGGGAAATTGTGGAAGAGAACGACCTCAATGATGGCAACCTCGAAATTGTGCAAGTAATCACCCCTAAAGAAGCCGAAATGGTGGGACTTGATACTTTTTAAGGGCGGGTTTAAAAACCTGCCCTATTTTTGCAAAAAGGTTCCCCCATTAAAAAATCTGCCTGGCGCGCGGGCGACCGGGCCCGCGCGTTTTTCCATTATACCACACACACAGCAGTTTTGTCAAGAAGAAAATTCAACAAAAAATGCGCGGCCGCCCTCCCGAAATTTGTGCAAAATACCATCTTGCAATTCACTGAAAATCTGTTATAATAATAATTGTCAAGGGGAGATAAAAAGGCCAGTAACGACTGTAGCTCCGCGAAACCCTGAGTAAATCGAAAAAAAATCAAAGAAATTTGAAAAACCCCTTGACAAGCCCCCAAATCTATGGTATAATTCAGATGTAAATAAGGGCGAGCAGGTTGAGTAGCCCCTACTATGGGGCGAAGTTAAATGGGGGGTTCAATTCCCCCCACGCCCCAAAAAAAAAGTAAAAAAAGTACTTGACAAGCCCCGCAAAGTGTGGTATAATTCAGATGTAATCAAGAGAGGGAAACCTCCTTGAAAATAAAATGAGGGTGGCTCCCAATAACAGCCAGAAAGGTGGTACTACCATGACCAAGACCGAAATGTTTGTTGAGATTCGCAATGCCCTGTCCGATGCTGAGCAGATTGCTTTCATTGACCATGAAATCGAACTGCTTGCCAAGCGGAACGCTTCCCGCTCCTCCAAGCCTTCCAAGGCTCAGCTTGCCAAGGATGCTCAGCGTGAGCAGATTGTGGAGTTCCTTGGCGAGAATCCCGCCGCTACTTGTGCGGCTGTTGCTGATGCTATCGGCGTCACTCTCCACTCCGCTACTGGTCTGCTGACCACTCTGCGTAAGGCTCACATCGTGCGGCGTGACTATGAGGGCAAGACCCCTGTCTACTCCCTCGGCTCTGAGGAAGATTCCGCAGAGTAAAAACCTCTTGGGGGTTGGGTTTAAACAGCCCCCATCCAAATGCGGCAGGGCGTCCGCACGAATAACCGCCCTCCTTTTCTTTCTTTCTTTCTCTTTTGGTAAAACCTAATCCCTACTAAGGGACTAGGTTTTGCCCGGGCCGCCAAAAGTTACAAAAGAAAGACAAAAGGAAACAGAAAAAAATACTTGACTTTTGGTTAAAATGTGCTATAATAATAACTGTTGAGAGGGAAAAGAAGTTACACCCCTCAAAAGAAAGGAAGTAAACATGGATATTCATACCCCTATTTTGATGATTGATACTGAAACTACTAATGACATTGACTGCCCTATTGTGTATGATGTGGGCTACCAGATTTTTACACTTGCGGATGGTGTATTGTGTGAAAAGTCTTTTGTCAATGCTGATGTCTTTCTTGACGCTGATTTGATGGCAAGTGCTTTCTTTGCTGACAAAATTTCCAGTTATTGGGATGATATCAAGGCAGGGCGGCGGGTGCTGAAAAAGTGGTGTAACATCAAAAAGGAACTTGCCGCAGATTGTAAAAAGTTTGGTGTTGAAATTGCTTGCGCTCACAATGCAAGATTTGATAATAAGTCTTTGAATACCACGCAAAGATACATCACGACTTCCAAAAATAGGTATTTTCTGCCTTTTGGAATTGAATGGTGGGACACTTTGAAAATGGCACGACAGGTGCTGAAAGAAGTGGAAGATTATACCACTTTTTGTTGGGAAAATGAATATCTCACAAAAAATATGCGTATTCGCTATACTGCTGAGATTATTTATAAATGGCTGAGTGGTAATGCTGATTTTGAGGAATCCCACACAGGGCTTGAAGATGTAAAAATTGAGCGTGTGATTTTTGAATACTGCATGAATAAAAATCCAGAAATTGATGGGCGGCTGTGGCCTGATTGACCCAGCCCCCACTTTTTTACTTTAGTGTATAAAAGTGCGCCCGGGCTAGATTGTTAAAAAAATAATTAGCAAAAAGTATTGACATTTAATATTTCTTGTGATATACTATAATCACAAAAGAAAAGGAGATAAAAAAATGAATAAACTTTATTTGCTGATTATGGTATGTATCCTGTGGACGGTATCCAGAGTTATTCGTAATTATGAAAACAACCTTATGGTGTGTAGATGGGGTGAGTTTTGGCCTGTTTGGATTTTTTATCCCATTTTTACAGTTATGCAAATTCTTAAATACGGAGTTTTCCCTCTGTGTATTGTAACAGGTTTTTATATCATCTTCTTTTAAGAGAGAGTAAAAGCTACTCTCTCATTGGCCCGGGCGCTCGTCATTTTGCACAAACGAATCGCAAAAATTAAGTGTTAATTTGTGCACTTTACCATGTTGACTTTCGGTGATTTTCTGCTATAATAATAAGTGTCAAGGGGAAGAGACTAGAGCCTTTTACGAAAGAACCTCGGAAAGCGGAGATACAAGGACACTCCGAACACTTCAAAAAAATATTCTAGATAAAATTTGAAGAAATCCCTTGACAAACTTAAAAAAGTACGCTATAATAAAGTCACAAAGAAAGAAAAGGAGATTAAAAAAATGTCTAATCCTATGAATTATGCCCCTCTGTTCGCCTGTGGTAATGATTTTCTCCAGGCCATTGAAAAAATGGATGAACTCATTGAAGTTCTGAAAAATAATGGAAATACCCCTCTTACTGTGAAAGAAATCGGGGTTGCCATCTATGGCCCTTGGTATGAAAAAACTTGCGGTGGCTATGGTAGTAAGTCTGCCCACATTGGTCACATGTTGAAAACTTTGGTTAACCATGGCCTTGTCATTCGTGATGAAATTGACGGCCCTCAGATTGAAGTTTTTGGCTATCACAAGGTAGATAAAGTCCCCGCCACGCTGATGGATGGGCGAGTTGTTATGATTCCTAATCCTGATAAGAAATCTGAATATGAGTATGGTAACAAAATGATTACCACAAAAATTAAAATTTATAAATGGAATTGGGAGCGTAATTAAACGCTCCTAACTCCGCCCGGGCTAGATTGTTAAAAAAATAATTAGCAAAAAGTATTGACATTTTATCTTTCTTGTGATATATTATAATCACAAAAGAAAAGGAGATAAAAAAAATGACTAATAAAATCGCTTATGTTTGTGGACATGCTTTTGGAAGATGTATGAAGTTCTATCTTTTTTCGATGCTTCCTGTCGTTTGGTTTTGGTTTCCTATCCTTTGCATCGCAGGATTTTTCGACAAGAGAGGAAAGTATTTCGGAAAGGTCTTTGTCGAATGTTGGGATGGTCAGAAGTGGGGCCTGTCTGCTGTTGAGTGGTGGCAGTATCTTCTAATGCGCCTTTGGGGATATTGCGGCAGTTCTACTGCGGATGCGCGTTTTTATGACTATCGGCATGTGCCGAGAAAGAATATCACTTTCACGCTTTAATGCGTGAAAGTGTTGTCCGGACGCTCGTCATTTTGCATAAATCAACAAACCATTTTTGTGCATTTTGCTAAACCGCATTTTCCTACTTGACAAATAAAAAAAATTATGATAAAATTATTACAGAAAGCAAAAAGAAAGGGGTTTTCTAAATGACTTACAAGATTGAGGGTAAGTATTATGAGCTGACCAATGAGGACGCCGCAGAAATCCGCCAGAACATGAAAGAATTTAATATTTCCGAAGCGGACGCCGCCCGCATGTTCTTTGAGGATTGGGAGTACATTCCCGCAGGCTCTAAGGTCAAGATTGAGCGAGTTAAGGACTTGCAGACCAAAAAGGAGTACGCCAAGGCTGACAAGCCTCGCAACAGTAAGCCCAGAGAGCGCAAGGTTGACGCTGACAAGGGCGCTTTGCTGAACATCGTCAAGGAAGCTCTTGAAAAGGAAGGAATTTCCATTGACGCTGTTAAAACTGAGACTGAAATCAGTTTCACGCAGGGCGGTAACTCCTACACGCTCAAGTTGACTAAGCATCGGCCGCCCAAGAAGTAAGGGCGGCCCCTTTATTACTTTAGCGTAATGAAGTGCCCGGGCCAGATTGTTAAATAAAAAACTTTTAAAAAAACTATTGACTTTTTTCTAAAATGTGTTATACTATAATCACAAAGAAACAAAAGGAGATAATAAAAATGATGACCTTTAAAGAAAAATGGAATTTCCTGCGTAAGACCCTTGGAATGTCTGTAATCCTGTCTCTGTATTATGCTCTTACTTACAATATGATTGTGGAGGAATAAAAATGGTTAAGATTAATTTTAAAGAAGTTATTGTTGTTACTCAGTGCCCTTTCTGCGGCCGCGCCAATGAAATCGCCGTCAATGAGGAAGACTATTGGGCTTGGGATGATGGCGAACTGGCTCAGGTCGCTTTCCCCTATCTCTCTGCTAATGAGCGGGAAGCCCTTATCAGCGGTATCTGCCCCACTTGCTGGGATAAAATGTTCGGGGGTGATGAGGAATGATTAAAATTTCTGAAATTTGGACTTGGGAAGAATGGCTTAAAACTATTGAAAATCAGAAAAAGGAGAAATAAAAAATGAAAATCACTAAGAGACATGATGATGGTTTGGTTGTTTTTTCCGCTCTTAATGTCGGAGACACTTTCCTTTTTGATAATGAGGTTTATCTGAAACTGCCTTGCATGGGCATTGAGGACAGCGACCTTGTTAATGCGGCTTGTCTTAATGATGGCTGTGTCAGCGGATTTAACGCCGAAACTCGTGTAAAAAAGGTTCAGGCAGAACTCATTATTGAAGTTTAAATGCACTTCACCACTTTAATGTGGTGAAGTTTTGCCCGGGCCAGATTGTTAAATAAAAAACTTTTAAAAAAGGTATTGACTTTTTTCTAAAATGTGCTATACTATAATCACAAAGAAACAAAAGGAGAAAATAAAAATGGTGCGTATTAATTATAAAGAAGTCTGTGTTATGACCCAGTGCCCTTTCTGCGGTCGTGGTAATGAGGTCGAGGTCAACGAAGCCGACTATTGGGATTGGGATGATGGAATGCTGGCGCAGGATGCTTTTCCTTATCTCTCTGCGAACGAACGTGAAATGCTTATTAGCGGTATTTGCCCCACTTGTTGGGAGAAAATGTTTGGGAAGGAAGATTAAAAAATGGCTATCGCTCATGTTACTTTTACTTGTTATTACAGTTATGAAGTAGAAATTGATAATACTCTTTATGACGAAGACCCTTGGGCGGCAGAAGAGCAAGCTATTGAGGATGCTCGCGAACAATACGAAGCTCTTAAAAAATGCCCTGTTGCAGACACTACCTACGATGAAGTAGAAGTTGAGTTTGAGTAAATGACTTCACCACTTTAATGTGGTGAAGTTTTGCCCGGGCGACTAGTAAAATGCACAAAAACACCCCCTAATTCTTGGGCAATTTACCATCTTGCAATTCTCTGCAAAAAGCGTTATACTATAATTGTCCCAAGGGGAGAGGGACATAAAACTTACCCCTCGCCATTCAAAGTGTAACGGAGAGAAACCGCAGGTTCAGGCGTGGGTAGAACCGAAATACAGGCGGCCGCCGAAAAAATTTAAAAAACCTCTTGACAAGTACAAAAAAGTATGCTATAATAAGTACGTAAGGTAAAGGAAAGCGAAAGCGACTTGACCAATAGTAACCGCGATTGCGTCAAGTGATTTTAAGTAGGTGATGAACCTAAAGAAGGGAGCGTGACCCCTCTGATCTCTACATTTCTCACAGGAGAAAGTTGAAATGAGAAATGAAAAAAATTTAAAAAACCTCTTGACAAACAAAGTCAAGCATGGTATAATGTAAATGTAATTAAGGGTGGCACCCAAAAGAGCCAGAAAGGAAGTATCATTATGACGAAGAAGGAAATGTTTGTTGTTATTCGTGAGGCCATGGCTGAGAACGCTGAGGTTGTCGCTTTCTGCGACCATGAGATTGAACTGCTGGACAAGCGCAACTCCTATAAGTCCAGCAAGCCCACCAAGGCTCAGCTGGAGCGTGAGGCTCAGTACGCTCGGCTGATTGAGTTCCTCGGTGAGAACCCTGCTTCCACCTGTGCGGCGGTTGCCGATGAGATGGGCGTGACCCTGCACTCGGCTACGGGTATGCTGACTCAGCTCCGCAAGCGTGGTCAGGTCATGCGTGAGTACGAGGGCAAGACTCCTGTCTACTCCCTCGGCTCCGAAGCTGAGGTTGAGGGGGAGTAATCCCCCTCTTTTTAACGGCGCGTCCTAACTTCTGGGCGCGCCGTGCTCTGTCCACACGGCGCGTTTTTGTATATTTTGCACAGATTCACTATTTTTTTCAAGCGATTTTTTAGTACATTTTTATTTATTATTTGCCCGAAAATGCTTGACATTTAATTTAATTAGTAGTATACTATAATCACAAAAGAAAAGGAGAAAATAAAAATGAAAGTTGTTCTGTCTAATCCCTATCGTTGTTCTGTTACTCTTTGCAATGAAAATGATGGTATCTATGATGCGCCCACCACCTTTGAGGACATCAATGCCGCCCTTGCTTACTGTGAGGAAGAAATTGATGTGCGTCAGCAAGCTATCTCCGCTGTGATTTGGGATACCAATACTGGCGAGGTCTATGCCACTTGCGGTGAAGATGAAGAAGATTTTGAAGATTGGGACATTGATGAAGCAGACCTTGAAATGGGCTTCAATCCTTACATGGGGTGTTATGATTATGACTGTTGACAAGAGAGTAAATAAAAAGACTGGCGAGGAGCTTCAGCAGTATCTTGCTTTTCGTCGGCGTGGTTCAAAAGTAGAATCTAAGAAAGGGCGCGGCAGTTATAACCGCCGCGACTTTAAGAAGGGTTGTTAAAATTGACAACCCTTAAAATTTTTGTTATAATTAAGTATTAAGATAAAGGGGTTTTGATTATGAATAAAATCGCAGACATGTTAGGTATGTATCTTGCCGCTATTTTATTAACACTTTTAGCGGCAACTCTTTTTAGTTTAGCAATTTCTGTTATTCCTTCTATTTGTTTTAATATTATTACTATTTTAAAAGTTTGGGCAGGTATTTGGGGAATAATGTTTATAAAAGGAGCCTTAAAAAATAAGGCTTTTTGATAGCCCGGGCGCTCGTCAAAATGCACAAATCACATGGATAAAATCTGTGTCGATTTGTGCATTTTGCCATCTTGCAATTCTCTGATTTTCTGCTATAATAATAATTGTCAAGGGGAGGATGAGTAGTGAAGAGGAACTCAGTTCCCAAATGCGAAAGCCGAAAAAAAATATGAAAAACCCCTTGACAAACGCCACAAAGTGTGGTATAATAAGACTGTAAGATAAAGGAAAAGGGAAAGATAAAAAGCCACCCTAATCCCAATGCGCAAAAATGCAAGGCTTTGCTTCCATGTGCTTCTTACAGAGTCAAGAAATAAAAAATAAAAAAAGTTCTTGACAAGCCCCACAAAGTGTGGTATAATAAAAGTGTACTAAGGGAAAAAGACAAGCCAAGATTCAAAGTGTGCGCCTTGAAAAAATTCTTGGAAGAGCCGAAAAAAAGTCTTGACAAACTCCAAATCCTGTGGTATAATAAATACAGAAAGTGAGAGAGAAATCTCCACTGGAAAGCCTTGCCGCTACTAAAAGGCGTGAGAATCTGGTAGCACAATTAAGGGTGACGACCGAGCGTCTGAAAGGAAGTATCACTATGACTAAGACCGCTATGTTTGAGAGTATTCGTGCCAATCTGACCGACGCTGAGCAGATTGCGTTCATCGACCATGAGATTGAGCTTCTGGCGAAGCGTAATGCTTCTCGTTCCAGTAAGCCTACTAAGGCTCAGATTGAGCGTGCCGCTCAGTACGACAGCCTGTGCGAGTGGCTGGCTGAGAATCCCAAGGCCACCTGTGCCGCTGTGGCTGAGTTCATGGGTGTGACCCTGCACAGTGCCACTGGCCTGCTGACCCAGCTTCGGAAGCAGGGGCGTGTGATGCGTGAGTATGAGGGTAAGACCCCTGTGTATTCCTTGGGTGCTGAGCCCAAGGATGAGGATGAGAGCGAGTAATCGCCCTCCAATAAAAGACAAGGCTTCAACAGCCTTGTCTTTTTCTTTTTGGCGGCCAGCTTGCGAGCGCAACCTGGCCGTTTTGCATAATTATTAGGTGTAATAGCATTTTTATTCATCAAAAAATAACGCGAAAATTTTTTCTATAATTCCTGAAAAAAAAGGATTGACAAAAGAAGTCCAGCATGTTATACTATAATTGTTCAAAAGAGACAGAAAGGATTTTAAATTATGAAGATTGACAAACGGAAAAGTTATGGGATTCTTTTTGATAGTGAAACTGCAAATGGCCTTGAAGATTCCCTTTGCTATGACATGTGCTGGCAGGTTATTGATACGCATGGTAATAAATACGCTAATCGTGCTTTTATTAATCGTGAAGTATTTATTGGTATGCAAGACTTAATGAAGAGTGCTTACTATGCTGATAAAATTCCCAATTATTGGAGAATGATTAAAAATGGTAGCCGCACTCTTGCAACCATGGCACAAATTATTTACGCCTTGCGTAAAGATATTCAAGACTATGACATTAAATTTATTTGCGCTCACAATGCAAGATTTGATTATCGTGCTATGAATACTACTCAGCGGTATTTAACTAAATCTAAGTATCGTTTCGTTCTCCCCTATGGGATTGAATGGTACGATACCATGAAAATGGCAAGGAAAGTAGTTGCTAAAACTCCTTCTTACCAGAAATTTTGTGAAGAAAATGGATACATGACTAAGCATAAAACCCCGCGAGTGCGCCTTACTGCCGAAGTCCTTTACAGATTCATTAGCAAAGATAATGAATTTAAAGAAGAGCACATGGGACTTGAAGATGTAGACATCGAAAGACAAATTTTTCAGTATTGCCGCAAGACTAAACGAATTAATTTAAGTGACTGCAAAGCATGGAATTAATTTTCAAGGCGAATGAGTTATTATTCATTCGCCTTGCCCGGGCTTTTGAAATTTTTACTTGACAAATAATTTTATTTATGTTATACTATCAATAGAAAGGAGAGATAGAAATGAAATACATGGGTTTTGATATTCCCGATGAAATCATTGATAGCTATGTTGATAAACTTGGTTGTTCTATTGTTGATGCTATGCAAGCTTATCTTTTCGATGAGGGAAAAATTGAAAATGCAGAAGTAGAACAGCTGACTAAAAATGCGGCTATCGCAGGAACTGGAAAAATTGTGGGTGCGGCAACTGGCCCTCGCACAAATCGTGGTAAAAAAGTTGCTGATTTGACCAAAATCTGGATAATTAATGAACTTTTTGCCACAATTTTTGAGATTGCGGATGCCGCATTCATCAAAAATCCAGAAAAATACATTGATTTTACCTTAAATGGTGAAAATTATTCACTAAATTTGGTAAAACATCGCAAAAAGAGCTGATTTTCAGCTCTTTTTTGTACTTTTTTCACAAAATTGCCCGGGCTAGTTACAAAATAACGACAATAGTTTACATAAGAAAGTCGTTGACATAATTGCCTTTTTCATGTTATACTATAATCACAAAAGGAAAGGAGTTATGTAAAATGATTTTTATCTACATTATTTTGGCGGCGGTTATCGCTTGTATCTGTGGGATGGCTGTGTACAACATGTTTGCAGAGTATGAGGATGATAACAATGATTGATAATCCTGTATCATGGGTTGTCCTTGGTATCCTTGCTTTAGTAATTAGCATCAAGTGTTTTTTGACCTATGTTAATTCTAAGCAGGCGGCAACCCCCGCAAAATTTGAAAAGGATGAGGACTTAATCTTTTTTGATTAAGTCCTTTCATACTTTAATTAGTTAAAGTGCGGGCGTCCGGACAAAGTTACAAAAAAATGACAAAAAAAAATTAAAAAAAGTTCTTGACATTTGGCTATCTACCTGCTATACTATAATTGTCCCAAGGGGATAGCAAGAAAGTGACTGAGCTGTTGAGTTTGACCCTGCGAGTAGGTGCACATGCTCATGGACAGATCCAAAGCCAGTCGGTCAACCTTGTTGTTGCAACTCAACCGCGGGACTCTTTGGGGTAGGATTTGCTCCCCTACCCCTTACAACTGAATACAGGGAAGAACATGAAAGGGGGAACCCACCATGTTGTGGCGACAGGCTGTGTTCTAACACAACATCTTTGAATTAGTTTGCTATGAAGCGCTGATCTGGTCATCAGCGCTTTAATGCATTAAAGTGCCCGGCCCGACGTCTGCAGACTAGGGCCGAAAATTCCAGTATATCACACATTTCAAATTTTGTCAAGTGAAAATTTGCATAAAAGTGTGTTTACATAACTCCCGAAATTTAGTCATTTTGCACTTTAATACTTTAATACTTTAATTCGCTAAAGCGTTAAATCGCTAATACTTTAGCGTGTGAAAGTGGCGGGGTCAGCTTCAATGTTTCACACAAGCTAGTTCCACTCCTATATGGCCCTATATGCCGTTCCGACACAGCCGAGGTCCGCGCATATGAGATTGACAAAATTAAAATTTTATGATATAATATTAAAAAAACGCATTTTTTTGTCGCCGCAAAAATAAAAAATTAATATTGACTTTTTTAAAATTTTATTATATAATTAAAGGGGTATTATTATTATATATATAATATATATTATATCCCATTTTATTATAACATATTTTTTTATATTTGTCAAGTTGCCGCGCAAAAACAAAAAATGAGCCTCAAATTAATGAAGCTCATTTTGCTAAAATTTTTATAGTATTTTACTAGTATATGAGTATTGTATCGAAAATAACCTTACAATAGCATAGAATCAACAGATAATGGTTCTCTGATTATAGCTTTGCCACAAAGTCTCTCAGCCAATCAAGATCCTTTTCAGTATCATTTGTGACAGTCTTAGGCGCAGTCTTAATAGTTGCAGTTACACTAGGATGCTTCAAAATACTAAGAGCGGGTGCAATAGTAGACTCAAAATCAGACCACATATCTTCAAAAGTCTTAGCATCTACCTCATCTGCGGGAATTCCAAGAGCAATAAAGTAATCAGACATTGCGGCAGTCGCCTTTTCGCGAGCGGCCTTGATCTTTGCTTCCTGAAGGCTAGCCTCATCTCGTGCGGCAACCTGTTTGCGCAGTTCTGCCTGGATCTCAGGGAGTGTCTTACCTGCGGCGATCATTTCATCTATAGACATAATATATAATCTCCTTTATTTTATAATTAATTATATCAAAATTTTTTTATTTTGTCAAATATTATTATATATAAGGATAGCGATAACGATGGCGGGAGCATATGCTAGGTACCTAGTCCAACCACCACACAACTCCTATTTTAACTATTTTAACTATTTTAACTATTTTAACTATTTTAACTATTTTAACTATTTTAATTATTTTAATTATTTTAACTATTTTAACTAATTCACAATTATTTAACTATTTTAACTATTTAATTATTTAACTATTTTTATTTATTATATCATTCCAACTACTTTTATTAATAGTAATATTAGAACTAATATCATTAGCACCATCGCAAGTTACATAATAGCCTTCCCGCGGAACAGGAGTCCATGTCGTAATAGGCTGACCATTACATAAAATAGTTCCTTGCTGCGCAGCAAGATAACTACTTAAACTCTTAATAATAACATGACATAAGGCCTGCGGCGTACTATCTTCAACTTCAATAGTAAGATAATCTACAGTAACTTGTATATTATATTCATGTTTATTATTCAAAAGCTGTACTAACTCTGTTACAGCTTTTTCTGGCATTTTATTTTGTACATTTACTTTATAATACTTATCCAATAATACGGCTTGCGGCGCATAACAATTATAAGTTAAACTATTAGTATTACTACTAACATTATTTTTATTTATATCATTATATTCTTTATTCATAATTTCTCTCTTTCTAGCGCCGCAGGCAAAATTTGATCAAAAAATGCAAAAAGGTTCTCCCTGGCGCTGCGCGCGCTCAATTTTGAAAAAAGGTTCTCCCCCAATAAAATGCCTGCGGCGCTAAAATTACCTGCGGCGCCTTATAACAATAGCAAGACAATCTGGGGGCGGCCCCCTAAAGTAATAGGTTTTTTATGGAAGCGCGAAGCGCTGGAATAAACTAAACCTATTACTTTCACGCAAATAAAAACACAATCCGCTCTTATTTAGTAAAATTACTTCCCTATTACTTAGAAGGCCCAATGTTTTTACTGAACGGCCCAAGGGATTTACTGAAAACGGCCCAAGGGTTTTACTCATTCAATAAAATTACTATTATAAGAAAAGCTAAAATCTACTAACCTCAAATATCTTGCTTTTCCATTACTATACTCAACAATTCTAATTAATCCATTATTAATTAAACAATCTAAAACATTATTAATATATACCCCCGATTCTTTAGAATCAGGATTGCGCCCTAAATGCTCTAGAACCTCCCGCCGCGTAAAACTATATAATCTATGTTCTTGTTTAGCAAATTTAAATCTTTGACCAAGATAAATATAAACTTTAATTACATCTTCTTTTACTGTATCTACTAAAAATTTTACAGTTTCAAGCGGGATTCCTAAAAACTGATTTTCAATTTGATCTGGAAGAACATAATATTCTCCCTTATCAACAATATATCCTTTATCAATTAATTGATCTAAATGCTTTTTATATGTTTTAGTACTTTTTACTCTAATCTTTTCTGCTGCTTTTTTCTGAGTAGGAATTAATGCTTTATCTACTCTAGTTTCATACTTTTTATAAACTTCATCTATACAAACAGGCATTGATAAACTTTGAAAATAAGCATATAATAAAGCATCAACTTCTGTATCATTTAAAAAAGTAAGTTTATCCATTGTTACATCTGCTGGAAAATGTTTTTGTATCTCCATTTATTTTTCACTACCTTCCATGGATATTAAAAAACTAAAAGAGTAAAATTATCTAAATTTACCCATGGAACTAATGTTTTTACTTAAAATTTTTACATATCAATCCAAGGATTTTACTGAACGGCCCAAGGATTTTACCTATTTTAATTAAAATTTATAATAAAATTTTTAAAAATATTAAAATAGTAATTTTATCACTTTTTACCTATCTGTCCTAGATTTTTACCTATTTTTCGCTTTGGTCGTTCCTCAAATTTTTAACACTTTTCCTTTTTATTAATTGTGCGGCGGCTCATGCTCAAATCCTGGCCCAAGCTTCTGCAAATCTAATTGATTTTTAGCAATTTTAATAGCTTCCTCCGCAGCAATTTTTAACTCATTATGCTTTTTATATAAGTTATCCAAATCAGATGATAAACTAATATATGCTTCCGTTACCATTTTTAAAAGTTGGGCCGCCTTATGCATATATTCGACATCCGCTCTACATTCCGGACGAAAAGGTTCATATCCCCGTGTTTCTGCCCGTCGTGCCAAAACATCTGAAAATACTAATACATCATCAATCCATTGAGTATTAGTCGTAATCATGACTAAAATCCTCCGAAGATGTAAAAACATCTGGACCATAAGGAAGAAATAAAACAGGTAATTTTAAAGCCTTTTTTACTTGCTTTGCTAAAATTTGTTTCATTTCGGCATCTAGATCGCCTTTATGTTCCCGTATAATAATCATCTTTGTATTTTCAGGAACTTCTAACATTTCAATATCTTTTAAAGTAAACATTTTACCCTTTCTCACTTTTATTGTTAATTTATTATATCATAAATTTTACTCTTTGTCAAGCGGCTGCAGGAGCTCTGATCATGGCCAAAGCTCGGTCGCCGCAACAAAATTGCATTTTTAAAAAATTTTTGATATAATAAATTATAAAGAAAGGGGAATGAAGATGACATTTATCTCGATTGATGAAATTCAGAAAATTGCTTTAGAAAAATATAATGAAAATGTAGATGCGGATTTCCAGAAATTGGTAGAATGTATTAATTATAATATTCAAGAAGAAGCTAAACAAGGAAAATTTAATGTTGCAATTAATATTCTTCCTTTTAAGCCAGCTGCCTACTCTAAAGCTAAGGCAATGTTGGAAGAGCAGGGATACATATGTGCTATTATTGGGCCTGATCTTTGCATCTATTGGGATAATCTATGAAATTCACCCAAATAGAAACGCAATTTGTCCTAAATA
>Ga0326513_10001136_pt1 | contig 21606 bp, 18 predicted proteins | sample 2_2465_0518_D_FD_203654 | JGI IMG/M metagenome (GOLD analysis project Ga0326513, IMG submission 203654) | Bovine rumen microbial communities from UC Davis, California, United States - 2_2465_0518 | ecosystem: Host-associated > Mammals > Digestive system > Stomach > Rumen | place: USA... | reverse complement strand
GGGCAGCGGCATCAAGGAACTGGCCGAAGGAAATGTCTTCGACCTGAGCCTGAACGTGCCGGGCGTCCCCGAGAACGACGTCATTCAGATCTTCGGCATCTATCCCTGGCTTGAGACCCTGGTCCCACAGCTGATCCTCTCGATCATCCTGCTGGTGACCTTCCTGGTCGCTCACTACCGCGGCAAGATGGACGCGCTGCGTGCCGAGCTTACCGCAAAATACGAAGGCGCAAAAGCCTGAGCAAGTATGCTGTTCCGGGCGGTGTTCCCCCGCGGTACGCCGCCCCGGCAATAGAACCACCCGGAAGGGGTAAAGTAAAATGAATTATTGGAGGATCTTCTAATGAAAAAGCTTCTTGCAGTTCTGCTGGCTGTCATGATGGTTCTCAGCGTCGGCGTTGTCGCCTTTGCTGAGGATGAGGCCGGTTTCGATGAGTTCGAACTGGGTAAGGAAGGCGAACAGGAAGTCGGATTCATGACCATGAGCATGGTCTATTTCCAGCCTGTTGACATGGCTCCGGTTGAGAGCGCAACCCCGAAAGAGGGCTCCGACCTGCACATCGAGGTTGACCTTACCGCCAACGAGAACCCGTACAGCTTCCCCGTGGACGGCTGGGTTCCCTACCTCACCATCGACTATGTGATCTATGACCATGCCACCGGTGAGAAAGTCACCGACGGTTCCATGATGCCGATGGCCGCTTCCGACGGCCCGCACTACGGCAACAACATCGCCCTCAAGGACGGCCTGTATGACATCACCATCTCCGTCAAGAACCCGGGCGAGAACGGCTATCTGCTGCATGTTGACGACGAGACCGGCGTTGAGGCCGACGAGTTCTGGTCCGAGCCCCTGACCGCAACCTGGACCGAGTGGGAGTTTGTCAAGCAGTGGTAATTGCTGCGGCAATCCCTGACATCACAAAAGCTTAAAGCTTCACTGCTGACATGCAATACGCGGGGTATTGCATGTCAGCAGTAAGCGCGTTTATAAGTCGTATCTGGAGGCATGGTTTTATGCTGAAATATCTCTGGATGGTGACCCAGGATCTGTTCCTGCCGGTTACCTTCGCATCACTGATGCATGCAGTGCTCGTGAGACAGTTCGGGAAGAAAGGACGCTCGTTCCATAAGGCGGGCATTATCCTGGGCGATGTCGCGTCACTGGTGCTTGCCTATTACAAAAATACATCGAACCTCATCATTTCAAGCCACTGGAACCATGTGATCTATGCGGTCATCATGGGTTTCACCCTTGCCTTTGTCTTGCTTCTCATGATTTTCGGCAGGAAAAAACCGGAAGCGGAGCGCTTCGGGTTTGGCGAAGGCCTGCTGTGCCTTGCGGGGGCAGGACTCTCCGCGAGCTGGATCTTCTTCAAACTGCCCGGTGTCATGGGCTATCCGTTCAATTTCAATACCATGGGCAACGGTTACTGGTCCTGGTATTATATGCAGCGTCTGATCGGCTGGGCGCTTGCACTGGTTATCTTGGTGATTTATGCGCATCTGCTCTATGAATGCGCATTGCAGATAAAAAAAGCCGCGCTTTCCAGACTGGTTCTGGTGCTCGGCACACTTTGGAACGCCTTCTACTGCTTCTGCTATTTCTTCGTGCCCTTTGTCAGCCGCGCCAAGTGGCTGAACTGGCCCATCCGTTACACGGCGGAGGAATACGGCTGGATCCGGAAGCTGACGCAGTTCGGATCCAAATATTCCATGCTCTTTATCTGGACCGTGGCTGTGCTGGTGCTGATCCTGGCGGCGGCATTTTTTGCCGAGAACACAAAGGTCACGGATCCCTACGAAAACCCAGCACAGCATCGGAAACTGCGGGCGCGCAACCGGCGGCACAGAAGGCTTGCCGCGGCGACAGGGATCTTCCTTGCGGGGGCCATCGTGATTCTGGGCCCGGTCAAGGAATACGACACCCGGGTGATCGAGCTCTCGCCTCCCGAGACGTTCACCGTTGAGGGTGAAGAGATTCTGGTGCCGATGGAGAGTGTTTCGGACGGGCATCTGCACCGCTTCGAATACCAGACCGAAAACAAGGTCAGTGTCCGCTGGATCGTGGTGAAAAAACCCGGTTCGGCCAGTTTCGGCACAGGGCTGGATGCCTGCGAGGTGTGCGGCAATGCCGGATACTTTGAGCGTAACGGCCAGGTGGTCTGCCGCCGCTGTGACGTTGTCATGAACATCAACACCATCGGCTTCAAGGGCGGATGCAACCCGATTCCGCTCAGCTATGAAGTGCGTGACGGAAATCTCGTGTTCCAGCTGGCGGACATTCTCGCCGGCGAGCGCGAGTTCCGGTAAAGGAGGTCTGAGAACAGATGCTTTTCAAAATGATACGCGGCGTGCTGTTCCATCAGAGGGGAAAGATGCTGCTTATCGCGTTTACGATCGCACTGGGCGCATCCTTGGCCACAGGCATGCTGAACGTCATGATGGACGTCGGAGACAAGGTCAATCAGGAACTGAAGACCTATGGTGCCAACATCACGGTCAAGCCGAAGGACTCGTCCCTGCTGTCGGATATCTACAACCTGGAAGAGGGAGAGGAGGAACTGAATGCCTCCTATCTGGAAGAGAGCGATCTCGGAAAGCTGAAAACCATCTTCTGGGCCTTCAACATCGTGGACTTCACCCCCTTCCTTGATACAAACGTGACTCTGCCGGACGGAAGCAGCGCCAAGATGATCGGGACCTGGTTCAACCACCATCTCTCTCTTCCGACAGGCGAGGAGCTGGACGCCGGCGTGGTCAGCATGCGTTCCTGGTGGGATGTGACGGAAGGCAAGTGGCTTGACGAAAAGGACGGGAATGTCCTGAATGAGATCATGGTCGGTACTGCGCTGGCCCAGCAGCAGGGCTGGAAAGCCGGTGACAGGGTAACGCTGACGGCATCCCAGGGCAGCAAAGAAGTCGAGGTTGCGGGGATTTACGATGCCGGCGGTGATGAGGACGCCCAGATCTTCGCAGCGCTGGACCTGGTGCAGGAGCTGACTGGCCGGGAAGACAAAGTGGCCTCCATCGAGGTCTCGGCCATCACCACCCCGGACAACGACCTCGCACGGCGCGCGGCCAAGAACCCCCAGGCGCTGAGCAGCCGGGACTATGAGACCTGGTACTGCACGGCGTATGTCAGCGCCATCTGTTATCAGATTCAGGAAGCGATCCCCAACTGTGTCGCCTCTGCGGTGCGCCAGGTGGCGGAGAGCGAAGGCGCCATCCTTGAAAAGACACAGCTGCTGATGATCCTCATTACGGCGCTGAGTCTGGTGGGTTCCGCGCTGGGCATCTCCAACCTTGTCACGGCCAGCGTGATGGAGCGCGCCCAGGAGATCGGCCTGCTGAAAGCCATCGGGGCAAAGGACCGCTCCATCACCGGCGTCATCATTGTCGAGATCCTGATTACGGCGCTGATCGGCGGGGTGATCGGCTACTTCATGGGCTTCGGCTTCGCCCAGCTGATCGGACAGAGCGTGTTCGGCTCCGCGGTGGAGATGAAGCTGAAGGTCATTCCCCTTGTCGCCGCCCTGATTGCGCTGGTCACCATGGCGGGAAGCTTCCCGGCCATCCGCACGGTGCTGCGCCTCCGCCCGGCGGAAGTGCTGCACGGCGGCCACTGAGAAGGGAGGAACGGCTTGATGTCAAAGAGAAAAATGTTCCTGCGGATGATCACCGCCTCCCTCCTGAGACGCCGCTCGCGCATGCTGATCGCCCTGCTTTCGATCGCCATCGGGGCCACGATCCTCTCCGGGCTTGTGACCATCTACTATGACGTGCCCCGGCAGATGGGCGCACAGTTCCGCTCCTACGGAGCAAACATGATTCTTGTTGCGAAAGAGGGAGAGAGCCTCACCACCGATACGCTGCAGGATGCGCTCGGCGCCATCCCGGAGGATCAGCTGGTGGGCGCGACCCCCTATCGTTATGTTCGCCTCGATATGACCAGCCGGCAGCAGTCCTTCACGACGGCCGGAACCGACTTCACCGAGGTTCAGAAAACCAGCCCCTATTTCAGCGTGGAAGGTGAGTATCCGCAGGCGGAAAATGAGATCCTCCTCGGAAAGGAAATCGCCGATACCATCGGGGCCAAAGTCGGCAGCTATGTCCAGCTGACCTGGCGGCCGGTGGTGACGGCGCATGAAAACGCCTCCGACGACTGGGTGCCGAACGCCAGACTCAGCGGCAGCGCCGAGGGCTTCAACGCCGGAATCGTGGTGGTGGAAGCCACCCTCGACGAGGAAGGAAAGATCGCCACGCTGGATATCGATGCCTCTTCCCAGACCCCGGAGATCGGCGGCCTGGTGGAGACGGACCGGAACTTCATCTCCCGCTTCATCGGACAGACGCTTCCGGTGAGCCTGGGGGAGGACGTGGATGCCGTCTCCGGCGCGACGATCAGCTCTCAGGCGGTGGTGGATGCCCTGAACAATGCCCGCAGCACGGAAAAGGGCAGCGCTGCGGCGGAGCGCTCCGGCTACTTCAATGTGACGGGAATCCTGGTCACCGGCGGCGAGGAAGAGTCCTATATCTATATGAATCTGGAAGATCTGGAAGGCCTCACCAACGACAAGCTGCTGGATGTGGCGGAGCTCAGCGTCTCGGCCAATGCCGAACAGCTGGAGGAATACGCCAAAGCCATCGACGGGTCTGACGCCGGTATCACGGCGCGGCTTGTCAAGCGTGTGACCCGCTCGGAGACCGCCGTCCTCGGCAAACTTCAGGCGCTGGTCTTCCTTGTGACGGTGGTGGTGCTGCTGCTGACGATGATCTGCGTCTCCACCACGATGATGGCGGTGGTATCGGAGCGCCGGCGTGAAATCGGCCTTCGCAAAGCACTGGGCGCGCCGGACAATTCCATCCGGGCGGAATTTCTTGGCGAGGGCATGTTCCTCGGCGGCCTGGGCGGTCTGCTGGGCGGCCTGCTGGGCTTTGTGTTCGCCCAGGTGGTCAGCGTGAACGTGTTCGGCTCGTCCATCACGTTTCAGCCGCTGCTTCTGCCGATTACGCTGCTGGTCTCCATGCTGATCGCGGCACTTTCGTGCCTGCTGCCCATCAAGCGCGCGGTTGCCATTGATCCGGCACTGGTGCTCAAGGGTGAATAAGTTTGAGGAGGAAAAGGCAATGAGTCTTCTGGAATTGAAAGGCGTTTCCAAAATATACGGCGAACTGAAGGCGCTCGACAACGTGAACATCCATGTGGACAAGGGTGAATGGGTGGCGATCATGGGTCCTTCGGGCTCCGGCAAGAGCACCATGATGAACATCATCGGCTGCATGGACAAACCCAGCAGCGGGGAAGTGCTCCTGGACGGGGTGGACATCTCCAAAGAGAGCAGCAAGGCCCTGACGGATATCCGCCGGGACAAGATCGGTCTTGTGTTCCAGCAGTTCCACATGGTCAACTACCTCACGGCGGTGGAGAACGTGATGGTGAGCCAGTATTACCACTCCATGCCGGACGAGGAAGAGGCGCTGGAGGCCCTGGGCCGTGTCGGACTGAGGGAGAGAGCCAAGCACCTTCCGAGCCAGCTCTCCGGCGGTGAGCAGCAGCGCGTCTGCGTGGCGCGGGCGCTGATCAACCACCCTGAGCTGATCCTGGCCGACGAGCCCACCGGAAACCTGGATGAGGCCAACGAGAACATCGTGCTGGACCTTTTCCGCCAGCTCCATGACGAGGGGACGACCCTGATTGTCGTTACCCATGACCCCGAGGTCGCCGAGGCGGCACAGCGCACCATTGTGCTGGAGCACGGACGTGTGGCGCGGGAAGTCATCAACGAAAACTTCGGAAAGTAAGGAAATAGTAAGGAAGCGGGGAACCCGATATGAAACAATTCTCTCCGGGAGCGGCAGCGGCGCTGCTGCTGTCCTGCGTGATTGCCGTCGGAAGCGTCAGCTTCCTCGGCCCCTGCGTCCATGTGGACGGAAGCTTCGGCTCCTGCCACTGGGCGGGACAGGCGATGCTGGGCATCGGCCTGCTCCTCGTGATACTGAGCGTCGCGGGACTGCTGGTCAAAGACGGCAGAGTTCGGGCGGGGATCCTCTTCGCCGCTGCCGCGGCTGCAGTGCTGGGGATTTTTGTCCCCGGAACCTTGATTAACCTGTGCGGCATGGCGACGATGCGCTGCCGCGCGGTGATGCGGCCGGCCATGATGCTGCTCTGCGCGCTTACGGCGCTCTCCTGTCTGCTGAGCGGGATTGCGGCGTACAGAAAGGCCGGAAGCAAAACATGAAGCGCGGAAGTCTTGCGATCAAAAACCTGCTGAGGAAACCCGGCCGCACCGCCGCCCTGGTAATCCTGACGGCGCTGCTGGCGCTGTCGGTGTTCGGCGGCTCGGTGGTGGTGGGATCCCTGCGGCAGGGCCTTAATAGCCTGGAGTCCAGACTCGGGGCGGACATCATCGTGGTGCCGTCCTCGGCCCAGTCCAAGGCAAGCTTTCAGAACATGCTGCTTCAGGGGACAATCGGGGCCTTCTACATGGACGGAGAGAATCTGGACCGGGTGCGCGAGGTGGAAGGCGTGGAGACTGCCGCGCCACAGGTGTTTCTGGCTTCCCTGAAGGCGGATTGCTGCTCGGTGAAGATTCAGGTCATCGGCTTTGATCCGGAGACGGACTTCTTTGTCCGCCCCTGGATCGAACAGAGCCATACGCGGGAACTCGGCGACCTGGACGTGGTGGTAGGCTGCAAGGTGGAAGCCGAGGTCGGCGAGATTCTCCGCATCTATGACGAACGCTGCAAAGTGGTGGGACGGCTCGCACCGACCGGAACCGGCCTGGACACCGCGGTTTACTGTAACCTGAGCACCATGAAAACCCTTCTGGCCGCGGCGGAGGAAAAGGGAGTTTCCCACAAGGTCAGCAGTGACGAGTCTGACGACCAGATCTCCGCCATCTATGTCAAGGTGAAGGACGGCTATGACATCGATCAGGTCAACAGCAAAATCCAGGGGCATACGAGAAAGTGCAGCGCGGTCCGGACGAAAAGTATGCTGACCGATGTATCCGACAGCCTGTCCGCGATCTCGGGTACGGTGGCGACGCTGATCGGAGCCGTCTGGCTGCTGGCGCTGGTGATCCTGGTGGTGGCGTTCGTGATGATCGCCAATGAGCGGAAAAGGGAATTTGCCGTGCTGCGGCTGTTGGGAACCTCGCGGTCGATGCTGGGAGGTATGGTCCTGAAGGAATCGGCCCTGTGCAGCCTGGCGGGCGGCATCCTTGGCGTGCTGACGGCGTCCATGCTGGTCTTCCCGTTTACGACACTGATCGAGACAAGTCTCGGGCTTCCGTATCTGAGACCCTCCGCCGGGACAATCCTTGGTCTTGCGCTGGCGTCTCTGGCAGCGACGGTGCTGGTGGGCTCATTGGCATCCTCCTGGGCCTCGTTCCGCCTGAGCCGGGTGGATCCGGGTACGGTACTGCGGGAGGGAAACTGAGATGATCTTATCGGCTGAACAGATCAGCAAGCGGTATTTCCGCAAATCCGGCGAAGCCAATCATTTCTATGCCGTAAAGCCCCTGAGCATGACGCTGAACCCCGGAACCGTGACGGTTTTGTGCGGAAGAAGCGGCTCGGGGAAGACGACGCTGCTGCACATGCTCTCCGGCCTGCTGACGCCGACAGAGGGAAAAGTGCGGCTGGGGGAGACGGATCTCTACAGTCTGCCCGACCGGGAGCTCTCAAAGCTGAGAAATGCATCCATCGGCGTGGTGCCGCAGGCGCGCAGCGTCCTTGACACGCTGACGGTGAGGGAAAACATCCTCCTGGCTTCATCACTCTACGGGACGGAAGACCGCAGGGAAGAGGCGCAGCGCTGGATGGAAACGCTGCACATTGACGGGCTGGCCGATTCCCGGGCGGCGGAGCTCTCCGGCGGGGAACTGCGAAGAACCGCTATTGCCAGGACGCTTTGCCTGCATCCGCCGGTGATTTTAGCGGACGAACCGACCGGGGACCTGGATGATGAGAATACGCAGCTGGTTTCCGGCTGCTTCCGAAAGGCAGCGGAAGAGGGGGCCGCGGTCCTGATCGTGACCCACGAGAGCGATGCCCTGAACATCGCGGATGCGGCCTTTCGCATGGACGGGGGACAGCTGAGTGCCCTGACCTGAGCGGAAGCGGATAAAGACAGGGGACGGAGACAAGAAGCCATGCGCGAACAGAAGACAAAAGAATACCTGACCGCGATTTATCTGCTCTCGGCTTCCGGCCCGGTACGCGGGGCTTATGTGGCAAGAGAACTGAAGCTGAGCCGGCCGACCGTGTCGGTGTCGCTGCAGATGCTGGCGGAAGCGGGATATCTCAGCATGGATGACGAACACCTGATCCATCTCACCGAGGCCGGCGAGAAGCTGGCCAGGGAGGCCATGCACGAGACCGTCCGCCGGGGAAAGAGTTATCACGAACTGGTGGGCCGGACGGAGGAAGACGAGGCGGGCGGAAGCTCCGGGCAGCGAAGAAACCTGACGCGAGACCAGGCGCAGCGCTGGCTGGAAAAGGAGCGGGCGGATGAGATTCCCGAAGCAATCCTGATCCTCTCCAGACGGTATTACTGCGTGCGGGTGATCGACATCGCGCAGTTCCTGGGGCGAAGCAGCGCTGCGATCCGCAATAAGCTCCGGCAGCTGGAACACAATGATTTGGTAACCATCGGAGAGGAGAGCGTTGTGCGTCTGACGGAGTTTGGCAGAACGGTTGCCGAAGAGCAGTATGAGAGACACGCAGCGGAACGGGAACGCCTGATCCGGGCGGGACAGTCTCCGGATGAGGCCGAGCGCAATGCCCTGACATCCGGTACGCGCCTGCCGTGACAGAACAGAAAAATCTCCCGCAGGAACGGAAGTACCGTGACCTGCGGGAGATTTTCTATCGGACGGATCCGGCGGAAGGGATCAGGAGACAGAAGAGACGGCAACACGCGCAGCGGGGTGGGTGAACACGTGGCAGAATACGGCGCCCAGGAGGGCGGCGGCAGTGCCGACCAAAAGGACCGAACGCACCGGCAGCGCATCGTAGAGCGGACCGCCGATGGCACTGGAGAGAATATTTCCAAGCGTCACCATGCCGAAGGCGAGGGCCTGTCCCTTGGCGGAATCCTTGGGGTCGATGTTCAAAATCACGTACTGAACCATCGCCGGGGTGATCATGGCAAAAGAGACCAGCTGCAGAACGTTGGCGGCATAAAGCCCGCCCATGCTTGGGGCGAGGGCAATGGCCAGGGCCTTGAGCACGAACATCGAGGAGGCAAAACGAACGGTGGAGGCGCAGCTGAAGCGGCGGAGCAGCCGGTCGTACAGGAACATCATGGGGATTTCCATGACGGCGGTGAAGCCGCTGATCAGGCCCATGTCCGAGGTATCGCCGCGGACATTGCGCACCACGTTGATCAGGTAGTTGTTTACCAGGTTATGGGTGAAGAAGAGCAGGGCGACGCCGGCAAGAACACCGAAGAAACGCCGGTTCTCCCGATAAAACTGCGGAAAGCTGCTGGAGGCGGATTTGTTCCGACGGCGGAGGTCCGCATCGCCTTCAACGTCCCGGATGCTGAAGCAGAGCAGAAGCAGGGCTGTAGCCTGCAACGCGATGCAGATGAGAAACACCGTCGGCAGAACCTGGGGACCGATCTTCTCCAGAAGATGGCCGACCAGCACCGAGACCGGCGCGAAGGCGATGGACCCGGTCCCGCGGGCCGCGCCGTAGTTGATGTGACCGATGCGCAGGCCGAGGTCGACGCTGATCTCCGTATTCATGGGGTTCAGGGTGATTTCCACGCCGATCAGCAGCATGTTGAGCAGCGAGACGGCAAGACTTCTGCCGGGGAGCTGTCGAAGCAGCAGGACCAGAACCACCTGAAGCAAGAGCAGCATCCACTGGCAGCGGTAGACCGTGACCTTCTCCGAGCGGTCAATCAGCGCAGCCAGCAGCTGAGGAATCAGGAAGCCCAGAATGTAGCCGGCGGCGAGAACCTGGCCGAGCTGGGTGTTGTTGTAGCCACGAGCCTGAAGGTAGACGGCGGCATAGCTCACGATCCCACAGAAGCTGACCCAGTAGAGGCCCTGAATCAAAGCGTATTCCAGATTTACGATACGAAGCCGGCGGGGAGAATTGTGCACCGAAATCACCTTTTTTCATAAAATGCGGTGATTATTATATCCACTGTAAAGAACACGTCAAGTAGTATTTTTACACAATTTTACAGGCGGCAGCTAAAAAACGCGTACTTGCGGAAGCCCAGCGTCTCGGTTATACTGTACCGAGTACACAGCAAACCCCAGGAGGAGTAAACGATGATAGACAGAAACACAAAGAAGACGCGCTTTTCGGATTTTCTGTCCGAAGAGTATGCGCGGGATTATATCAATCAAGAGCTGCCCTACGACGAGCAGATCGAGCGGGCGGCCGCACGGATCCGGGAGGCGGACTATGTTCTGCTCGGCGCCGGAGCCGGGATGAGCACGGCAGCGGGAGCGGAGTACGGCGGCAGATTCTTTGAAGAAAACTTTGCCGAGTTCCAGGCGATCTATGGCAAGGGACCGTATATGCAGGACATGTACTCGGCGGGCTTCTATCCCTTCCCGGATCAGGAGAGCAAATGGGGGCTGTGGTCACACCTGGCCCTGCTGGCCGGAGTCGATCTGGACGTGACGCCGCTGCACAAAACACTTCTGACAGCGCTTGAAGGGAAAAAACTCTTCCTGCTCAGCACCAATGCCGACCATCAGTTTGAAAAAGCGGGGCTGCCCACGGATCAGATTTTTCAGACGCAGGGCAGTTACAGGCTGATCCAGTGCAAGCGCGGCTGCCATCCCAAAACCTATGACGCGGAAGCCCTGTTCCGGCAGATGGAACGGGAACGGGTAAATGGCAGAATCCCTCATGAGCTGGTGCCCAAATGCCCGGTCTGCGGCGGGGATATGGCAATGAACCTGCGCGTGGACAACTGCTTCGTGGAGGATGAGAACTGGCATGCTGCCGAAGCGCGTTTCAGCCGCTTCCTCTCGGAATGCGAAAACGGAAAAACCGTCCTGCTGGAGCTGGGGGTGGGGTTCAACACCCCGACGATCATCCGCTTCCCATTTGAGAAGCTGGCACGGGAGCACGAGAACATCAGCCTGATCCGTCTCAGCCGCAGCAAGGCCATGGTGCCCGCAAGCCTGGGGGACCGTGCCGTCGGCATTAACGCCGATATGGCGAAGAGCATCGAAGATATCGCGAAAAGCTTGCACTGAAAACGATTCCCGGAAAACTTTTTCATTTATGTCACAAAACGCTCCGGCGGATCGCCCTTCTTCTCCATGATCAAAGTGTAAAAAGAACGCCGAGCCCTTCCAACGTGGAGAGGCTCGGTTTCCATTTGCCTTAATACAGCAGCTTTTGATAGATCCGAAGATTTTCGCCTCCGTGAACGCAGAAGACGATTCTCTCCATACTGCCGGTTTTCAGATACTCCCGCACGGTTTTCACCGCGATCCGGGCAGCCTCCTCTTTGGGGAAGCGGAAGACGCCGGTGGAAATGCAGCAGAAGGCCACAGTTTTGAGCCCCTTTTCCTCGGCCAGCCTCAGGCAGGAGCGGTAGCAGGAAGCCAGCAGCGCCCGGTCTTCTTCGGTAAGCGGCCCGCTGATGATGGGGCCGACGGTATGCAGGACGTATTTTGCCGGGAGATTGTAGCCCCCGGTGATCTTCGCCTGGCCGGTAGGCTCCTCGTGTCCCTGCTGCCGCATGATCTCGGCGCATTCTTCCCGCAGCTGCAGACCCGCCGCCGAGTGGATGACGTTGTCGATGCAGTTATGCCCGGGACGAAAGCAGCCCAGAAGCTGGGAATTGGCCGCGTTCACAATGGCGTCCGCGTCCAGCCGGGTGATATCCCCCTGCCAGAGGACGATGCGCTCGTCAGAGGGGATGGAGGGAAGCTCCGAGACGTGAACGATGCCCCTTGTGGCCCGCTCCGCTCCAAGCAGCGCATCCTGTTCTTCCAGGAAGCGCAGCGGCAGCGCCCGGGGTTCCCGTACGTTCATCAGGCAGCGCAGGAGATACCGCCGGCTCTCTTCATCGGGCGGGATGTGCTTCGCTTCTCTACGGTACTGCGGCATTTCGTCCAACAGCATTTCGGTCAAATATGAAATCTGTTCCTTTCGTGTCATTCCTTGATTTTCACTCCTTGTTCTATCATTGCTTCCATTATATACTCAAATTGAAATGATATAAAGTGCGCAAAAAAAATAACCGCGGAACCGCGTTCGGTGCGTTTGGCATTTTTCAAAGAATTTCTTGAAAGGCTGTAAGATTTTTCCAAAAACCGCGTTTATCAGGCGGCGGGGATCGGCAAGCTGACTGCCGGGAATGAAGCGTATGAAAATGATTACGGCGGGGGATACGTTTACTCCACCGGAACCTTCCAGTACGACGGCACGCTGTTTCCGCGGGACGGAACATACTGCATCCCTTACCAGTTCCGCAATGCGGCAAAAGGGGTGCTGGGGTATGTGACCATCAATGCCGGGGACCCCAATGACTATACCGAATGGCAGTATAAAACCCGGGACGGGCAGATGCTTACCATCTCCGACTCCGCACACGGCGCTTTCCTCCTGCTTGACCGGGAGGACAGCTTTGTTGCGGTCTCCATCGCGAAATCCGGATGGGCGGATGCTTTTAACGACGGCATGCTTGACGGCCTGGGAGACAAATTCGTCTCCTTTGAGCTGAACCGTGAAGCGCTGGAAGCCATCGCGGACAGCTTTAACTGGACCGCGCTGGACGATCCGGATCTGGGGATGGACGGTGAATTTACGTACCATCGGTACAGTGAATCCAACGCGATCGAGCAGCTTACGAACCCGGAGCTTGACCTCAGCATGATTCCCAAGAGCCAGGAATGGCTGAAACCCGCCATCTCCGCCGTTTATGAGCAGCAGATCGCCCCGTACATCCGCGACTTCCGTCTGATCGACTGGTGTATCGATATCAACAGCACCGATATCGGCTGGATCAGCTTCACCGGGATGCCGGTTAAACCGCTCAACTGGCGCACGGTACCAAGCGAAAAGGGCAATGTTTACTGCCGCAGCGTCTGCGTGTCCACGGATGAAAACGGCCTTCCTCTTGCGCTGGACAGCTTTGACATGCTTCCGATCCGGAAGCTCGACATGAGCAAAAACATCGGCACGGAGGATAATCCGGACTGGATCTGGCTCGCCAACGAGCGGAAGCCCATCGCTTCGGCGTCGCTTTATGTCCAGCAGACCGGAGAAACCTATACGATCTCCGATGCTGCCTCTCTTGAGGCGCTGACGCTTATGCTGAAGAAGAGCGATATCAATTCCTTCGATGAAGGGGATCCCCGTTTTAACCCTCTCTACCTGACCTACAGCGACGGCAGCCGCGCCATGATCTTCACCGCCGCCAGCGGCGCCAATGCGTTCTGGCAATACGGAATGTGGCAGGGGTACCAGTACGGCAGGACGATTTTCGATCTCTTCGGTGTTCCGCTGGAAGCCAAGGGTTATACGGAACATGAGGGGATCCTTACGGCACATATGGAATCGCCGGATCAGAGCCTGCTGAAGTGGATCGAGGTGGATTTCAGCAAGAACGGTGATCTCACAAAGCGGCGGATCATGTCGGATCAGCTTCGCCAGATGTGCTATGAGTATGATGACGATCATCATTGTGTCCGGGAAACCTGGTGGGACGGCGGAGCTATGACCAACGAGATCACGAGCTCCTATGCAGGAGACGGCCGTATCCTCCACAGCGAGACGTACACCGGAAACATGTGGAGTATCGCGGACTATGAGTACGATGCGGAAGGCCGTCTGACCGCGGAGATCCATCAGGACAACGACGATGCCCCCGGAGCTACCGGCGGAAACATCTACTACAGCTATGACGCAGAGGGCAACTGCCGCCGCAAAATGGGCTGGGAAAAGTAGAAAAACGCAGGCTCCTGTCACGGCAGCGCAGCACGGCAGGCATTTGGTTTATACGCGAAAGAGCGTCTCCTGACGGAGGCGCTCTTTCTGGCCTGTATGTACTGTCATCTGATGGTTTGAATCGCACGTAGCCGCCCTACAGAAAGCGGTAGACGGTTTCCGCCTGATAAATCTCGCCCGCATTAAAAATGCACTGCGGGAAATCGGGAAAGTGAATGCTGTCAGGGAAATACTCCGTTTCGAGACAGAGCGCACAGCGGGGACCATAATGAGCCCCCCGCTTCCCGGCCTGTGAGGGAAGAAAGTTGGCGGTATAGAACTGTACGCCGGGAAGATCCGTGGAGACCTCCATACGGCAGCCGTTCTGCGGATCCTCGACAAGGGCGATTTTCTTCAGGTTTCCGGGCTTGGCACCGGTAACGAAACAATGGTCGTAACCCGTGGCAAAGCGCAGCTGATCCCAATCCATGTCAATCGCATCCCCGACGCGTCGTCCGGAGCGGAAGTCCATCGCGGTTCCGTCCACCGGGAGAATCCGTCCCGTGGGGAGACGCCCGGCGGAGATCTCCAGAAAGCGGCCGCAGTCCAGCGTGACCCGGTGGCCGAGAACGCTTCCCGAGTCATGTCCGGAGAGATTGAAGAAGCTGTGGTTGGTGAGGTTGATAAGTGTTTTTCGATCGCTGACCCCCTTATAGCGGATATGGAGGCCGTTTTCATCATCCAGGGTGTAGATTACGCTGATCTCCAGATTTCCGGGAAAGCCGGCCTCGCCATCGGGGCTGGTCCGGAAGAAACGTACACCGTCCGGGAGCAGCTCGGTGTTCCAGAGCTGCTTATGAAAGCCGATTTTGAAGTCCGAGTGCAGGTTGCAGCCGTTGTCGTTGTCGGCCAAGCTGTATTCGACTCCGTCCATCGTAAAGGCCGCGCCGGAGATGCGGTTGGCATGGCGGCCGACGGTGGCGCCGAAGAAGCCGCCGGCCTCATACTCCGGCAGCGTATCGTAGCCGGTAACCACGTCCCGGGTCACACCGTCGGGGCAGGGAACCAGAAGCCTCACCAGGATAGCGCCGTAATTTGTCACCACGGCACACATGCCGCGGCGGTTCCGGATGGAGAAGAGAGATGCATGTTCGCCCGAGCGGGTGAGGCCGAAATCAGTTTGCTCAATCAGCATGGGAGAAGTTCCTTTTCTTTTTCACATACAAAGGGAGCCCGAGACGCACGGTGTGCGAAACGGCGCTCCCTTTGATTCATTCTGCGTTTTGCTTCAGATGTGGGAATTACGGTTTGTCTTGATCCTTGTTGACCTTCACATCGGGCTTGGCCGTGACGTGTTCCTTTTCAAAAACCGCATCAGCAATAGAATCCTCGAAGGAGGCGTCAGCATCCGCTTTGGCAGTTTCCACGGCTCTGACGGCGTCTTCCGCAGAACCCATCTGCTCATGCTCGGCGGCCATGGCGGCCTCCTGCTCGGCATTGAGCGCGTTGACACGGCGGTTGACACGCATCATGGAGATGACCATGACGACCGTGATGATGAGGATGACGAGGGAAATCGGACGCCGGACAAAGATGGAATAATCCCGGTCATAGGCCATGGAGGCGGAGACAAAGTACTTCTCCATGATGGGCTCGAGGATCATGCCCAGCAGCAGCGGGGTATTGTCGATGTCCAGAATCGTCAGGACATAACTCAGAATCAGGATTGCCGCGGTCAGGATCAGTTCCTTCACGTGGCCGGAGGCAGCGAAGGCACCGGCGAAGCAGAACATGATGATCGCGCAGGCCAGATAAGTGTAGCGGACCTGGATAACCTTGGCCACCGCACGGGTCAGGGCCTTCCCGATGGGGTACAGGAAAATGTTGGCGACCAGGCAGCCGATGATGATTGTATAGGCCATGACGCCCTGCTTGGTGAACATCGTGGGACCCGGGGTGATGCCGTGCAGCATAAAAGCGCCCAGCAGCAGCGCGGTGACGCCGTCACCCGGGATACCGAGGGTCAGCAGCGGGATCATGGCGGAGCCGACAACCGCGTTGTTGGAGGACTCGGCCGCGGCGATGCCTTCCATGCAGCCCTTACCGAATTCTTCCGGATGCTTGGAGGAGCGGCGGACTTCGTTGTAGCACATGAACTGAGCGACACCGCCGCCAACGCCGGGCATTGCGCCCAGGATGGAGGCAATGGCGGAGGACTTGAAGCAGGCGGGCAGGATGCTCTTTGCTTCTTTTCCGGTCATGCCGTCGCTGTCGATCTTGTTGGCATCCTTGATCTTGCCGCCGGAGAGCCGGAACTCCCTCAGCTTGTCCACGACCTGCATCAGGGCGATCAGGGCGATCATGGCGGGCAGGATGTTGATGCCGTAACGCAGAACATTCGAACCGAAAGCATAGCGGCTGACACCGGTGACCGAGTCTTTGCCGATGCAGGCCATCAGAAGACCCAGCATACCGGAGATCAGGGCCTTCGGAAGGCTCTCACCGGAGACGCCGGCGATCAGGGAGATGCCCATGATCCCGAGGGCAAAATACTCGACCGAGGTGAACTTGGAAACAGCCTTGGTGATGAGCTGGGCGCAGAGCAGAAGCAGCAGCGCCGAGAACAGACCGCCGAAGGTGGATGCGAAAAGGGAAACGTCCAGGGCCTTTTTGACTTTGCCCTTTCGCGCCAGGGGATAGCCGTCAAAAGTCGTGGCAATGGCGGAGTTGGTGCCCGGCGTGTTCAGCGTGATGGCGGAGATGGAGCCGCCGTACATGCCGCCGACATAGACCGCCAGCATCAGGATGATGGCCGAAGCGGCATCCTCCATGTTGTAGGTCAGAGGAAGCATCAGAATGATACCGAGGGTGACGCTCAGGCCGGGAATACAGCCGATGACCATACCGATCAGGAGGCCGCCAAAAATCAGAGCGATGTTATATAGCGTGAAGGTCTGCGCCGCAGCCTGTGTAATCATTGTAAAATCCATACGCTCGCCTCCTTAAAACGGCAGAATCCCGGCAGGCAGGGAGACGTGGAACACCAGGGTGAACAGGAAATAGATCCCCACTGCCAAAGCGATCGTGAAGATATAAATAAAGGGTTTGCGCTCTCCGCAGTATAGCAGAACGACGGTAAAAGTGATGGCGGATGCCAGGATGAATCCGATCTTGATGATCAGGAAAACATAAATGCAGAGGATGGCAATCAGAAGGATGGCGGGTTTCTCATTGTTCCAGTCAAACTCGACGATCTTTTCTTTCTTGAAGACCAGACTCTCGATGATCAGAACAATCGAGCAGATCAGGATCACAATAAGACAGATGCCGGGGATGATCCGGGGACTTGGCGCACCGGAATCATAGGCGGGTACCTTGACCTGCTTCGGCATGACATACAGCATATATCCGCTGAACAGAGCCATGAGAATGCCCGAAACCAAATTGGTTTTAATCTTGAATTTCATGGGAATCCTTTCTCTCTCTCCCGGGAGCAAGTATTTGCTCTTAACAGGGTTTTAACGGAAAAAAGGGGCTGATGGGCATTTTTCAGCCCATCAGCCGTATGAGCTGGTGCTTTGGTTGCGTATTATTCGCCGAAGAGGATGGCGTAGGCGTTCATGGCCTTCTCGCGGGCTTCGGTGTAGAAGCTGACCGCATCGTCACCGTACTTCTGGAAGTTGTTGAGCAGAGAGCTTTCAACCCAGCCGGAGAACTCTTCATCCGCCCAGACCTGCTTGGCGATCTCAGTCATGGCATCGCGGAAAGCGGGATCGCAGCCTTCGTGGGTGGCGAGACCGCCGCCGCCGGCGAGGATGCTGGCGCTGTAGTCGTTGTCGGCATTCAGTTCGGGAGCCTTGCCCTCACCGCAGATGCAGGGGACAGAAATGGCTTTGCCGTCGGGGCCGACGAAGCCTTCGAAGGGCTTGTCAGAGAAGGCGAGCAGCGGAACGAGGGTTCCGGCTTCCACGTCAGCCTTGGTAACCGGGGAGCCGCCGACGAAGACGTCGACTTCACCATCGGTCAGGCCCTTCTTCTGCTCAGCACCGCCGTCATAGGGGATGGGCTGAACCTTGCCGCCCTCGGCGAGGATCAGGGTGCCGAGAGCCAGGTGCGGGTCGGACAGGGGGTTGCCGCCGGACATCTTGATGCCGCCGTCCTTGGCCTTGGCAAGGACATCAGCAAGGGTGGTGCCGGGTGCGCCGAACATAATCCAGGTACGGTCATCGATGGTGCAGAAGGGGACGTTCTTGGTGAGGTCGAAATCGACTTCTTCGGTGTCATACTTGGCAGCAGCGTCGACTCTGTAGCAGACGCCGTAGCCCATGACGAGAAGGTCCATGGTGCTGGGATCTTCCTCGGAGAAGGTGGCGTTGGCGACGAAACCGTCACCGCCGGTCAGGTTCTCAACGATGAAGTTGTAGTCGGACTGAACATTGTTGGCAGCCTTGGCATACTCACGGGTAACCAGGTCCGCAACACCGCCCGCGCCATAGGGGCAGATGATCTTAACCGTCTCGCCGGCGGCGAAAGCGGTTGTGCCGGCGGCCAGGGCAAAGACCATGACCAGAACCAGCAGCATGGGGAGAACGCGCTTCAGGTTTTTCATTTGGTTCCTCCTAATGGAAAAATATATTTGACAAGGCAGATGCCTTAATCACAGAGGAAGAATGGGAGCCGATTAATTAATCAAATTAATTAATAAACAGCTTTAAACAATTCAACGGTATCATTTTACTCTCGTGCAATCTGTTTGTCAATTGTGCGAATGTGCCTAAAGAGAAGAGGAGAAATTAGATAGATTGCACAAAAACGAAACTTAATACTGTTGCGCAAAGCGGGCGCGGATGTCCTCCATCAGGCTTGCCCAGCGGGAGCCCTTCCGATAGAACACAGGCGTGTCTCCCAGAGGCGCCGGGACGGTATGATCGCCCTGCTCATAAGTTTTTCCGGTCCACAGATGAACCCATTCGCCCTCGGGGAGATAGACGCTGCGCTCCGTCTGCGCTTCCTGCCAGACCGGCGCGACCAGCACGTCTTCGCCCAGAAGATACTCAAACTGCTCCGTATAGCAGCGCGGGTCGTCTTCATGATGCAGGAAGAGGGGACGCTGCACCGGGATGCCGCACTCATGGTTTTCTTTGACCAGCTCCTTCAGCATGGGGGCGAGAGCCGTGTAGATGCCGACCAGGCGGGCCAGACGGTTCATGCAGTCCTCGTCGTCGTAATACTGGAAGTTGGTGTCCGGGCGATTGCCTTCGTGGGTGCGCATGACCGGGGTAAAGGCCGCCATCTCTGCCCAGCGGAGGAAGACTTCCTTGGTGCGGGTGTTATCGAAGAGACTGGTGTAGCCGCCGATGTCGCTGTGGGTCAGACCGCAGCCGCTCATTCCGGCGCTCAGCGCGGCGCTGATAACGGTGCAGAGACCGTCGTGGCGGGAGAAGTCGACGCTCTGATCCCCGGCCCAGAGCAGGGTGCAGTATTTCTGGCTGCCGGTGAAGCCGGCGCGCATGAAGTAAACCACCTCGCCGAGCTTTCCGGCTTCGGAGACGGCGTCGTAGTTGCACTTGGCCCAGAGTGCCGGCCAGTGGTTGTGCTCGATCATGGGGCTCTTTCCGCTGTGGAGCACGATGTCGTCCGTCGGCAGATACTCGCCGAAGTCCGCCATCCAGCCGTCGATGCCGATGTCCAGGCTGTGCTTTCTGATGACATCATCCTTGAACCAGTTGAAGGCTTTGGGATCCGTCAGGTCGATGACGCCGCAGTTGAACTCGCCGAAATCAACGAGATAGACACTGCCGTCGCTGCGGCGGGCAAAGACATTCGCTTCCAGCCCCTTGCGATACAGCTCTCCGCCTTCCACTAGGTAGGGATTGACGTAGCCGAGGAATTTGATTCCTCTGGCGTGGAGCTTTTCGATCTCGGCCGGGAGATCTGGGTACATCTCCGGATGGAAATGCCAGTCCCACTGCAGGCGCTTGCCGAAGGAGGTGACGCGCTTGCCGCACCAGTCCTGGCACCAGACGCCGGAGACCTTGATGTTGTGCTGCAGCGTTTTTTCCAGCAGGCCGAAGGAACGCTCGCTTCCGCCCTGCACGCCGATAATGAGCCCGTTGTAGATCCAGTCGGGAAGCTCGGGCTGGCGGCCGAAGAAGGCCGTCTCCTTCGTGAGAAGGTCGAGGAAGCTATCGGCGGCTTCGATGCGGATGGAGGCGGGAACATCCCAGAACTGCAGCTCGTGGAAGGCTTCATGCCGGAAGTCGAAATCCGCATAGGCCGTGGTATCGGCGTGCAGATAATAATGCCGGCCGGAGACAAAGGTAGGCTGGGGGAAGTTGGTGTTGTAATAATCGCCGCCGGCCTTGTTCTCCACATCGGAGCGCCAAGTCACATAGGTGGTCTTGTCGCGCCCGACACCCGGCTCCGAGGTCCAGAGGGGGAAGTGGCGCCCGCGCAGATTGAAGTAGGACATCTGTTCGCCGCAGCCCCAGCAGCATTCGTCCTTTTCTGCGGGGACGCGGAACCAGATGCGGTTGATGTCCGGGTTCTTCTGCGTAAAGCGCAGCACGGCACAGTCGCCGTCCAAGGTCACGCGCACCGTAAGGTCAGCGCCGAATTCCAGCTCAGCGCCGTCAGACTGCTCATGCAGGGCGGTAAGGGAAAGCGCGCGGCGTTCGATGACATAGTCCTCGATCTTGAAGTTGCCGCGGTACATGTCAACGGACTCCTGCCCACAGCCGACGAAAATCATGGGGAAGGACCCTGAGGCGCGCAGAAGGGTTTCACCGTGACGCTCCAGACGCCAGTCGGAAAGATTGTTGATCAGTTTCATAAAAGGCTCCCTTTTCCAGAGATGAGATTGGAACGCTCTCCCGCGGGAGGGGAGAGCGGCCGGAACATCAAATCAATACTTGCAGACTTCAAAGCCGAACATCTCGGCCAGAACCTTCAGGGTCTCGGCGTGATGGCCCTTGATGACGGCGAAGTGCGGCTCAAAGCCGGAGCGGATGCTGTCCTCGACGACTTCCTTGCTGTTGCGGTCGGTCTTGACCACGATGGAGGTGCCGATGAACTGCTTGGGCTTATCCAGAACGGAACCCTCCGCCACAAAGAAGCGGAAGCTGCCGTCGGGCTTGCGGCCGATGCGGAAGATGGTGGCCTCGGGGAAGGCTTCACAGCCGAAGTCCATGGCCGGGCCGATCTTGCGGTTGGGATGTACGCCGACGACGGCGCCGGTATCCTTGCGGGCGAGGCTGCAGGCGGCGGCGCCGCAGTGCCAGTAGGTGATGGAGCTCTCTTCCTCATCCAGCGCGACCGGATCGCCGAAGAAGACAGGCTCGTTGGACAGCTGCATGCCGATCCACATGGAGAGTGCGCCGTAGATGTCGGCCTCGCAGGCGGCGGCAACACCCTCGTCGTTCAGCATACTGAGCACGGTGCAGACCGGCGTGCCGAAGGAGGTGAAGAAGTCGGGCCAGCAGCGGGAAGCCAGGGCGCCGATGTGATGCGTCCGGACATAATCGCGATAAGCCTTGAGCAGACGGGCATGATCATTCCGATTGTGCTCCGGGGTCTTGTCCAGGCCGCAGGTGCACTTCTCGGTGTCCCGCAGATACTCGGCGCATTCCTCGTCCGTATAGGTCTTGGCCATGTCGATGAGCTCGCGGGCCTCAATGGACTCAAGCT
>Ga0326513_10001135_pt1 | contig 21620 bp, 34 predicted proteins | sample 2_2465_0518_D_FD_203654 | JGI IMG/M metagenome (GOLD analysis project Ga0326513, IMG submission 203654) | Bovine rumen microbial communities from UC Davis, California, United States - 2_2465_0518 | ecosystem: Host-associated > Mammals > Digestive system > Stomach > Rumen | place: USA... | reverse complement strand
TCTGCTTTTCATCGCCTAGAATTTCCTGAAGGCACCGTCTTCCTTGTCCGGCGGATCCACCTTGTCCAGCGCAGATTCCACGCAGGACTCGGTGGCGTGGTTGATGCGCCGCATGGCCTTCTTGATGAGGGCCGGAACAGGAAGCCCCATAGCGTCGCACTTGCCTATGATGCTCAAGGCATCGTGCATTGCAAGGTATGCCGCCGTCCAGAGAGGCACAGGCAGATCCGTTCCGAGGATGTTTTTGCACGTATACTGCGCCAGCCACGCGATGACCAGCAGAAGAGTGTAGACTGGCACCTTGGCGATTCCTCTCATGAACTTCCGGCAGGTAAACTTTCCTCTGGAAGCGGCGTAGCAGCACCCGACGACAAAGTCTGCGGCGAAGAGGATCGCCATAACTACGGCAAGGTCAACCGGAAGCCCCAGCACCGTGCAGGCCCAGAGGCCGAGGGCGAGGAAGCCCTTGACCAGCGGATGGCTTACCACGCCAGCGAAAACCGAGACGAAGTCATGCATGTTGAGTACGTCGCCGTAGTCGTCGAAGTCGATTGACATTGCTGGAGCCTCCATCAGAGCCACTCCAGCGCCTGCCGCTTCATGGCGTTGCAGCGGCGCGTCCAGCCCTTCCAGAAAACCTTCTGGCTCGGCCTGTTGGCTACGATGGAGTCGTAGAAGCTCTGCCTTTTATTGGCGATGGCCCCGATGCCGTTCGGGCAGCTCGCCAGATTCATGGCGGCACGGGTTTTTGGGCCGTACTTCCCGTCCACCGCCAGCTTCGGCATCACGGACGGCAGAAGGTTGCATGCCCTCTGGATGATCTTCATGCAGTTGAACGAGCCGTGGTTGACGTTCATGTCGTAGGCGCATAACGCCACGGCTAAAGGCATTTCGTCCAGTTTAAAAGGATCCCAGAAGGAATATTTAAACAGCCTCCATGCCTGATCTTTTGTCAAATCCTTGATCACCTGACGGGTCACGATGGAAGTGCCGAGGATGTCGCGGAGAACGGACGGCCTGCTCTTTTCGAGATTTTTGAGGTAGGCCCACGAAACGCCGTACTTCGTCAGGCCGCCGCTGTCAGCGGCATCGTCCGTGAGACCGCCTTCCCATTCCAGAACGAAATTCTGGCATTTCTCGAAGTTCGTCATATTCATCTCCTTTGCCGTCCAGAAAGCTGTATACCGTTTCTTCTTGCATTCTGCAAGCGAATTGCATACTATGTCTGCACCAACTAACTTGCCAAACTTTGGTTGCAGCTCAGGAATGAGGAAAGCCCCGTGGGGATTGGCTCCACGGGGCTTTTGCTTGTTGAGGTTCAGTTTTTATCTAGATTGAGTGCTTGACCCTCTGGCTCTCTTCCTGCCTCTTGGCATTGTTGAACCTGTCGAGAGTGCCGACAAGATAGCCAGTGATGCGGCGGATGCGCTCAAATTTAACGTCTTTTCCTATCATTTTATCGCGCCTTACATGCATAATGCATTCTCCTTTGCTAGTCTTCGCCAGTGATAAGAACAAACTTGCCGAGGCGGTCTTCTTCGGGAAGTTCCTGTTCGACCCTCTCGTCGAGAAATGCTTCCGTCAGTTTCGGCTGCGTCATGCAGTCGCCGTGGACGATGTAGACGGGGCGGTCTTCCGGATAGTCTTGAAGCGCCAAAAGCAGGTCATGCACCGTTGCTGCCATTTATCTTCTCCTTTAGCTCGGCTATTTCAGCCTTGAGTTCCTTTATTCTTCTCAATAGATGCCGGGAGCACTTGCGGCACATCTTGCCGTGCATGAATTCCCAGCCGTTTTTTGCTTCCTTGGCGTCTCCGTCCACGCTTTCAGGGCCGGAACAGCCGCAAGAGGGGCAGGCTACCGTTTTGCCTCCGCCGTCGGTGTCGGCGACGTAGACTTCGGTGCAGCCGCACAGGGGACAGGGACTCATTTAAACATCCAGTAGGCTATGTAGAACGCTAGCCACACCATGAAGAGAGCGCCGACGGCGTACAGGAAGTCGATGCTGATCGTGAAGGACATGGCTCCCTCCTACGACGCGGCAAGCGCCACGCAGACGGCGATGCATCCGGCGCACAGGAGCAGAAGCTTCGCCAGCCAGTCGGGGCAGCACTTGCTATTCATGCTCGTACTCCCGCAGGATGATGCGAATTGCCACGACGAGGAGGTCGAGAAGCTCGGAGTCCATGCGATCCTCCCAGCCGCCGAGCTGCTTTGTCGCCTCCCGTACCGCTTCGCCATGTTCTTCTGACAGGAATCCAAGTGCATGAAAGACATTCTCCGCAAAGCGGGGGTGCAGACTGCGTGCGCGTTCGAGCCTCTCTTTAATGATTTCAAAAAGCTCTACCTCCGGCCCGTTCTTTTTCGTGATGAATTCTTCAAGCTTCTGCTGAAGCTCTTCGTCGGTTAAAGGTTCAATCATCATTCGATATGCGCTCCATATATGGCGGGATTCGCCGACTTTATGCGTTCAATGAGCTCTTCCTTGGTCTGGGGAGCGTCGAAAGTCTCGTCCTTCTGCACCAGCTCCTCGCAGCCTTCGGCCTTGGGAACGGGGCGCACACAGCTGAGGGGGCGCAGCTGTCTGTAGCCATCGACAAACTCCACCCGGCAGGCCCCATCAACAACTTCGACAACGGTGGCAGGCTCCCAGAGGTCACGCACAGTCATGGCGTTAACTTCCACCCTGTCGCCGCGCTTGAACTTCGGCTCCTCGCAGCCTTCGGCCTTGGACGCAAAGGCAGGCATGGCCTTCTTCTGGAATTCATCCAGCGCCTTGTCGAACTCCTCCTGCGCTGTAGCGCACTCGATGCCGCATGCGGCGTACCCGGCGGCGTCGATCCAGTCGTCCTCGCGCTTCGGGTTGAACCGCGCTCTCGCCATTTTGAGCAGGATCATCATCGCCGCCACGTCCCACGGCTTGATGGAATTTGTACCGAGGTAGCCGTTCCACATCGTGGCGATGCGCCCGAAGTTGTCCTCCGGCCCGCCGTATTCGTTCTGCCTGTCCTTCAGGACGCAGCCAGCCGCCGCGTCCAAGCACTCCTTTCTCGTCAAATCACTGTCCTCCATACCACATAACTTTTCCCGTATGCATCTTGAACGTCTCTGGATCGGGCCATTCGGCTCCGTGGTTTTGCGGAATGCCGTTCAAAAACCACGTCCACGACGCGACGGGCTGAATCTTTTCGACCACTACCGTCCTCTCTGAAGGACGCGCCAAAGCGGCGACAAGAGCCTTCTCAAGAGTCTCCATGCGATCTTCCAGTTGTCTGCAGCGGTTTTCAAGTTCCTCAATTTTATTCACCCCGTTTCTCCTTGGGTCAAGGGAGGGCTTCCGCCCTCCCCAAATGCAGGTGTCAAGCAAAAACTATCTGATCTTGTATTTTTTGCGGATGGCCTCCAGCTTTTCTGCGCTGATCGCCTCGCCCTCCCGCCGTCCGCACCTTGGGCAGACGCCGTTGATGACGCCGACGTAGCCGCAGACGGGGTCGCGGTCTACGGGGTGGCTGATGGCAAAGTAGCCGAGGTTCTTGTCGTGCATGTACCGGACAAGCGTCTCCATCGCCTCAAGGTTGCGGGCCGTGTCGCCGTCCAGCTCGACATAGGTGATGTGGCCTGCGTTGCAGAGGCCGTGGTAGGGTGCCTCTATGTCCACCTTCTTCGCGGCGGAGATGCCGTACCAGACCGGGACGTGGAAGGAGTTTGTATAGTAGTCGCGGTCGGTGACGCCTGCGATCTCGCCGTACCTTTCCCTGTCCATCGCGACGAAGCGGCCGGAAAGGCCCTCCGCAGGCGTTGCAAGGCATGTGACGTTGAGGCGGAGTTCCCTGCTTCGCCTGTCCATCCAGTGGCGCATATGGGTGACGATGCGGAGGCCAAGCTCCCGCGCTTCGGCGTCTTCCCCGTGATGCTTCCCGACAAGGGCCGTCAGGCATTCGGCAAGGCCGATGAAGCCGATGGAGAGAGTGCCGTGGTTCAGGATGTCGCCCACCGGATCGTCCCAGCCGAGCTTTTCCGAATCCATCCAGACGCCCTCGCCCATGAGGAACGGGTAGTTGCGGACTCTGCGGGCCTTCTGGATGTCCAGCCGGAAAAGCAGCTGGCGGAGGCAGAGGTCGAGCATGCCGTCGAGGTCGGCGAAGAATTTGTCCAGATCGCCCTTGGCCTCGATGCCGAGGCGGGGCAGGTTGATGGTCGTGAAGGACAGGTTCCCGCGCCCGCTGGTGGTCTCTCTGGACGGATCCCAGACGTTGCCCATAACCCTTGTCCGGCAGCCCATCGTGGCTACCTCCGTGTCGGGGTCACCAGCCTTGTAGTACTGCAAGTTGTAGGGCGCGTCCAAGGACTCCCAGTTGGGATACAGGCGCTTTGCAGAGACTTTGATGGACAATTTGAACAGGTCGTAGTTCGGGTCACCCGGCTTGTAGTTGACGCCGTCCTTGATCTTGAAGATCTGGACGGGGAAGATGGGCGTCTCGCCCTCTCCGAGGCCCGCGTCGGTGGCCTTCAGAAGCATTTCCGACACCAGACGGCCTTCCGGCGAGGTGTCGGTGCCGTAGTTGACGGAAGAGAAGGGAACTTGGCTTCCGGCCCTCGACTGCATGGTGTTGAGGTTGTGGACGAGGGCTTCCATAGCCTGAAAGACGTCGTCGCGGGTGCGCTCTTCGGCGCGTCCGGCGATCTGCATTGCGGATGAGAGGCCGAGGCCGTCCGTCGGGGCCGCAGGCTTGCCGAGACGCGGCTCCAGCTTCACAGACCACTGTTCCGCCATATGCCTTGCGTCTTCAGGATCCCTGCCTTCGCGGTAGACGAGAAGCTCTTCGGCCTCGCGCCGCCAGTTTTTTACGTAGCTCTTATGCACGTAGGGAGCCAGCGAGTAGTCGAGCATCGGAATGCTCTGCCCGCCGTGCTGGTCGTTCTGGTCGCTTTGAATGACGATGCAGACCAGATTCGCCGCAGTCTTGATATTGCTCGGCGGACGGATGAAGCCGTGGCCTGTATAGAAGCCTCTGGCAAGCAGCCTTTTGGCGTCGATCTGGCAGCACGTCTCGGTGAGCGTCATGAAGTCGAGGTCGTGAATGTGGATCCAGCCTTCCTGATGGGCCTTCGAGAATTCATCCGGAAGAACTTCGTCCAGATTGAACGCCTTTGCGCCTTCGGAGCCGTACTTCAGCATGGCCCCCATTGCAGATTCGCCGTCGATGTTGGCGTTTTCGCGCTTTATGTCGGCGTCCTTCGACGGCGCGTAGGCAATTGTTCTGTATGTTTCAGCAAGATCTCTCAATTCTTCTTCTCCATTTCGTCCAGACGGCGCTCGATGCCGTCCAGTTCCTTCCATATTCCGCGCAGATGCATCCATGAGGCGATGCCTCCGCAGAAGTAGCCGATGAAGCATGCGGCCGTCAGCGCCAGTACGCTCAGTGCCTGTCCCATCGTGCGAAAACCTCCTCCATTTCCCTCTCGAACCTGTCCGTGATGACCTTGATGCTCTCGTCCTCCGGCGGAGGCGGCTTCGCCCGCTTCAGGCCATGTATCCGCCATGCGGAGAAGCCGACCGCCGCCAGACAGAGAGTCAGGATGAAAATGCCGAGCGACATGAGCCTCCTGAAACCCCCGTTTTTTGCGTTTTTCCCAATAGCAGTTACGGGTCAGATTTCTGACAAGCGCCCCGGACGATTAACTACTCGTCGCGGGCCTCCGCCTTCTTTTTTGCCATTAAATTCTTCATGCGCTCCGAGGCCGCCGCGCGGCGTTCTTCGGATATGGGCTTGCGGTAGGGATTCTTGCCGAAGCGGAAGCGCCAGAGCGGACATTTCTCGATGGGGCATGCCTCGACCTCCTTCGGCGAGTTGCACGTGCAGTCGAGGCATTTATTACGGATTGCACGCAGCGGCGACGTGGTCTTGGGCAGCTCGTCCCTGACGTCCTGAACCTTCTTTTCCTTTGCCATTTTTTCTTCTCCTTCTAGTCGATGGGCCACTTGGCCCCGAATGCCGTATATCCGCCGAGATCGTCTTCCTTCGGGCTGGTGAGGGCCACGCCGTTCTTCTGCCGCCATTTGGCAAGGCATTTTGGACATCTATAGTCCGGCGTGGGACGGCCGCAGTCGTGGCAGCGCCTCATGGACAGCTCCGAGACCGACTGGACGGCCTTCGGCTGACGCCTCTTCGCAAGGCCGAGGGTGCATGCGCGGGAGGTGCAGCTCTTCGGCGACCGTCCGGGGATGCGGCGGGAAATTTCCGACCATGAGAGGCCCTGCTTCGCCAGCGCCTTCAGAATCTCGTCCTCTTCCGGCGTCCACGCCCTGCCTCTGCGGGAGCAGGCGGCCCTTTCGGGGGTGAATTCGTGCCAGCGGGAGAGGCATGCCGACGCCGTGCGGCCGAGGGCGGTTCCGCAGGCCGTCCAGTCCATGCCAGCCTCCCGCATGCGGCGGAGGACGGCATCCTCTTCCGGCGTCCAGAGCCTAGCGGCCATTGAGGTAGCCCTCCACGGCCTCTCTGGCCTCGGCGAAGCCCTTGCACACGCAGCAGGCGTACCCTGCGGCTTCGAGGCGGGCCATGACGAGCTTCTGGGCCTTGGAGACCGTCCCGCCGTGGACGCGCTTCATTTCGACGAAGAGGCCGTGGAAGGAGCCTCTGGGGGCGGCCAGAAAGATGTCCGGCACGCCCGCCAGCACGCCCTCGGCCTTGAGGCGGGCCGCAGTGCGGAGGGAGCGCCATCCGCCGTTGGGAATGGCGAACATGACGGCGTCGGGCCATTTCGACGCCGTCCAGTTCCACCATGCGAAGAGGCTCTGCTGCTCCTGACTTTCGGAGAGCGCCCCTGCGACGTTCAAAGGGTGAATGCGGGAAACCAATCGACACTCCTGTATATCGGCTCTAACCTATTGATTTTATTACATATTATTATATATAATAATAATAAGTATAATAAGTATATATAATCTAAATTTATATATATAAATTTAGACGAGCCCCGCTATTGCACTTATTACCCCTCTCAACCGATTTTGTTCTTTGCTTCCGGAAGGTTGAGCTGGATTTTAAAGTGCTGGGATTTTTGCTCCTTTTTGCTCCTATTGTACTTATTAGGAGCAACCTATTGTTTTTACTCGCCATCGGCGTCCTCCTCTATTTCGCGCACAATGCGATACAAGTCAAGCGGCCTGCGCGAATTTTCAGTTTTTTTCCATCCGGCATGCAGACGGAGGCGGTTCATGGCGACCATCTTGTCGAGAACCTCCTTCACGACGCGGGGCGGGACGGGCAGGGCCTTCTCGATGGCTGACCTCGGAGCGCCGGGCTTGGGGCGCTTTCGTGCGGTCTCGAACTTGACGTACTTGCGGATGGCCTCCTCCGCCATGATGCAGAGGCGCTCGAAGTCGGAAGCGTGGATGGCGGTCTCCAGCTTCGTCACCAGCCTGTCGGCAAGTTCTCTGGCAAGACGCCACGCCTTCTGGATGTCCTCCAGATCCACCATGCCGGAGACGACGCCTCCGCCGAGACGGGAGACGGCGTAGATCAGGCCAAGCTTCAGGGCATGTTCCGGAAGGCGGCCGTAGATGGAGGAAGCGGCAGGCCCAGCCTTGCCGTCGCCTTTTTCAATGGCGAGACGGTCGGCTTCGTCGGCCTGTGCATCGTGGAAGGCCCGCGCTTCAGCCGTCATTGCAACGAGGTTCGGCTTGGCGATGCAGTCGAGGGCGGTGACGCCCTTCTCGTCGGTCTCAGGCTCCCGCTCTCCGCCGTCGATCTCCCAGACGTCGCGGAGGGCGGCGAGAAGCTCTTCCGGCGGATCTGTTCTGGGGCTGGGGTTGCGGGGCGCTGGGTCTCCGGCGTCCTCGAAGACGAGGAGGCGGGCGAGAAAGCCGTTGGTGGCCTCGCCGTCCTGAACGGAAGCCCAGAATTCCTCAGGGACGCTCATGCCCAGCAGGGAGAGGCTCTGCCACCAGAGGGTCTTGACGTTGTCTTCGTCGGCGTAGCCTTTCGTGTAGGGCGTGTCGTAGCGGCTGAACAGTTCCGTCAGAAGCTTCGCCACGCCTGCCCTTGGGCTGTTCGGATTCTTGCAGGCTTTGAGAAACACGCCTAGTTCGTCGAAGACGTAGCAGGCCCTCTGGAAGCCGTACTTGGCGAGATGGGTGACGATGGCGGAGTCGGAGGCCACGTCGGAGTCGCCGAGGCAGTTGATGGCGACCTTGCCGAGCAGGCGGACTACCGCCCTCTTGGGGGCGTCCTTGCCGGAAGCCGACTTGCCCAGCACGGCGCAGTACATGTTCGTCGTGAGGTTGGTCTCGCCTTTGATGCGCTGGCCCGCCAGAGCGCCGAGCAGGACGATGGCCCCTGCGAGAGAGTAGACGGGGCGGGTTCTGATGGAGGAGACCGTCGTGTAGTTCATGATCTCTTCCAGCAGCCCGCCGGGATGGAGGATATCTTCGGGCCACGGACGGTCGATGGTGCCGGAGTCAGCCCACTCGACGCCGTCCATGTTCACCGCCTGGTCGGGAGCGTCTGCGGGCGCGGGATGGTTGCGCTGATGGGTGCGGTAGATGGAGCCGACGACAGCCATGACTTCGCGGGGAGGAAGGGGCGGGGTGCAGAGGTCGGCGTTCTTGGCCTTGACCCTCTCCATGACCTGCTCAAGAGGAAGCCCTGCCGCGAAGAGACGTCCGGCGTAGCGGGCCAAGAAATTATTGCGTTCGCCCGTGGTCACTTCGGAGAAGCACGCCTCGACAGAAGAAAGGTCGATGGTGGGGTCGATGGCAGTCTCGGAGGGGAGGCAGCCGAATTCCGGCACCCATTCCCATTCCGCGCCCTCAGTCTCCAGTGTATACCTGTTGCCGTTCTTGTGGACGGACTGCGGGGCTACGACGTAGACCCCGTCGGCCTTGATCTCGGCGTTGACGCCCTTGGAGGCCCTGAGGTTCTCGGAGCGCACCTTCGTGCCTCTGGGGTAGTGGTAGTAGAGGTGCCAGCCCTTGCCAGTGCGGACGCGCCACGGGGTGTGGACGAAGGTCTTCTCGGCCCACTTGAGGGCCTCCTCGTCGTCGCAGTCCACCACCACGATGTCCCAGCGTTCGCCGAGAGGGATGGCCCAGTTGGCGTTGGGATAGGTTTCGTTCAGCTCGTCCAGCTTTTCGTCGGAAGGGGCGGTGAGCTGGTACTCCTTCCAGCTAAAGCCTTCCGGCGGGATCTTGTCGCCGGGGCGGAGGGGGAAGGCGGAGAGGCCGAATTCCTGAACAAGGCTCTGGACGGCCTCGAATGGAGTCAAGTTGCTGAATATGTTCAAGCTTTTCTCCAAGATTAAAATTTTTTTGGGACAAAAGAAGAGATTCCGTCCTATGGAAGACGGATTCGGTACAAAGCTCTCTAGCTTCGGCAACGGTGTTACCAGAGACGGTGCTTCAAGGCAAGCAAAAAACCGTATTCGGAACTTTGCCGAAGCCAGCCCGACAGGGTAGACACAAGCATGACCAAGCATTTCAAGGAGTTAAAAAATGAAGACTTTCCGCGACTGGTTCTACAACGACGTTCTGCCCTCCGTCGAAGGCGGCAGGGGCTGGAAGAAGGATCTGGCGGACAAGGCGGGCATGCCTTTGAACAGCCTCGTCCGCATCGTTAACGGAGAGACGAAGTCGCCGAGCATAGACAACGTGGGGGCCATCATCGACGCCTGCGGAGGCGTGGAGGCGCTCATCAGGCGTACAGGGCCGAATTCTCCGGTGGAGGAGGTTCGCGGTTCGGGTCTGCCCAAGATCCCCGTCTACGGCACCGCCGGAGCAGGAGATCCGCAGGAGTTCTGGTCTATGGAGCCTGAGCGGGAGATTGAGGTGCTGCCACAGTACGCCAGAAAGGGCATGGTCGCGGTCAGAGTTGACGGCGACAGCATGGAGCCGACCATACAGAAGGGGGCCTACGTCGGGGTAGCCCCGCTCGACGGGCCTCTGACGGAGGGGCGCATCTATCTGGTGAACGTCGCTCCCTTCGGACGGCTGGTGAAGCGCGTCAGAGCAGGGCAGGGCGGGTGCATCGAACTCATCAGCGACAACCCCAAGTACCCGCCTACGGTAGTCCCTCTGGAGCAGTACGAGTCGGTCGTCGTTGGCCGCGTGGCGTGGGTCTGGCAGGAGCTGTAGGAGAAAAAAATGAAGATTTTTCGTCTTTCATTCCGGCTGGTTGAAACCGTTTGCGGAACTTTTTCGACCACGTTTGGAACTTTTCGCTTGACCAAGCTACCGAATCCGGTATTCTGTCCCTGCGTTGAGGGTGAAGCCCTCAGGGCAGGGTTCATTAACAATCGAATACCCAGAGATAGCTGCCAGCATAAACGGATGGCGACGGTGAAGCGGGAATGCACTCAATCGGAGAGTTGGCTCTGGTTGTGAAGCCGCAGGAACCTACCCAGTCGTGGACGGACAGCAGGAGGGAAACCGGACTAGAAATGGTTCAGTCCGTGAAACCAGTTTTTCATGATCAAGTAATTTTCGGCGGGTTAGCTCAAAGGATAGAGCGGCAGGGCTTGTAATCTGCGCTGTGTACGTTCAAGTCGGACACCCGCCTTCCAGATATATCGGGGAGGAACTCAGGTTCCTCCCCTTCAAGTTTCCTAAGGAGTCAAAGCATGAAGATCATTAACCTCACGCCTCACGAAATCACCGTCTTCGCCGCCTCCGACGTCAAGCCCTCCGGACAGAAGGGCTACGTCCTCGCCCGCCGCGACGCCGAGCCCATCTACCGCTTCCCGTCACGCGGCATGTCCCGCGCATCCGCCTGCGAGACGCCCCTCAAGGACGTCATGGGGATCCCCGTGTTCTCCATGACCTACGGCGATCCGGAAGGCGTTCCGGAGTGGCAGGAAGGCGTCATGCTCATCGTGTCCGCCCTGACGGCGCAGGCGTGCAAGCATGCTGGCCGCCGCACCGACGATCTCCTCACGACCGCCCGCGTCGTCCGCGACGAAGACGGGCGCATCATCGGGTGCTGCGCGTTTGCGATGCTGTAGAAATTTCCTCCAAGCAGTGGGGCCGGACGCAGAGAGTACAATGAAACTGTCCGGCCCTTCTTAAATTTCGGGGAAGTCGCATAGGGGTAGTGCAGCAGACTGTAAATCTGCGGCCGTCAGGCATGGTGGTTCAAGTCCATCCTTCCTCACCATATTCGCAGGGAAGCTGAAAGGTTCAGCGTCGCCGAAGGCAATTAGGCGGAGGTTTCTGGTTCAACCCCAGACCCTGCTCAACGGAAGGGCTTTGCCAATACGGCCCTTCCGCGCAAATTTCTGCCCCGCAGGCAGACCCAGAGTCCGTAGTCTAAGATGCAGGACACCACCCCCAGTCCCCGCCTGATTGCGGTGTCGGCGGGAAAACGGGGGAGGGGATGCGGACGTCGCGCTTCGCCGGACTCTGCAAATTCACAGGAGGCCAGATGGAATTTCATAAATGGCCAAAGATAGAAAATTTGGAGACTGAACGCCTCAGGAATTCAAAGGCGTTCCAGAAGGCTTGGGAGGTCGAGAACTGGGTGGTGTCGGAAAAGATAGACGGCACCAACATCGGCCTGAACATCGGGCCGGACGGGCATTGGAAACTTTCCAGCCGGAACCAGTTCGTGGACGGCAATTTCTACGGCATCGAGTCGGCATGGCCCCAGCTTCTGCCTCTGATCGAGCTGGTGACAAGCTCCATGATTGAAGAGTTTGCCCAGTTCACCCTCCAAGGAGAATTCTTCGGAACCAAGGTGATGGGGCGCATCAACTATGGCGTTCCGCAGGCTTTCCGCTGGTTCGGGGCGTACTCCATACATAAGGACAAAGGCTACGAGCGTTGGCCTTTTGCGCTGGTGGAGCAGGTGCTTGACCACTGCGGCATGGCCTCGATGCTTGTCCCTGTGCTGGGACGCTGCAGGCATTTCGAGGAAGCTCTGGCAATGGCAAGAGCGCAGGCGTCGTTTTTCAATCCGGCGCAGCTCATGGAGGGCGTGGTCATCCAGCCCCTCTACGAACCTATTGAGCCGGACGGCCTCATATTCAAATGGAAAAGGCCGGACTTCAGGGAGAACAGACTGCCTTCGCTGAAGCCGACGGACGCCGACCGGAAAGTCATCGACGCCCTCAACGCCGAATTCAAGGGATACATCACGGAAAGCAGGATGGTTTCGGTGATTTCCAAGATGGACAGGCCGAAGTCAGTCACCGACTTCAAGCCCTATGCATCGGCGATTTTCAACGACGCTTGGGCGGACTTCTGCGCCGATCATCCCGGCCTCGAATTAAGTGCCGGAGACGAGAAGGCCGTCCGCAACGTCGGAAGCCTTGCATATTTCACATTTCAGCAAACATATCAGAAGTTTTTCAAGGAGTAAAAAAATGGTCAACGCCACAGCCTATATTGCGCTTTTTACCTTCGTCCTTGCTTCCGGTGATAAGATCGAAACCGAGGAAGAGGTCTACCCCTCCTACGAGGAGTGCATGATGAACGCCGAGGCCGAGGCGAAGCTGATGGATCGCCAGTGGGAATGGGAAACCCGCAAGACGGGCCAGCCGCGATTCTTCAGGGGCGTTGAGGTGCGCTGCGAAAAGAAGTCATCCCGCGACGAGGGCAAGGAAAACTATGGCTATTAAAACCCACAGCATTCTCCTTGCTGGCGTAGCCGTTCTCGCCATAGGCGTCGGCTCGGCTGGCGCATGGACGGCGCACAGGGCCATCGAAAGCCTTGAGCTGGCGCAGACGGACGCGCTGGTCTGGAAGGCGAAGGCCGCGAGGCTTCAGGAAGAGCTGGACGCGAGGCCCGTGCTGGTCAAGTGCGAGGTCGGCCGCGACGGCACCCTGTCCCGCAAAGCCCGCAACTACGTGAACGTGAAGGCCCCGTCAGACAGATACTGGCGGGGTCAGACAGGGCGCGACAAGCACGGTCACGCCATCTTCGAGTCTCCGGAATGGAGCTTGAGAGCTGGCGCAATTGTGCTGAAGAATTACAGCCGCCGACACGGCCTGAACACAATCGAAGGCATAGTGAAGCGGTTTTCGACATGCAATCATGACGAATACATAGGTTTCTTGTGCAGACGCCTGCATCTCCGCCCAGATGAAAAGTTCGACGTCGTTAAAAGGATGCCGGAACTGCTTCCGGCGATGGTGAAATTCGAGACTGGCGCGAAGGTGCGTCCGGAGCATATGGCGATTTTAGACTATTTAAAGGAGTCGTAGCATGCAAAGCTTGGAGAGCCTTCTTTCAGAAGGCATGCAGATTAAGGCAAGAATCGACGCCGACAAGGCCCGCCTTGGGCAGATCAACAGGGAGCTCGAAGCTCTCGCCGTCTTCCCCGAAGGCAAGTCCACGGCCCACGTCGTGGCTGGCGGCTTCCGTGCCACGGTGCAGAAGAAAACGACGGTCAAGTGGGATCAGAAGAAGCTTGCCGAAGCCATGAAGGCCATCGGAGCCGAAAGCTTCCAGAAGGTCTTTACCTACGAATTCAAGCCTCTGGGCGCAAAGCAGCTCAAGGCTTTTCTGGAGTTCGGAGAGCCGGAACAGGTGGCGGCCGTCAAGGAAGCCATGACGGAGGCTCCGGCGTCTCCTTCGGTCAAGTACGAGTGCGTGATGGAGGAAGCCGATGGCGCTTACTAGAATCACCCCGCAGTCTACCGACCGCATCTGCACCCTGCTCCTCGGCCCCGCTGGCATCGGCAAGACGAGCCAGATCAGGTGCCTGCTCGGTCAGGAATTCAGGGGCGGGCAGTGGGTGGACTCCGGCCTCCCGCCGGAAAAGCCGCTTGTCCTGTCCGCCGAGTCCGGCCTGCTTTCCTGCCGCGACCTTGTGGCGGCCGGAAAGGTGGACGGATTTGAGATCCGCAACCTCGACGAGTTCAAGGAGGCGCTCCAGTGGTGCCAAGGGCCTGAGTTCAAGGCCGGAGGCTTCCAGTGGATCTTCATCGATAGCCTGACGGAGATCTCGGCGCGGTGCGCCGAGTCCCTCCAGCAGGAGTTTCCCTCCAAGGCCGACAGCTTCAAGCTGTGGGGCAAGTACAACTCCATCATGACGGACATCGTGAAGACTTTCAGGGATCTGCCGACGGCGTCAGTCGCATTTTCCTGCCTGATTGCCACCGAAAAAGATGAATTCCAGCGGCGTTTTCAGGTGCCTGACGTGGCTGGCTCTTCATTCAAAGGCCGTCTTACGTCCTATTTTGACGAGTCAATCGTCATGGAGAGGATCAAGAACGAGGATGGCGGAGAGTACCTTGCCTTCCGCACGACGGATGCCAACGGCCTTGCAAAGGACAGAAGCGGGAAGCTCAATCCGCTGGAAAAGCCTAATCTTTTAAACGTCAAGCAAAAGATAGTCAACTCTTAAGGAGGAAGAACATGAATCTTGGCAACTACGACATGAACAGCGTTCAGGAATTCGGCGGAAGCACCATCCCTCCCGGAACGTATACGGCCGCCATTTCCAACGCCGAGGTGAAGAACTGGCCTTCCGGCGACAAGTACCTGTCTCTCTGGTTCCGCATCGACGGCCCCAGCTACGCCGGACAGATCGTCTTCGACTCTCTCTCCCTCTGGGACAAGGATCCTCAGAGGCAGGCGATGGCCTATTCTAGGCTGAAGAGCATCCGCTCCGCTTCTGGCCTGAATCCCAACATCGCCGGAGACACCGATGACCTTCTGGGCAAGCGCATCGCCATCAAGGTCTCCGTCAAGGACAAGGACGGCCGCACATACCAGAACATTAACGCCTACAAGAGAATCGAAGGGGCTGCGGCGTCCGCCCAGACGCCTCCGCAGGCCGCGCCGATGCCGGGAGGCTCTGCCTCTGCGGCGACCCCGTGGTAGCTGAAATCACCCTTCGTCCCTACCAGCAGGACGCTTTGAACGCCGTTCTGGACGCATTCCAGAGGCAGAGGAGCGTCCTGCTGGAGGCCGCCTGCGGGGCCGGAAAGACCATTCTGTTCAGCTCCATCATCAGGCACTTCGCCGAGAAGTACCCTTCGATGAGGTCGGTCATACTGGCCCACAGGGAGCAGCTAGTGAAGCAGGCCCGCGACAAGCTGCTGAAGGTCTGGCCTGAGGGGGCAGACAGGGTTGGCATGGCCTGCAAGTCGGCCTGTCCGCAGGTCGAGCTGGAGAAGCCAGTCGTGATCGCGTCTCCCCAGACGCTGGCGTCACGGATCGGCTCCATGCCGCCCGTCCAGCTTGCCATTGTGGACGAGGTGCATCGGCTTCCTCCAGCGGACAGAAAAAGCCAGTACGGCGGCCTGATGGACGCGCTTCGAGGGTACTATCCGGAAATGAGGCTGCTCGGCGTGACGGCTACGCCGTACAGGCTCAACCACGGCTACATCTACGGCGAAAAGTGCCGCCATCCGGAGCAGAACTGGTTCAGCGACCTGTCTTACAAAATCGGCATCTACGATTTACAGGCACAGGGCTTTCTTGTGCCTCTGAAGCTCTACATCGCCGACGAGCCGGATCTGTCGGACGTCGGGACGTCCAGCACTGGCGACTTCAACATCGACGAGCTGGCGGAGGCCATGAGCAAGTCGGTGCATGTCAATTCCGCCGTCGAGGCCGTCCAGAGGTACGCTTCGGACAGGCGGCACATTGTTGTTTTCGGCGTCACAATCGAGCATGCGGAGCTTCTGCGGGACGTCTTCCGCGAGGCAGGCTACTCGGCGGTCGCCGTCCATTCCAAGATGGGCAAGGCCGAGCGTGATGCCGCGCTGGACGCCTTCGATCTCGGCGCGGTGCAGGTGGTCTGCAACGTCGGCGTCCTGACGGAGGGCTGGGACTGCACGTCGGTTGACTGCATGGTCATGTGTCGTCCGACCAAGTCGGCCGCCCTGTACTGCCAGATGGCAGGCAGGGGCCTCCGCCTCCATGAAGGCAAGACCGACTGCCTCATGCTCGACCTGTCCGGCAACTACGCTGAACACGGCAGGCCGGAGGAGCCGAAGGTGAAGATGGGGCGTGAGCCGGGCGAAGGCGACGGAAGCTGGGAGTGTCCAGAGTGCCATTTCGTCAACGAGGCGAAGGACAGAGTCTGCGCCTCCTGCGGCTACGAAAAGCCGGAGCCGGAGCCGGAGATGCGGGAATGTCCGTGGTGCCGCTTCCTGTTTCCTGCGAACAGGCTGGTGTGTCCGCACTGCGGGCAGATCAGAAGCCAGAAGAAGGCCGTCGAGCTTCATGAAGTCAAGCGGGACATCGACCTTTTGCCAAAGATGGTGGAGATAACATCTGAACCTATCGTGAATGCCGAGTTTGTCTCAAGGAAAGGCAACGCCATGATCGAGGTCAGGCTGCTTGTGTCTGAAGGCGAAGACCTGCCTTTTCAGGTGCGCGACTACCTCGACATCGACGGCACGGCTGGCGAGTGGAGCCGCTGCAGGGCGCATCAGAAGTGGATGAGGCTGGCTTCGACGGATCCGCCGAAGAGCCTTGAAGAGGCGAAGGAAAGAATCAGCGAACTGAACTTCCCGCCGAGAGTGCTGATCAAGCGCGACAAGACGGGAAAATACTGGAATGTAGCGGGGTGGTAGATGCAGCTGCCGATGAAAATTGTTGACGACATGTACGAGGGCGCTTCCCGCTTCCGCAAGAACGGAGGCGAACGAAAGTACCTCGGCATGTCCGGCATAGGCGGGAGATGTTCCCGAAAAATATGGTACGGCTTCCGTGGGTACACGCCGACGGCGCTGGAGGGCCGCGCCCAGATGATTTTTTCTCTTGGCGACGCGGTCGAAAACGAGGTGGTCAAGTGGCTCCTTCTCGCTGGGTTCAACGTCGCTGATCGCCAGATGGCCTTCGAGGCCCTCAACGGCTTCTTCAAGGGCCATGCCGACGGAACGATTGAGGGCAACGGCCTCTCGAAGAGGATTCTTGAGATCAAGTCGGCGTCTTCCTCCAGATTCAAGGCTTTTCAGGAAGGAGGCATTGCGGCGGTTTCGCCGGAGTACTACGCGCAGGTGCAGTGCTACATGGGGTATTCAGGGCTTGCAAAGGCCCAGTTCGTCGTAATGAATAAAAACGACTGCTCCATCTATACCGAGAGAGTCCACTTCAAGAAGACCGACTTTGAGGCGTTCGAGAAGAAGGCAGCCGAAATCATCCAGTCGGGGTGCGAACCGGAAAAGGCTTTCGACGAGGACAGCATGGAGTGCAGGTACTGCCAGTATCGCATGCACTGCTGGTCTGGCCCATACATCCAAGAGGTGCCGACGTGCGGCACATGCCCCGACTGCGTCTTCGACGGTCTCCAGCCAAAGTGCGTCAAGCATGGCAGGGAGATCAAGAAATGGGGCTTCTCCTGCCCCGACTGGCGCTTCAGGGACAGCGTGGTCGATGAAGTGCCGTTCTGACTGAAAGATGCGGTGGAGATACTTGGCGTAAAGAAGATACAAAAATACAGCAAGAAGGTGTTTGAAAATGAAAACTATCCAAAGGCGTACAATCACTCCTGAAGAAGCAAAGACGATACTTGCGAAGTGCAATACGCACAACCGCCAGATGTCGCAGTATCATGTAGATTTTCTTGCGTCGGAAATGAAGCATGGCAGATTCAAGGACAACGGAGACGCGATACGCTTCGACGTCAACGGCAACCTCATAGATGGTCAGCACCGTCTTGCGGCATGCGTAAAGAGCGGCGTCCCCCTCGTCGATGTCATTGTCGTTTTAGGGCTTGATCCGGATGCTATCGACACCATCGACAGCGGCAAGAAAAGATCCGCCAGCGACAAGGTTCACCTTCGCGGCTATGCTAGGTCGAAAAACCTTGCCGCCGTCGCAAGGATGAGGCTGGCCTACTTCAACGGCGACATCAGCGCCACGCATAAATACAGCGACCTTGAAATTCTCAAGACGATTGAAGAAAAAAAGGACGTGCTTGCAGAGGCCGTCAGCATGGCTGACAAGATCTACAACAGCCCACTGAAAGTGATGCCGTCGGTAATGGCGGCGGTCATCTCGCTGTCGCTGGAATACAGCCGCGAGAAAACGGTCGAGATCGTCGATAAGATAGCTTCCGGCGAAGACCTTACGGCTGGAGATCCGTGCCTCATGTTCCGCAAGACAATTGCGAAGCATGTCGGGAAGTGGGATAGAAGGGCTTTTTTCAACATCGCAGCAAGCGGATTCAACGCGATGTTTTCAGGCAAAAAGACGAGAAAGCTCTTTGCCTCAGGCGTCAATACGACGCTGTTTTTTGCACCTGTCTTTGTCGGGTGCTTTGCGTCGAATGCCGTGGAGTAGCTTATGCCCCGCCATATAGCGATTGAGCTGGACTACCATCCCGCCATTCTTGCGGCGATGTGTCGCCACGCTTGGGATGACATGGAGCATCAAAACTGCCCGACAGGCTGTGGACTGAAGTGTCCATTCAGAAACAGGATCTACTGCAGCGACGTGACGGCGGAGGACTGGGAAGCAGTCTGTCTGGCGCAGGAGGAAAAGGAAGATGAAGCATAGTTTCAAACCCTTCGATCGCGTCCTCGTGCGGGACGGTAATGACGATCCTTGGCGCATCCAGCTCTACTCGCACCCTTACGAGGACTTTCACGCCTGCCTTAACGGCGTTCATTGGCAGTGCATTTCCTACGAGGGCAACGAGAACCTGCTCGGCACGACTGACTCGCCAGAGCCGGAGTTCAAGAAGGGTGACGCCGTACTGGTGTGGGACGATGGCGACAGTACCAAGAAGTTCAAGATCTATTCCCACTACGACGGCGAACTGCACAAGCATGTAGTCTTCAATGTCCTGCTTAAAGACGGAGCAACAACGGAGAGTGGTGCATGGGATCACGCCCAAAAATTCGTTCCCGCGACCGTGGAAGACTAGAAAGGTCATAGGCAGTCTAGTCTAAGTGCAACGGCGAAACGCGGAGCAAACCTCCTCCGCGACCGACGCGGCGGGCGGGATAACCCGCCGCAAATTTTCTCTGGAGGACAGCATGGAAGAAAGCGAAGTTTTGGCAATGCGATTTGCCGAAAACGCCGTGATCGCCATCGGCAGGCTTGAACATGTCGCGGAGACGCTTAAAAAACTAGCCTCAACGGCACAGGACATGATCGACATGAAGCCGGACGGCGTGACGGAAGAGGAATTCGAGAATGCCCAGAAGCTTGCCGACGCCATGAAGAAGGCGGGCGAACTTGCCAGCGAAGCCTATGCCTGCTTCAACGGCATGCTGGAGGACTGATGCACTACGCCGAAAACTCGACCCAGCACAGAGACTGCATCCTCGGCTGCAGCTTCCCCTTGTGCGCTTGGGACTACTTTCCCAAAGACAGGGAGCGCCCCGCTGAACTCAGGACGGCCTGTGAGGCGCTCCTTGCCATCCATCACAGCCTAGCTGTTGACGCCCTGTCGAAAGGAGCCGTCCGCGACATTGATAAAGCATGCGACCTCGCGACGTCGGCGGGCATCGGCTACGACACGGCGTGGTCTTCCGACGAAGTCTGGAAAGGATGGCTTCGGATGTTCTTCATTGGGTGGTACGCCATGACCGACGCCGTCAACACCGCCCACGTCTGGGTGGCAAAGCAGGCGGAGAACTGGAAGACCGCCCAGAAAAACATGGACATTCTGTACGACCGATGGATCCGGCGCTGGCCCCGCGAGGAACTGTTTGCCTGCCGAGTCTGGTGTTCTGAGGCCAGCCCGCATGCCCACAAAGAACTGAAGGAGTGGATTGAGTGAAAATACACCTTCTTGAGGCGCACGGCCTCGACTCGGCCCTGCTCGGCCTCGGCTTGAGCTACAACCTGACGTCGCCCTATGCCTGCTGGGACGACGTGCCGGGGGAGACGAAGCAGCGCCTCTACAAAATCGCCGAGAAGCTCTGCGTCAAGGACGGCGGCGAAAATAAATTCATCAGGCAAGCCATGTATTTCTGGAGCGTTGAGGGGCCGCGCTTCTGGTGGGCCGAAGCAGATACGTATAAAATTTCAACAGTAGCGCAAAGCGCCAGCACGATGCACACCATCATGCACAGAGAACTGACGCAGGACGACTTCGAGTACGGCATAAGTCCAGCGTATCTCGGTTATCTTAATAGCGTCATCGCCGAATACAGAGCGAGTAAGGATGAAGAGCTGTTTCTTGAATTGAAGAACGGCCTGCCCGAAGGCTTTCTCCAGAGGCGTGTCTGGTCATTGAGTCTTGCCAACATGAAGAACATATACGCGCAGCGACGGCATCATCGCCTTCCCCAGTGGCATCTTGCGTGTCAGGCGTTCGTGGAAGAGACGCCCCCGTGGCTCAGAGGCATATATGGGCAGAATTAACTCTGGCCTGATGTCTTCCAAATCTGACGAATGGACGACGCCGAAAGACTTGTTCGACAAGCTAAACAGGCGGTTCCTGTTCGACCTCGACGCGGCGGCTACTAGCTGGAACCATCTCTGCCCCGCCTTCTATACGAAGGAGGACAGTGGCCTCGACCATTCATGGGAGGGCATGCGCGTCTTCTGCAACTGTCCGTACAGCCAGATCAAGGCGTGGGCGGCGAAGTTCGTCGAAGAGTCAAAAAGGGCCGACTGCATTGTGGCGCTGATCCCTGCCAGAACCGACACGAAATGGTTCCAGTCGATCCTTGCCAGTGCGGACAAGGTCATTTTCATTAAAGGCAGACTCCATTTTTCGGGAGCAGGCTCCGCGCCATTCCCTTCGGCTCTCGCTATCTGGCTCGGCCTAGACGAATTCTGAAATTTCCGCGAGGCGGTCTCGCGGAACTTGGGGAAGCCTCCGTGGGCGGTTTTTCTGGCTTTGTCCGTTCACGGAGGCTGAAAGAGGTAAGAATGAACCCTTCTCTTGAGACGTGGCTGGCCCACGCAAAGGAACATAAAAGATCAGCCATCATAGGCGTCAGCCTCGGCGGGCCGGAAAACGTACTGGTGTACAACTCCATCGACGAGATGTCCGACGACGACTTCGAGGACGTGATGGCGATGCTGTTCATCCTTTTCTCCGGCAGGCCGGACGCGCCTCTGGAGAAGCGCCTACAGCTCATGGACGCGGCGTGGCGTCACGCACGGCTTGCCGTGGCTTTCGAGGGACTGCCTGCGGCAGGGGAGGCGTAGAGATGGAACACATCAAGCATATCCATTCTCCAGACTTCACGGATCCGATGTTTGCCTTTGAAGAGCCAAAGACGAAGATTCGCTACCTTTCATTGTTCAGTGGCATCGAGGCATTCAGCTGCGCCGTGAAGGATATGCCGGAATATGAGCCTGTTGCTTTTGCCGAGATAGAGCCGTTCCCATGTGCAGTTCTGGCGCACCACTACCCTGACGTACCGAATTTAGGAGACGTCACGAAGATAGACGGGAGAAAATATCGTGGACTCGTTGATCTCATTGTTGGAGGAAGCCCATGCCAAGGATTCAGCGTCGCAGGATATAGAAAAGGACTCGACGATCCGAGATCTAGTCTTGCGTTCGCGTATGTCCGACTGGTTGATGAAGTGCGTGCAGAATGGATATGCTGGGAAAATGTGCCGGGATGCTTCTCGACCAACGGTGGGCAGGATGTCCGATCCTTCTTCGCCGCGCTTGCAGACGTCGGGTATTCAATGTCGTGGACTGTTCTCGACAGCCAGCATTTCGGAGTGGCGCAGCGACGGCGTCGCGTGTTTGCT
>Ga0326513_10001134_pt1 | contig 21623 bp, 22 predicted proteins | sample 2_2465_0518_D_FD_203654 | JGI IMG/M metagenome (GOLD analysis project Ga0326513, IMG submission 203654) | Bovine rumen microbial communities from UC Davis, California, United States - 2_2465_0518 | ecosystem: Host-associated > Mammals > Digestive system > Stomach > Rumen | place: USA... | reverse complement strand
GAACCATCTTCACTTGTAAATAGTCCTGTACGCACATAATGTTGTCCAAAAAGAGACATTATGCCACAATGGCTTTTCACATTCTGCCCTCCATTGATAAGCAAGGCAGATACCGCATGAAACAAATCATAGTACAAGCGATTGGCTGCCGCCTCCCATTTCTGCTCTTTGGCACAAAATTCCATATCGGCAAAAGTCTTGTGCGCCTTCTCCATCTCCATGCGTACGATGGTTGATCTCTCGTTATCACTTAGCTCCATACAACACTTGTTTATCTTCTTCTACATTATAATAAAACATAGCATGTGGGCCGTCAAACCACTCTTGCTTAGTATATGCATGGGGGCGTATATCCTCACCTATATCCCACCCCATTTCAACAAACGGATAGGAATACTTATTAAAATCCTCATGCTCAAGACGTGGCTTATCAAGTATCAACAGAAGATCCCAATCAGAGCCATCGCGCCAGTCTCCACGGGCACGCGATCCGTAAAGATATAATAGGCTGCCTTGGGGTAACACCCTTTCGGCCACCTGCTTAATACTGTCAATAACTTTGCTATTGTTCATAACTGATTGCTTTGTATGGTGCAAATATACGCACTAATTTTCAAACCGCCAAATATTTTGGAATAAAAGCGCATTTTAGTGTATTTGTGCTGTTTTCGCCATTATCTATCTCTTAATAAAATTTTCTTCTATTCGGAACTATTTTGTATCATTGCAGAGAAAAATTATATTGCAGGCCTTGAAATTTATATTGCAGGCTTTGAGATGTATATTGCAGGCCCTGCAATATAAATTGCAAGACCTGCAACATAAAATATTGAGAGTGTTAGAGGAATAAAGAGTTTGGACGAATCAAAAGTATCTTTATTCTCCGAAGATCTCTTTGAGTTTATCCTGAAGACCTTTGGCGCGGAGGCCACGGGCAACAATCTTGCCATTGGGCGAGATGAGCAGGTTGTCGGGAATGCTGTTAACCCCATAGACACCCGAGGCGACAGTCTTCCAGCCCTTCAGGTCGGAGAGATGAACCCACGGCATCTTCAGGTCGGCGATGGCCTTGACCCAGGGCTCCTTCTTGTTGTCGAACGACAAACCCACGATGTCGAAGCCCTTGGCATGATACTTGTCGTAAGCCTCTACTACATTCGGCATCTCCTGACGACATGGTCCGCACCAGGAAGCCCAGAAGTCTACGAGCACCCACTTGCCCTTGCCGACATATTCGCTCAGCTTGTGCATCTTGCCATCCACATCAGCCTCTTCCAAGTCGGTAAACTGCTGGCCGACGTAGGCATTCTTCTTCTCATCTTGAGCCTTCTGATAGGCGAAATAGTCCACCAGACTCTTCGCGATGGGATGATTGACCCAAGTCGGTTTGGTGGCGAGGACGCTGTCGAGCTTAGCCTGACCTTGCATCTGCTGATACTCGCTGATGAAGGCAACGGGAATCAGCGTCTCACGCTCTTCCTTGAAGACCTTCTCCACGCCTTCCATCATCTTCATCATGGCGACCATCAGTCCGCCAGTCAGTTCAACCTTCTTTTTCTCACGTTCCTCTTCGGACATGCTCTGGACCTTCCTCATATAGTTGCCGTAGGGGGCATTGATGTCAATGTCGTAGCGCACGAGGCGTTCGTTCAAGGGCGAACCTTTCAGCGTACTGTCGTTGAGGTTGATGGTCATGGGCGTGCCGTCGTTAAAGAAGAGAGTGGCCCAGGGGCTCTCCTTGATTCCGATGGCCATGAGGGCATCTTTCTCGGCATTGCCGCTCATCGAGAATTTGCCATCGGCCACTGTTGCGGTGTTGACGGTCTGATTGGTATTGCGGTCTATCAGACTGACCGTTTTACCGTTTTCCTTACTGATACCGTTGATGGTATACTTCACTTGTTGCGCCTCTGCGGACAGCGTAGCCAGCATCAGGGCTGCAATAAACATTACCTTTTTCATATTTATGATACTTTAAAATTCTGGTTGCAAAGTTAAGGTTTAGTTCGCAGACTAACCCAGAAGGCGCTGGTACAGGGCGAGGACCTGATCGGCGACATCGGTGCCTTGAAAACGGCGGATATACTCGCGGCTATGGGCGATGCGCGCCTCACGCCCCTCAGCACCACGAAGCACCTGACGGATGGCAGCCGCCATACCCTCGGCATCGTCGGGGTCAACATAGAGACTGTCTGGGCCTCCTGCTTCCTCAAGACAGGAACCCGTGCAGGCCACAACGGGCAGACCGCAGCTGATGGCCTCGATGATGGGAATGCCGAAACCCTCGTAGCGTGAGGGATAGACAAAGGCCTCAGCACCTGCGTAGAGAGCCGGCAACTCAGCATCGCTGACACCATGAAGAATCTGTATGCGATGGTCGAGACCGTGAGCTTTGGCGTAGGCGATGACCTCGTCGGTATAAGGTGTGTGACGGCCTACGATGACGAGACTTAGCTCCTCAGGGAGATAGGGGAGGGCCTTGACGGCGAGGAGGATGTTCTTGCGGGCCTCAATGGAGCCGACACTGAGGAGATATTTAGAGTGTAGAGTGTAGGGAGTTCTCAACTCTCCACTGAATCTTGGTGCGCAAGACTGGTAAATGACGCTGATGCGGCTCTCATCGACATCCCCGAATTCGATGATGTCGCGCTTTGTACATTCGCTGATGGCGATGATGTGGTCGGCCTCGCGGAGCGTCTGACGGAACTTCCAGGCATAGATCTTCGTGTCGAGCCAGTGGTAGTACTCAGGGTGACGCAGGAAGATGAGGTCGTGGATAGTCACTACACTCTTGATGCCGCTCTTGCGGATGCCGATGGGGAGCTCGCCGGAGAGTCCGTGGTAGAGCTGGACACCATCGCGAAGGAGGTCTTTCACGATGCCGCGAGTACGCCAGAGAGCAGTGAAGCGTGAGGAACGGGGGTAGCAGAAGGTGATGTTGGGACGTGAAACAATCTGAGAACGGAGGTCGTCGCGGCCGGCATCGGGCGTGTAGAGGTGGAGGGACAAGGAATCAGTCCCTTCAGCAGCGAGATCGTTGACGAGGGTGCGGGCGTAGCTGCCGAGGCCGGTGGCATTGCGGACGATCCGCTTGGCATCGAAGCCGACGATGAGGGGCTTATTCTGATGTCCGCTCATGAGACTTGAAGTGTTTGAATGCGAATCGGACCAACATGAAGTTCACAGGTACGGCGATGCAGAGTACGGCGATGGGCGCCAGTTCACGACTCAGACCCAGCCACAGGAACGTGTTGAAGAGCACCATGTGCAACAGGTAGTTGCAGAGGTGGGCTCCGCCGAAACCAAGACCATTGCGTGCGGAGGTCTTCTCACGGAATGTGAAGTGGGCCGACAACCAGTAGTTGCAGAGGAAGCTGACGATGTATCCGATGGTATAGGCCACATTGACATTGATCCAGTGCTGCAGCACCCAGTACACCCCATAGTGGATGGCCGATGCCGTAGTGCCCACGATACCGAATCGAATCAACTCGCCAAACGTCTCCTTTTTATTCATCATCTTCTATTTTGTCTACAAAGGTACAATATAAAGTGAAAAGTGAAGAGTGAAGCGTGAAGAATTTGCTGTCACCAGGACTTTTTTTAATTTTCATTGTTCAATTTTCAATAAAAATAACTATCTTTGCAGCGAAAAAAGCAAGGTGTATGATATTACTGAGTTTTGATACGGAAGAGTTTGATGTGCCTCGTGAGCATGGCGTCGACTTCACTTTGGAGGAAGGCATGAAGGTGTCGAAGGAAGGTGTCAGGAGGATCCTTGACGTGTTGAAGGCCAACGACGTCAAGGCGACGTTCTTCTGTACGGGTAATTTCGCCGAACACGCTCCCGTGATGATGCAAAGGATTATGGACGAGGGTCACGAGGTAGCCTGTCACGGTGTAGACCATTGGCAACCGAAGGAGACAGACTTTGTCCGCTCGAAGGAAATCGTGGAGAAAGTCACGGGACGGACGGTCTACGGCTATCGTCAGCCGAGGATGTTTCCCGTTGTGGAATCGGAGATCAAACGAGCCGGATACCTCTACAACTCATCACTGAACCCTGCCTTTATCCCAGGACGCTATATGCATCTGACAGAGCCCCGCACCTGGTTTATGAAGGACGGTGTACTGCAGATTCCGGCCTCCGTCACCCCATGGTTGCGCTTCCCCCTGTTCTGGCTCTCCCTGCACAATCTCCCGCAGGGACTCTATCACTGGCTGGTGCGCCGCGTGGTGAACCACGACGGTTACTTCGTGACCTATTTCCATCCCTGGGAATTCTACGATCTGAAAGACCATCCGGAGTTTAAGATGCCCTTTATCATCAAGAACCACAGTGGCCAGGAGATGGTACAACGACTTGACCGGCTCATCAAGATGTTGAAGAGCCGCCAACAGACATTTATCACATATAAGGAATTCGCCGATCGGATGCTGCAGAAGGCTTAGACCCCTTCAGATTCGCGTACCAGATAGACAGGACGCTCCTTGGTCTCGTAGAAGATACGGCCCAGATATTCGCCGATGATGCCCAAGGAGAGTAGCTGTACTCCCCCGAGGAACAAGATGACTGTCATCAGCGTGGGATAGCCCGCTACGGGATCGTCCCAGATGAGTGTCGTGATCAGCACGTAGCACATATAGGCGAAGGCGACCGTAGACATGAGAAGTCCCAGAACGGTGGCCAGACGCAGAGGTGCCGTTGTGAACGACGTGATGCCATCCATCGCCAGACTTAGCAGCCGGATGAAATTGAAGGAAGATTCACCCGCCAGGCGGTCGCCCTGTTCGAAGAGAATCTCATGTTTACGGAAACCGATCCAGCAGTACATGCCCTTCGTATAACGCTGCGTCTCACGCAACTGTTTCAGGGCATTGATGCACTTTCGGTCGAGCAGACGGAAATCACCCACGTTTTCGAGAATTTCCACACGCGTCGTCTTTTGCAGAAGATGGTAGTACAATAGGCTGAAGCGCTTGCGCAGCCAACTCTCCTTGCCACGTGTGATACGCTTCGCATAGACATCCTCGTAGCCCTCCTCCCACAGCTTCAGCATGTCGGGGATGACGTGAGGCGGATGTTGGAGGTCGGCGTCCATGATGACCATACAGTCGCCAGTGGCATAGTCGAAACCCGCCAGCATGGCGTTCTCCTTCCCAAAATTACGGGAGAGGTCGATATAACAGATGCGCGGATCGCGCGACCTCAGCTGTTTGATGATGTCGAGCGTCGTGTCCTTGCTGCCGTCGTTCACCATCAGTACCTCCCACTGGTAGTCGGACTGTGCATCCATCAGTTCCCTGAGTGCGACATAGAGGGCCTCCAACGACTCGGACTCGTTATAACACGGAATAAGAATACTGACTTTCTTCATGCCTGCTTGCATTCATTAAGTTGGTGATAATCCTTCGTATACATTTCATAACAGAGCTTCAGCCAGACGATGACCACAGGCAGCGCCTTCAGGGCGTAGGGCTTGATCCACGTCTCGCGCAAGAACTTCGGTACCAGGTCGGAATGGGCCATCGTACAGAAGATAAATACATAGACCATCAGGGCAATGTCCCACTTCGAACGCTGCCAGGGGGCTGCCGTGTACCAGATGACCACGCCCACGACAGCAATGATATAGGAGCTGTTCTCCGAGCCTGTGGAGAAGAGAACGGTGAACATCAGCACCGAGGCGAGTAGCGTCTGACGGAAGGCCTCACTGCTGTACTGTTTCAGTCGCAGATAAGGCAGGGCAAAGGCGATCATGCCTGGAATGATGAGCCAGAGGTCGGAGTAGTCGAGACAGCCGGTGGTCTTGCGAACGATACCCAGCAACGAGATGTTCTGGCCGAGGGTCATCAGGTTCTCGCTGTTTTTCTCGACTGTAGTGACCAGCCACTCGTGGTACTGGCCAATGATATATTCCGGGCTGGAGATCAGCATCGGTGCTGCAAAGAGTACGACGGTCCAGAAGGCGAGGCTGCCGATAAACTTCACCTTGTGACGCGAGAAGAAGAAAAAGGCCAGGCCGACGATACCGTAGACCTTTACCAAGGTGCCGAGTACGATGAGGAAGGCCGCCCAGAAGTCTTTCTCCTTGCTGATGAAATAGTAGCTCAGCAGGATGATGGCCGCAATGGCGATATTGAACTGCTGCATCTGCACACCGTTGAGCAACTCATGGGCGCAGAACCAGTAGATGAAGACCTGCTGATAAGTCGTGAAGTTGTTATGACGGATGGCTACGTAGAGTAGCAACGTCAATGCGACGAGCCACAGGAGCATACCCAGCCATGTAGGAGGGATGGCAAAGGGTGCGATGACCAGCGAGAAGGTGGGACCGTAGTGGTTCATGTCGAAGTACTCGGCAGGATACTCGATATAGAGAGGCAGCTTGTCGACCACGTGCCAATAGACAGACTTGAAGATGAGGAAATTGTTCTCCCTACCGTGTCCGAAACGTGTCATGCCAGTGACGGCGATAATCATCCAGAGCCATAGCAAAGTACGACGGTCAGTGAGAAATAACTTGAGTTTTTCTTTCATTTGCTTCTATTTTTGTGCAAAGATACAAAAAAAAGTGAAAAGTGAAAAGTGAAACGTGAAAAAATTATTATCTTTGCACCGATGAATGAGAGAAGTAAGATATCGGTCGTCATCAATACCTATAATGCGGCACAGTTTCTCAGGGAGGTCCTTGAGGCCGTGAAGGACTTTGACGAGGTACTCATCTGTGACATGGAGAGTACGGATACGACCCTCGATATTGCCCGCGAATATGGTTGTAGGATTGTGACGTTTCCCAAGGCTGACCATAAAAGCGCAGAGCCGGCAAGGACCTTTGCCATTCAGTCGGCTGCCTGTCATTGGGTGTTGGTGGTGGATGCCGATGAGATCGTGACGCCCCAACTGCGTGCATGGCTGTATCAGCATATCGAACAGGAGAATGCTGCAGAAGGATTGTATATCCCCCGTTTGAACAAGTTTATGGGAAAGACGATGACCTGTGCCTATCCCGACTATCAGTTGCGCTTCTTTATCCGCGAAGGTACGGAGTGGCCTCCTTACGTACACACCTTCCCGAAGGTCAACGGACGGTTGGACTATCTGCCGAAGGGTCAGAAAGAACTTGCCTTTGTCCATCTGGCCAACGACTCCATTCATACCATTATGGAAAAGGACAACCGCTACAGCGACAACGATGTGGAGAAGAAAGCACATAAGAACTATGGTGCGGGAGCTCTGCTCTGGCGACCGTTTTGGCGGTTCTTCAAGTGCTATGTGATGGAGAGTGGATGGCGTGACGGTGTTCACGGACTGATCTATGCAGGGCTGAAGGGCGTCTATCAGTTTGAACTCGTAGCGAAAATCATTGAGAAGAGAGTGAAGAATAAATAGCGGAGGGACAATGATGTATTATCTGGTGTATGGTGTCTTGTGGCTCTTTTCTTTGCTACCGATGTGGGTGCATTATGTGATTGCAGACGGCATCTATCTGATTGTTTATCGACTTGTCGGCTACCGTAAGAAACTGGTACGCAAGAATCTGGCTGACAGTTTCCCTGAGAAGACGAAAGAAGAGTTGCAAGCCATAGAAAAAGGCTTTTATCACTGGTTCTGCGACTATCTGGTGGAGACCATCAAGATGATGACCATCAGTGAGAAGAACCTGAAGCGCCGCATGGTTTTCAAGGGTGTTGAAGGGGCTGACGAAGTATTGGAGAGCGGTCAGTCGATAGCCCTTTATCTGGGACACTATTGCAACTGGGAATGGGTCACCTCGATGCCGCTCTGGGTCACTCCGAAGGCGCATTGCGGACAAATCTATCACGTACTGGAGAATGCTGCTTTTGATAAATTGTTCCTGAAGCTGAGAGAGCGGTGGGGTGCCGAAAGCATACCGATGGCAGAGACGTTACGACGTGTGGCCACCTATCGCAAGCAAGGCCAGCCGATTATGATTGGCTATATCTCAGACCAGGTCCCATTCTGGAATAATATCCACCACTGGCTCGACTTTCTGAATCACGATACCCCTGTGCTGACGGGTACCGAGCGCCTGGCTCGAGGGGCCGGACACGCCATCTTCTACCTCGACATGCATCGCGTGCGCAGAGGCTATTACGAGGCAACGCTCAAACTCATTACCAGAGATCCGAAGCAGACGAAGGATTACGAACTGACTGATGCTTATTTCCACCTGTTGGAAGAGAGTATTCGAAGGGATCCGGCGTGTTACCTTTGGACGCACAACCGCTGGAAACGGACACACGAGGAGTTTAATCTGCGCTACGACGAGACCACAGGGCGAGTGGATATCACTTCGAGTGTTGAGGAGTTGAGGAAGGAAGGAGTCAGGAGACAGGAATCAGGAGACAGGAGTGAAGAATGATTTTCGTACACGATAAGGGTCGGATGGCCAATAATATGTTGCAATACGGACATGTCTATGCCTGGGGCAGGGAACATGGTCGTAGGACGGTGTCGATGCGTTTTGCCTATAAGTATCCGTGGTTTCACATCTGCCATACCCCATATCATCATTTCCTTACTTATGTCTTTGCGAAGTATGCGGCCAAGTGGAAACTCATACCTACTGTCCGCTTCGATGAGGAGGGGGCCGACTATAGTCGCGAGGAAAAACAGATGCTCTGTCGGAAAATGATTGTCGTGGGCGGTTGGCAGGCACGATGGTATGATCTCTTTCTGAAATACAAACCTGAGATTCTGCAACTTTTTGCCTTCGATGAAGCAGTTAAGGTCCATGTGGATGATGTGATGCATCAGATTCCTGCTGAGACCTTGCGTTTAGGCGTGCATATCCGGCGTGGGGACTATCGCACATGGCAGGGAGGAAAATACTATTATACCGATGATCAGTATCTCAGTGTTATCCGTCAGTTCCTGGCTTTGTATCCAGAACGGCAGTCGGTGATCTTTATCTGTGGTAATGACCCGGAACTGGATCAGGAGAAATATCGTCAGGCACTTTCAGGTCAGACGGTGGTCTTCCCAGAAGGCAATCCTGCGGAAGATATGTATCTGTTGTCGTGTTGCGACTATCTGATAGGAGCGCCGAGTACCTTTACGCTGGTGGCCTCGATGTATCATGACACGCCGCTCTATTGGATCAAAGATCCTCAGGCACCTCTGACGGAAAGGGCTTTCGGGAAGTTCGACGATTTATTCCGACAGATTATTTAGCAGACTGTCAGCGTCAATAGTCTCGTTGATGATTCGCTTCGGAGAGCTGTATCCTGAAGAGAGCACATCCCGATCCTGATGATAATAAGGTGTGCGAAGACCTGAGAGATGGAAGAGCAGCTGACAGACATTATCGAGCATTGCCCGTCGTGAGGTGGCTTCCCGGAGTTGCGTGATATGTTCAGGATGAGTGGCTGCATATTTATCGGAGCACCAAACGACGAATGGCACCATATATTGCCATCGGAGTACCTGACGGGGGTCACTGCCCATGTTCCAGTCATCGCGTCCAAGGTTCTCACGGTAGTCGTAGACTTCTTCACCATGATCGGACAGGTAGACGACAATGGTACTCTCGTTTGCATAGAGATTGATAATTTGTTGGAGTACGTAGTCGTTATAACGTGTGGCATTGTCGTAGTGGACAATATCCTCTCGCATATCTTCAGTAAGCCAAGACTCCTGACGGAAACTGAGACTATCCTCATCATAATAGGCAAAGTCTTTTGGATAACGGTAATCGAAACCGACATGCTGTCCCAGAAGATGGAAAAGCACCAGTCTCTTTCCATTTTCCTGTCTCCTGCCTCCTGTCTCCTGTCTGCTGTCTGCTGACTCCTGACTCCTCCTATAATACTCCACCAACTGTCCGTCGAACTCGAAGGTACTATCGTTGGTCTCATGGTAACAGGCCTTCATGATTTGCGGATGATAGAGGTAAGTGTTCAGGGAGTAAGCAAAAACAAAACCCATATCGAAGTTCTTCTGGTTATCGTACATGGCCACATGGAAACCGTTCTTCTTATAGACGGCCGTGAAGGGCGGTGCCGAAGACCAGTCTTCATGATGCCCCAGGCTGTTGCAGCTGAGTAGGTTGCGGATGACGCGCGTCGTCTGGTTATAAGGACTCACCATATCTGTGAAGACAAATAATCGACCTTCTTGTTGTTCGTGACTGAGGAAGGGAGTGGTCTGCAGAGGATAACCGTAGATGGCTGCGTGCTCACGGATATAGGATTCACCGATGACGACGATGACGTTCAGCGAGTCATCGTTTGTGTCCTGGGGGAGAACTTCTATTTGTTCTGCCAGTCTGATGACTCTCGACATCTCTTTCTCGGCGATGCTCATGTCATAGAACGAGACCACAACCTTGGTGACGAGGTCATCCGGATTACGCTGGTGACTGCGCCATTCATCTACTTGGTTCATCTCCTCACACTGAAACAGTTTGATGTAGTTGTAACTGAAGATGATACCTCCGACCAAAAGGATTACCGCTATGCTCTTGAGAGTCTTTGTGGTCTTGGGACCCTTGCACCATTGATTAACTCTCAAACGGCTCTTCTCTGCGATGATATTCAAGACGATCATGCCTACGACGCATAATGGGACTTGCCAGAGGTGGGGCTTGTCGAGCATGGATTCCAGGAATTCCTTACTCTCGCGGGCATTGGTCTCTACGAACAACGTGATGACATTGGGTGAGATATTCATGCCGAAGATCCATTCGAGCACAATCTCTGTAGTGAAGAGTATATAGATGATGATATATGCCAATGCCTTCACAATACGGCTTTTGCACAAGGTGACGATAGAAGCCAGGATGTAAGCGTGCAGAAAGATGAGCATCCAACGCGGAATAGGGTTCTTTGTCACAGATATCCAACCTATCAGCACGATATAGGCCAGCATCAGCGGCCATTGTTCTGCGATGGGTTTCATCAAGTTAACTTCCTTTATCTTCATACGCGGTTGGGGCTTAGGGCAAAAGACGGTCTTGTGTCATGCGTTCCATATACTGTTGGATAATGGCCTTCAGTTCACGCTCCATCTGCTTCGGCTGCCTACCCACAAGGTTGTGCTGCATCAGCGAGTCGTTGAGCGCATAGAACCCGATGGTCTTCTCACCGTCGAATTGCAGGACATGATCTTGTTTCACATACTGGTAGACACCATTCAGATAGTTCACGGCCCACGTGTCTTCTGCAGCAGTATTCAGCAGGTCGATGCCGAAGGCGAGATAGGGTTTCTGGTAATGGAGCATTCCCATCACGGTTGGCAGGATGTCAATCTGTTGGGCTATCTTGTCTTGTATCTCAGGCTGTCGCTCACTCTCAGGCTCATAGATGATAATCGGTGAGCAGAACCCTCCGAGGTCGGTCTGATACTCTGCATGGTCAGAGAGGTTGGTGTGGTCGCTGGTGAGCACGAAGATGGTGTTCTTGAACCAGGGCTCTTTGCTGGCCGTCTCGAAGAACTTGCCGATGGCCATATCCGTATAACGGATGCATTTGTGGATCACGATGCCCTCTTCCGGAAAAGTCTCTTTGTATTGTTCCGGCACCACGTAGGGATGATGGCTGCTGGCGGTGAAGACGGCCGTCATGAAAGGCTCCTGCATCTCTGACATCTTCTTGACATAGTAATGCAGGAAGGGTTCGTCCCAGATGGCCCATGTACCGTCGAAGTCTTTCTCACCCCCAAAACGGTGATCGTCTTCATAGTCCTCACGTCCGTAATACTGTTGGAATCCAGTGGCGCGGGAGAAAGCCAGGAAACCCATTGATCCTCGCTGTGCCCCGTGGAAGAATGCAGTCTGGTAGCCTTCGTCAGCCAACAGTGAAGCAATGCCGCTGACATGGTTCATGGAGGCGGGTGTCAGGAAGAAGGGCTCTACAAACATCGGGATGCTCGAGAGAATGGAAGGCATTCCGTCGATGCTCTTCCGACCGTTACAATAGGAGTGCGAGAAGGAGGTGCTCTTTGCAATCAGCTGATCAACGTAGGGGGTATAACCCTTGTAGTGTCCTCCCTCCAGCGTCTTATTGAGCGCACCGATATATTCCCGTCCAAAACTCTCGACAATCAGTACCACCACATTCTTCTTTGTCATAGGTACGGTGTCTGTTGGTGTATGGATTGGACTATAGACGGCCTCCATCTCCTGAGGATTATTGAAATATTCAGGAACTACAAACACATCTTTTCCGATAGTCCGATAGAGCGAGAATGGGGTGTTCAGCACCAATGCGGCCTCGATAGGACGGTCCACATACTGATTGGCATTGCTGATGGTGATAGGACGTACAGCAGTAGTAAAACCACCTCGGATACCAGCCACTACGAAAGGCGCTACCGCACAGAGTGAAAGCAGCATCGCCAGGTCATAATGCCACCAGCGATAACGGCTATTCCCGACTTCTGGCTTACGGTAGAATCTGTAGAGCGCCCATACCACTAAAGCGAAGATGAGTACAAGGTAAAAGTGACTGACGGTTTCCTTGAAGAAGATAGAACCAAGATTTCCTTCATTCGAGAATTCGCTGAAGACCGTCGTCGTCGTTCTGCGCATGGTGTACTGGAAATAGACGCTGTCGCAGAGATTCACCACGAGTGCCAAGGCGTTGATAATCACAAAGACCCATCGGCAAACCTGTTGGTAGAGGTTGTTCTCCTTACGATGCCAGGGCAAAAGCATCAGTACGATATATGGGATATTTGTGACGAGGATGGCAGAGGTGTCGAAGACCAGTCCACCTGCGAACATCTCACAGAGGTGGGTGAAGGTGAGCCCCTGCTCAAAGTAGCTGAAGTTCACCAGCAGATAGATGATACGTGCCAGGAAATATACGACATATACCATCAGCAGGTTGCAGATGGTCGCTGCCAGAGGTCTCAATAACACATTTACTTTTCTCATCTTCTAATTCTTCCCTTTCTCCTTCAGGTCCTTTGTCGTGGCTTGAAGGATGGCCTTTCCCATTTTTACCAGACGTGATGTCTCACTACTCTTGTTGGTCATGACCTGCTGCGATTCCAGATCGTATGCCATAAATCCCGTACTGTCTGTCAGCGAGAACCCGTTGTTGAAGTTGTGTGTGGCAAAGGGATACCTGTAGGATTTGCTCAGTACGTCACGACTCCAAAGGAAATTGTCGTGTGGTAACCGCAGCTGTGCCAGCAAGGTGGCAGCAAGGTCTGTCTGGTTACAGAATGTGGCGATGTCCTGATGTGCCTTGACGGCTCCACCTGTCCATACCAGTGGAATCTTATTGCGAAGAGGCTCTGACTCGGTATAGGGACCGTAGTCGATGCTGTGGTCTGGAAGGAAGACAATCAACAGATTCTTCCATTGTGGTGTCTGCTTCAGTTTGTTGATGAAGTCACCGATACACTGATCCAGATAGTAGAAGGCATTCGGGACTTCTTCCTCATATTTCTTCACAGGCACATCCCATGGCTGATGGGAGCTGAGGGTGGAGAAGCCGATGAGGTAATGCTCGTCCTGAGGCATCGAGGTGATCTGCTGATAGAGCGTACCGAAGGTGATGTCGTCTCTTACCCCCCAGTTAGCGGAGTTCTGTTCTTCGCTGTTGTAATCGGCTTTCCATGTGAGTTTCTCCCAACCCGTAGCAATCAGATAGCTACGCATATTCGTGAAGTTGATGTCACCGCCATAGAGATAGTAGGTGTGATAACCTTCCTGTTGCAGACTGGAGGCAAAGCTAGGTAGGAGATTGGTCTTCTTGGGCATCTTCATGACCGACGATGTGGGGAACGAGGGGTAGCCGCTGTAAGTACAGACCGTTCCTCGGTCTGTGCGCCAAGTGTTACCGTAGCAGTTGGAGAAGTTGATGCCTTCTGTCTTCAGCCGCTGAAGGTTGGGCATGACATCTGCCAGGAAATCACCCGCACTCTCCATCAGCACGATGACGATGTTTGGACGTTCTGTCGTCAGCAGGGTGTCAGTGTCTACAGAAGTGGTTGGATACAGACCTTCCATCAGCTTGTTACACTCGTCATCAGTATAGAAATTATAGTCAACGATATTGTTGGCCGTTTTCTCGAAAGAGGACAGAAAACTGAATACAGGATTCACGGCCGAGTGGTTGAGAAACTGGTTCTGTGAGTAATACACCTGTCCAACGTTGGTTGTCGATTCATCTAGACCCCCGCGGATGCCAATCACGATAAGGGGTATGCAGAAAACATAGAAGATCGTCTCATAGAGTTGACAGTGGACAGTTGACAGTGGACAGTTGTGATTACCATGCTGCGGATTTTTCCCGCCCTGTGAGTAATCATAACTGTCCACTGTCAACTGTCCACTATTCACTATAAGAATGTACCCTAGATAAATAATGAGCGTCAATACTATAAATGCGATAATTCTCCAGATGATATATCCCGTCGATACGCTGGCAGCCATATCGCCTGGAGTGTCGAGGAATTGCAGGCACGAGGCATCAAGTTTGAATCCCCAGAAGGGATAGAGGCTGGTGTCAGCCACAAAGGCAAGTGAAAAGGCGATGGCGATGATAATGAAATAGATGCGGAGGCTCCACCTCAGTATCTTTTCATTTTTCCACCAGACGCTGAAGATGGTCAACAAAAAAGGAATGATGAGGACATAAAGTGCTGTAGAGAGATCCAGTGAAAGTCCGTGAGTGATCACCTGCCACACATCGCCTGCGGTAAACTCATGCCCATTCTTACAACAGAGCATAAAGCCAGCCTTTGCGATGATGAACACCATCACCGTCCACAGGTAAACCTTTATTAGAAATGAAATTCGCCTATAGAAGAAATTAACGTTTCTCATCTCTTTGGTAATTAAACCTCTCAGTTCTCAGTTCTAAACTCTCAGTTCTCTAGACTTGTTGCATGTCGTGCAACTTTTTGTAGTATCCGTCAAAACTCAGCAGTTCCTCATGTGTGCCGCGTTCAACGATCCTTCCCTCGTGCAGTACGCAGATCTCATCAGCATTCTTGATCGTTGAGAGCCTATGGGCGATGGCTACTGTCGTACGCGTCTTCATCAGCCGCTCCAGTGCATCCTGTACCAGTCGTTCACTCTCCGTATCCAGCGCTGAGGTGGCTTCGTCCAGAATCAGGATCGGCGGGTTCTTCAGAATCGCCCTGGCAATACTCACACGCTGACGCTGACCGCCGGAGAGACGACCTCCGCGGTCACCGATGTTCGTATCAAACTCTGCCTCTGAGGCCATGATGAAGTCGTAGGCATTGGCAATTCTTGCGGCTTCCTCGATGTCGTCCTGAGTGGCATTGTCTACGCCGAAGGAGATATTATTTCGGAAGGAGTCATTAAAGAGAATGGCCTCCTGATTCACGTTACCGATTAGTTTCCTCAAATCGTGGACACCGAGATCCTTCACGTTAATGCCGTCTATCAGCACTTCACCCTCCTGGACATCGTAGTATCTGGGTATCAGATCCACCAATGTCGACTTTCCACTGCCGCTCTGTCCCACGAGGGCGATGGTCTTGCCTTTAGGAATCGTGAGGTTGATATCCTTCAGTACCCATATCAATTGTCCTGTCTCCTTGTCTCCCTGCCTATAGGCAAAGCTCACATTCCTGAACTCTATCTGGTGCTCGAAGCTTGGCAGGCGCTTGGGATAGGCTGGCTCCTTAATAGTATTCTCAGCCATCAGGATCTTATCCACGCGCTCCATCGAGGCCAGACCCTTAGGGATGTTGTAGCCAGCCTTCGAGAAGTCCTTCAGGGGGTTGATGATCGAGTAGAGCATCACCATATAGTAGATGAAGATCGGACCGGAGAGGGTGTGGTTGTTGATGACGAGGATGCCACCGAACCACAGCACGATGACGATCATGATGGTGCCTAAGAACTCTGACATCGGGTGGGCCGACGACTGTCGGATATTGACTTTCATGATGTCGTTTCGGTAGGCGGAGTTGATGCGGTCAAAGCGTTTGTTCATCTTCTCCTCCGCATTAAATGCCTTGATGATTCGCAGGCCGCCCAGAGTCTCCTCCACCTGACTCATCGTGTCGCTCCAAAGACCTTGTGCCTTGATGCTTTGGGCTTTCAGCTTACGCCCTATCCAACCCATAAACCAACCCATGATGGGTACGATGATGAGGGTGAAGAGGGTGAGCTCCCAGGAGATGAAGATCAGGGCAGCGAAGTAGCTGATGATGAGTATCGGGTTCTTGAACAACATTTCGAGCGATGCCATGATAGAGTTCTCGATCTCCTGCACATCACCACTCATACGGGCGATGATATCACCTTTGCGCTCCTCGGAGAAGAAACCCAGTGGCAGAGCGGTGATCTTCTGGTAGAGTTGGTTGCGGATGTCGCGCACCACACCTGTACGGATGGGGATGATCGTCGCAGCCGAGAGGAAGTAGGCACCTGTCTTCAGGAATGTCATCACGGCGAGGAACAGGCCGATGAGCAGTAGGGTGGTGGTCTGTCCGAACTGGTCGATGAGTCCGTTCACGTAGTAGTTCATGTTGTTCATCAGTACTGTCTGGATGTTGCCCCAGTCCCAGGCCATCAGACTGGTGGCCGTCTCTGCGTCGCTTGTCTGGAAGAGAATCTGTAGGATGGGGATGAGGGCTGCAAACGAGAAGATGTTGAGTACTGCCGAGAGGATGTTGAACACCACCGACAGCACCAGGTATTTCTTGTATGGCGGCACGAACCGCCTCAGTACATTCAAAAACTCCTTCATATCCTATTATGCATTATGCATTATTAATTATGCATTCTCCGAGCAGTGTTGCGCTCGTAGAGCCAACAATGCGGACACGGACCGTCTCACCGATATGATGCCCGTTCTTATCGAATACCACCATCTTGTTCTGTTCTGTGCGACCACAAAGCTGTTCGCGGCTGCGCTTTGAGAATCCTTCAACCAGCACGTCGAACTCCTTACCTTCATCCTTCTTGTTCTGCTGGGCAGAGATCTCTGTCTGTAGTGCGATAAGTTCATTCAGCCTGCGGATCTTCTCTTCCTCAGGCACATCGTCGGGCAGGTGCTTCGAGGCGTAGGTGCCTGGACGCTCAGAGTATTTGAACATAAAGGCAGAGTCGTAGCCCACCTCCCGCATCAAACTCAACGACAACTGGTGATCCTCCTCCGTCTCAGAGTGGTAGCCCACGAAGATATCTGTTGAGAGTCCGCAGTCGGGGATAATACGTCTGATAGCTGCCACACGGTCCAGATACCATTCCCGCGTATATTTACGGTTCATCAGCTTCAGGATCCTGTCACTTCCGCTCTGTACGGGCAGGTGGATATGCTTGCACACGTTCGGCATCTCTGCTATCACCTGCAAGGTCTCGTCACTCATGTCCTTAGGATGACTCGTGGTAAACCGCACCCTCATCTCCGGCACTTCTTCCGCCACCTTCCGCAGGAGAAGTGGAAAGTTGACAGTTGACAGTTGACAGTTGTGATTACCATTCTGCGGATTTTTCCCGCCCTGTGAGTAATCATAATTGTCCACTGTCCACTGTCCACTATAAGAATTGACATTCTGTCCCAGCAGCGTCACTTCCTTATACCCCCGATCCCTCAGGTCGCGCACCTCTCTGAGGATGCTCTCTACGTCGCGACTGCGTTCACGTCCTCTGGTATATGGCACGATGCAGTAGTGGCAGAAATTGTTGCAGCCGCGCATGATACTCACAAAGCCACCGATCTTATGACCCAGACCGATTCTCTGTGGCACCACGTCCTTATAGGTCTCTGTGGTCGAGAGTTCGATATTCATCGCCTTGTGGCCTGTCTCTGCCTGTGCGATAAGGTCTGGCAGTGAGAGATAGGCATCAGGACCTGCCACAAGGTCGCAATGGTGATTCTCCAACAGATCCTGCTGTGCTCTTTCTGCCATACATCCCAGAACTCCGATGATTAACGGATTGTCAGTATTGTCCTGTCTCCTTGTCATTCCCGACCTATGGTCGCCTACCCGTAGCCTTTCCTTGTCTCCTTGTCTCCTGCGTTTTCGCTCAGCCGCAAGCGCCTCCAGACGATGATAGATCTTCTGCTCGGCATTATCTCGCACAGAGCAGGTGTTCAGGAATACGGCATCAGCTTCATCGATGTTGTCAGTGGTCTCGTAGCCAGCCATTTGCATCACGGAGGCTACTACCTCCGAATCGGCCACATTCATCTGACAGCCATAGGTCTCAATATACAATTTCTTCATTATATCTCTATTTTGCCTGCAAAGTTACTAAGTTTTTCCGAAAAAACATGTACCTTTGCAGCCAAAATGATAAAAAGGCTATGATTGGAGTATCAAAAACCTCGCTTTGGAATGAGTTTAAGGACTATGTGACGATCTTTATCGCTATGATGTCCTATTGTATCGGATGGAACATTTTCCTGTTGCCAAACAATATCACAACGGGTGGTGTGCCAGGTATCTCGTCAGTCATCTTCTGGGGTACAGGCATCCCTGTGCAGTGGACGTATTTCGGCATCAATGCGATTCTTTTGCTGATTGCCCTGAGGGTACTGGGATGGAAGTTCTGTGTAAAGACCATCTTCGCTGTCGTGGTGTTGACCGTAGCAACGACTTACGTCAGCGCCAACTATCACGGTCATCTGTTGCACGACGAGCCGTTTATGGCCTCAATCATCGGTGCTGTGTTCTGCGGCTCTGGCGTGGGTTTGGGCTTGGCGTCGAATGGCTCTACGGGAGGTACGGATATCATTGCTGCTATCGTGAACAAGTACCGTGATATCTCCTTAGGCCGTGTGATTCTCATCTGCGATGTGATGATTATTTCGTCCTCATTCCTTGTGTTGAAGGACTGGGAGAAAGTGATCTACGGTTATGTGGTGCTCTATGTGACGGCCTTCTGTATCGATCAGGTTGTGAACTCCATGCGGCGCTCCGTACAGTTCTTTATCATCTCCGACAAATACCATGAGATTGGTGAACGCATCAATCGTGAGCCCCATCGCGGCTGTACTGTCATCGATGCCCAGGGCTTTTATTCCGGTCGCGATGTGAAGATGCTCTTCGTATTGGCCAAGCGTCGTCAGAGCGACCTTATCTTCCGTATCATCAACGAGATCGACCCTCATGCTTTCGTTTCGCAGAGTGCTGTCATTGGTGTCTACGGCGAAGGCTTCGACCGCTTCAAAGTGCGTACGAAAAAGCCAAAAATAACGACGGAAGAGAAAGTTTAACCTAAAGATAACATTCTTTTTGATACAACATTCAGCATTTCTCCGTATCTTTGCACCGGACTTCCAGTTCTCCTCCTGAGCCAGGGGGAGTGAAAGGGGGGTCTGAAGAGAGATGAAGAAAGCACTCATGTATCTGTTGCTGGCGCTGGGCATTTGCCTGATTATGGCGTTCATAGGCGGGGCCGTTGTAGGTTTCGTCTCAGGAGTCATTGACGGCTATAATGAGTCTGTTCCAGGCACGACGGATTCGAAGAACATCCTCATTTCCAGCGGAATGGTTGTTGTGCTTCTGGCGTGTGTAGTGCTTCAGATTGTGTTTCTCCGTTTACGCTATGCGTCGTACGATGTAGGCTCTATCCCCAAGGCGCAACGCTGGAAGGTGATGGCTTGGCTGGTTCCTGCGATGGTAGGTCTCGCCCTGATCTATCTCCTCATGTATAATCCTCTGGCAGATTCCAATGAGACCACCCGGAGTTCTTATTTCTGGATTAAGGAACATCCGTTTATCTCATTGCCTTATCTCATTCTGATAGAGGCTACGGGCGATTTGATTCTCTTTGGCGCCGTACTTCGTGAGATTTTGCAGTGGAAGCATTATCCACAGATAGTGTTACCGGTCTTTGCGGCCGTCCTGAGCTTCTCGTCAGGTCTTTTCAGTTCTACGATGCTCTTTGTTCCAGCCTTTTTGTTGGCGATGCTCGAGGGCTATATCTATGAGTACAGCCGCAGTGTCATTCCTGTGATTATCGCCGATGCCATTTTCTGGATAGCGATGGTGGGTCTGTTGGGCGTTTCCATTCCTGGCTGGTGCTTCTTCGTAGGTTGCCTCCTGATTGTCCCCAGCACCTATTTTGTCGTTCATACGATGGAACCCTACAAACCCATCGACTAAATTAGAATTCTCTTTCATACGATTCTTTTCATAATGCTTTTAATATTAGTTGGTTAATAATAGTTGATACACTTAAGCCTCACAGCGATGCGAGACCTTTGTGCCGTTATACGACTCACGGGACTGTCCCCGTGAGCAATGAAGCCATAGCTGTCCATCCATAACTAATCAGTATCCATCATTCAATCAATCTGAAAAAGAATAATACTGCAGCATAGGCTATTGGTATACCCTTGGCATAACCGATAGTCATATTATTACGGTCAACTACCGTTCCATCCGACTTGACTCGTCCTATATGCATATTGTTTCGATCCTTGACCTCTCCATTATTGTTCACCTCCCCAATCATCATATTCGAGCGGTCTAAGATGCTACCATCATCCTTAATCCGTCCAATAGTCATATTATTCCTATCCACAATGTAACCATCGCTTTTGAATCGGCCAATAGTCATATTCGAGCGATTATACACATATCCATCCGAACCTATCTTTCCGATGGACATATTCGAACGATCATACAATGACTGACCGCTTATCGTCTGGCATATCATGAATAACATGACAGCAAACAATGCTTTTCTCTCAAATCCTCTCATCATAATCATTTCATCGATTTATCAAGACCTTCTACGAAGCCCTTTATTTCACTCCCAAAACCATCTAATGATATGATAGCACTCTTCATGAAGTATCCAACGCACTCTCCTCGCGCAACCATTTCTTCCAATTTGCTTATTATATTCTAAAGAAAAATGCATCAATCAAAGATAAACGAAATTGTATCTTCAAATTCCTTGATGACCTCAGGCAACCTGGGGTTATCCTTACGAGATATAAAAGCCATAAAATTCATCTGACCATCCATTTTCCCCTCTGCGGTTTGGATATAGTAAAGGTCATGATGTTCATAGGTGTTGAACCATCGCACAAACAGACGATCACGAAACGCTTGCTTTTCATCTCCTGTTTCTGTGACATAAAGCATCACGTCATTATTCCTTTCAAAAAACTCCTCAACAATTGCAATTAGCGTCAATCGGAATCTGGGATCAAGCGGTGACCGCTTATGTTCGCGATTTGTAATATCAAGTGCGTAGGCTCCACTGGGAACGATGGAGAAATCTTCTTCCAGACAGATGTCGTATTCTACGCCATAATCTGTTCTGAAATAATAATGCTGAGGTTTGTCTTCTCTCTGCTTTACCCTATAGGGGGCATGCAGATTGATAATTTCCAATCTGAGCGTGTTCATAGTAAGCAAGATTTAAAGTATTTGACAATTAGTTATCGAAGAATCCTTGTTGACTCATTGCTTCCAACTCCATTCTTGCCTGCATCTGGCGCTCTTTCTTTCTGCGCATAAAGTCCTTGAATGCTGCACGGACTTCTTCACGGGTTCTTTTGATTTTTTCCATATCCTATTTTATTTAATGAAACGTTAACGCCGCAAAGATACGAACTATATTTGAGATTTCCAAACAATTCGTGATTTTTTTGATTTTATAGACAACTTTTGGGCCTGGCTCATCTCAGATTTCTGTTGA
>Ga0326513_10001133_pt1 | contig 21630 bp, 14 predicted proteins | sample 2_2465_0518_D_FD_203654 | JGI IMG/M metagenome (GOLD analysis project Ga0326513, IMG submission 203654) | Bovine rumen microbial communities from UC Davis, California, United States - 2_2465_0518 | ecosystem: Host-associated > Mammals > Digestive system > Stomach > Rumen | place: USA... | reverse complement strand
CTTCGGCGAGGCCGAGTTTTTGGCGGATTTGGGTCTTGCGCTGGTAGATGGTTTGGAGACTTTGGCGCGTGAGCATGTTGATCTCCTTGGTGGAAAAATCCGCTTTGAGTAAACAACAAAGTTGCAGCTCCTTTTCGTTCAACACATCTTTGTATTTGTCCCTAAGACGTGTATAGAAGCCATCATAGACCAAATCGATAGTCTGGTAAATGCTTTGCCAATCTATAAGGGCATTGGCGGTTGTCTCGTTCAATGCCATGAGACGTGCAAGCAGCTGTTGGTTAGCTTCGGTGGGTGTTCCGGCAATCGTTTTGATGACACCCAATTGCTGCAACATCAGTTTGCGGACACTTTCCTTATCGTCCGATTTATCTGCGGAAGCCAACATGTTTCGCAGGGTCTCAATCTCTTCTTCTTTCTCCAAAAGCTGCCGTTGACGGCGGTAGTACAGATATACAAACAATAGGCACAAGCTAAAGACTACGCCGATAAGTCCAACGAGGAGTACCGTTTGCCGTTGCTTTGCCAACTTCTGTCGCAACACCTGTTCGCGCAAGTCACTCATGGAGCGTTCTTTGGCTTCCGCCACACGGTAACGGATATAATCATTTTCCTGCCATTGGTTGTTATACGTGGCTAAAGGCATCATCTGATAGTTGCCGTGCAGCGCATAGTTCAGCACTTGCCGGTGAGCCAACAAACCTGCTTCGGCGGATGGCGAAGAGATTGTTTCCTTGTAGGTCTCAAATAGTTCTTCCGCCTCACGCATATAGCGGTCGGCACGCTGTTTGTCGCCCTTGTTGAGCCACAAACGCGACAATGAATAAAGGCTTTCCACCAATAGCCAACTCTCCCCTTTCCGATAGATAGCAGCCAGTTCTTCGTGCATTCGGATAGCGCGGTCGGTCTGCCCGATTTCTCCTAACAGATCCGCATAATTACGGCGTACCACATTAACAATAAACGCGGAGTCCGAAGTATGTGCAATCGCTTTCTCAAAGCACTCTCCCATTTTGTCGTATTCGCCCAAATAGAAATACGTAATTGCCATGCCGTTATACACACGCACCACTTCGTCCAGATGGATGGCTTTCTCGTCACCGAGACGGATGAGGGCTTCCGTGTAATCGCACACGTGCTCATAATCGTAATCACGCATAGCCAATTCGGCAGATATACGAAGCAAAATCACTTCCCAGATGTGTTCGCCCTTCTTTGCTGCTATCTCCTCGGCATATCGCTGCTGGCGTTGCAACACTTGTTGTGCCTTTTCTTTGTCATCATTCCACCACCAATAGAAAGCCTCCTCCATGCCCGCTTTCATCATATAATCCTCGTACTCGCCGTCTTGCAGCCACCTGTTGCGGAAATACTGCGCCGCCCAACAGATCATGGAGTCTTCGGACAGCGATTGCATGGTATTGGCGCGTATGTCTGCCACGCAAAACCAGTACAGGGCTTTTGATTCTTCCGGCAACCGGTCAGGGCGTACTACTTCGCGCAGTATTGCCATTGCTGAATCGCGGTTGCTATACAGCAATGCTTCCGCCGTCTCAATCCGGTCGCGGTCTCTGTGCACGCTGCAACTCGCAAAGAGCAACATCGCTATCGCTACTAATGCCAACATATGAGTTTTCATTTTCGGTAGAATTGCAAAATTTTTAATGAAGCCAGTCTAAAAAATTGTCAGGAGTGATAACTACCGTTTCTTTTATGTTATATGCCTCAAGAAATGATTTCGGGAAGGTTGTTCTGCCCTTATTGGGACTCCATTTCATTTCAAAAGCTGTCATGGTTCCATCAGATTCTTCAATGTAGTCAATCTCCTGTTGCTCTTTTGTGCGCCAGAAATAGATATTGGCATATCTGGAGTTATAATGATTGTATTTAATGCGCTCGGATATAAAGAAATTCTCCCATAATGCCCCCATATCCTGTCGCAGTTCTATCGGATTAAACTGTTGAATAACAGCATTGCGCACACCATTATCATAGAAATATATCTTTTTTGATTTCTTCAATTCATTGCGAACATTCCTACTTAAGCCATTCAAGCGAAATACGATATAGCATTTTTCTAACAAATCCACATATTTCTCCACCGTCTTATTATCAGTTCCGACAGTCTGCGCCAATTCATTGTATGAAACTTCACTACCAACTTGTAGGGCTAAGGCGACCAATAATTTTTCCAACAAAACAGGTCTGCGCACACCTTCCATAGATAATAAATCTTGATACATATAGCTTCCCGACAAATTAAGCAATATATCGCGCGGATTATCTATTCCCATAACAACATCGGGATAAGAGCCGTAAATCAGCCGTGATTCGAAAGTCTGCTTTACCCTAATCAAACCGCCATCATCATATATCTCCTTAGTAGAAAACGGATAAAGATGATATTCGAATTTCCGCCCTGTCAAAGGCTCATTCAGTTTACCTTGTAGCATAAAAGAGGAGGAACCTGTTATTAACAACTGAACATCTTTGAAATGATCGGTTATAAGTTTAAGTTTAATACCTATACCTTGAATACGTTGTGCTTCGTCCACCACAACAATCCGTTTTCCTGCTAATTGCTGAGACAAATTTGCCAAATTGGCATTTTCAAGGAACTTGTGTTGTTCGGGATCATCGCAATTTATTCTGAGTATTTGTTTTTCGGTAATGTCTTCTGGCAGGTCAGCCAATATTTGCTCAAAAAGGGTGGATTTCCCCACCTGCCTTGCGCCAATGAGAATAATAGCCTTGCCGTGAAACATGTGATTTCTAATCACCGATTCAAGTTGTCTTTTAATTAGTGCCATATTGTTTTTGTATTTTACGCCACAAAGGTACAAGAAAAGAATGGAATGTGCAAATTTTTATGCCATTTTTGGGATTATAATCCTAAAAAGTAGTACATATTTAGGATTTTCAAATGTATTAATAGTATCGAAGTCGCGACAAACGCCATTATCCATCGGGCTTGATAGCATATTCTAACCTGCAAAATGACCAATATGCAAACACTATCGATTATTCACCTTTACGCATAAAGTTCAATTATTTTTATGTGTTTAATTATTTTTGAACGAAATCGGCGCAAAAACACTACATTTTATTGAATTATGCAAATTTTGTTTACGGTATTTATAATATTGTGGGTGATTTGTTCAGTGTAATGGAGTTTTCTGTTTTCCTAATTGCCGGTTATTAAGATTTGGGTGTGTGTTGGAGAGGGTTGTGTTGGAGGGGGTTGCCAACAACGCTCCGATTGACGACACAAAAATTGTTTCAGTGCAATAAACGATGCTCATGCAGAGTGACGATTAGCGAAATACGAAGAAAATAGAAACGCGAGCCTGACGACTCGCGCACATAACAAAGATGAATCCTGATAGCATTCGGAATAAGGAACAAGCGTTTAATTTATACTTGCCATTCAATTTCTCTCAAGCAGGCGGGGAGTTTGGTTCCGGCGGCTTTATGATGTGCCACGCAGGCGCTCGTCAGAAGCGGCGATCTATGATTAAGTTATTGCATAACAAATGTAATGGTCGCGCTTCTTCCTCTCAAATCAATTTGATCTCCTATGGAGATATTTATTGTGATAGTCTTTCGGGCAAGGGCAATCTATGTGATTATGCAAACAGGGCATGGTTAATCCTTCTGCTCTTCAAAAGGCAATGTCGGCAGAGTGAACTTGTCAAAATCCGACTCAAACAGACGGTCCTGGATGACGCGGTATTTCTCAAATTCCGTCTCTGCAAAAGCTTGTGCGAACTCATGCGAGACCGAGCCGACATCGGTCAGTATTCTATCGTCAGTGGCTTCCAGAATGATGTCAATACGTTTCGCCCAATCCTCCATGGTCATCGGGATATGCCGTTTGGCCATACGTTCGGCTGCGTCCAAAACAGAGTTGACCAATTGTCCCATGTCTTCCAATTCGGCTTCATTGAGATAGTTCTTGGCAATGCTCACATCGGGTTTGACAATCTTCCCGTGCGGAGCATTCTCCCAAGTGGTAAGCCCCATGTGCTCTTTCTCCGCATTGGCGCGCGACACAATCAGTTCCGCAGCCGTCTGTCCGTGTACGGCGTAGTGCATCTTGTTCTGCACTTTGGCGAAAAACTCCCGCGTAGTAGGCGCATCGCGGTTATAGTCGATAGCCGTTGCATATATATCCGTCAGTTTCTGGTAGAAGCGTCGTTCGGAGAGTCTGATCTCACGAATTTCTGCTAACAGGTGCTCGAAGTAATCCTCGCTGATGAAGGCTCCGTTTTCCATGCGTTTTTTGTCTATTACATAGCCACGAATGGCAAACTGCCTTAACACAGCCGTACACCACTGCCTGAACTGCGTTGCACGTATGGAGTTGACGCGGTACCCGACTGAGATGATGGCATCTAATTTATAGAATAATGTCGAGTATGTTTTGCCATCCTCGGCAGTGTGTGCAAATTTTGCACACACTGATTCTTGCAGCAATTCTCCCGTCTCGAAGATATTCTTCAGGTGCTTGGTTATTACTGATCTATCTACATCAAACAAGGCGGCGATGGCTTTTTGCGAAGCCCAGATGGTCTCATCTTGGTAGAACACCTGCACGCCTTGCGCCTTGTCTTCGGCTTGGAAGATCAAGAACTCAGCTGTGGAGTTGCGTATTTGTAGTTGTTTGGACATATATCTGATAATCTGTTATCCGTTGTGTTTTGTGTTAATCGATTCGTGTTTTATATACCCTCTCTATTTATAAGTCAAAAAAGACCTAAAATCTATCACTTCAAAAGCAACTTTTTTCATTCCGATTGCAAAGCTGAAAGTTCAATATATCGTTTTGGATCAAAACCATTGTTTTGTGGTTCGCCATGGGAGAGATAGCCGAACTGATTAGAGAGGATTTGAGTCTTACTAATCTGCGCATTGATATTGCGATGCGAGTGACCATAAATCCAATAGTCTATACCCGAATCGGCAATATAATCGCCCAATTCCACTGTGAAAGCACCATTGATAGTGCTTCCTTTGAATTCATCAGCCGTACATAACTGCGTGGGCACATGGTGAGTAAGTACGATTTTCGTCTTGGCGTAGCTATTTGCTACTGCCTTTTTGATAAAAGCAAAGCAACGCTCATGTTCAGCATTGAAATTGCGGGCATTGAGGCGGTGTCCGTCATACTTAATGCGGTAGAAATCACTCACTCCGCGTTCTACGAGATATTCGTTCTCCGGCTCAATCTTCGACCAAAGGGTTGAGACGATGATATCAATCAGACCGCTTTCGCTATTAGAAGTAAGACCGCCTTCAGCTGTTAGATGTAAGACTTGATTGTAGTACGCTTTTACGTTAGGACGGATGTCTAAACAATATCCATCCGGCATAGTTGCCAAATCGTAGTAGCCGTAGAAATCATGGTTGCCGAGACACACGATGACTTGCTTGTAATTGCGTGCTGCCCAGTCCCAGAAATCGTACGCCTTATATGTCTCGCGTCCGGAATCCGGCAGGTCAAGGTATGCTGTATCCCCGGCAATAAGCAATATATCGCCCGTCACCTCCAACGGTTGCGCAGCCAACCATGCACGGTTATCCGGAAACTCCAGATGCAAATCACTCACAAATTGAATCTTCAAGCCTTGCTTTGGCTTATGCATAGCGATGTCAGACATTATCTGTATCAACATATCCGTGCGCTCCACCTCATCTACGGAAATAGCACATTCTACCTCTTCGTTGAGATTAGGACGCTGAAGCATTTGGGCGAACTGCTCCGACAAATATTGTTGTACGTCCGTCTCTGTCGCGCGAAAACGCGTCATGAAATCAGTGCAGTAATTGAGCACATAGATGATATCTTCGAAGTCCTTTGCTCCTCGCCAATCATATCCTCCGCGGGAAAGCAGCGCATCAATTTTTGTAGCAATATAATAAGGCGCAGGGAGACGATAAATCTTCTTTCCTGAAGGCAGTTGGTATTGTTCGCGATGCTCAAATCCCGGTCGATACCAACGGTTACCAAAACTCAGGCTCTTTTCCTCATAAGACATCACGTCCACCAACTCGCCATTATACACCCATCGGCAGATAACCGGCGGCTCCGATTCGGTATCGTTCTGAAAATGCTGTTTGCGGAGTTGTTCCTCAAAAGCTGCGTGCTCTGCATAGTTGGCGGAATTGACCACGCAGTCCACATCCGTTGTGGGTCTTGGCTCCAACGCCGCAGGATCGGAGGCATACGAACCGGCTAATGCGCCTCCAACATAGACAAGCCGCTCGTTCAGGTCTTGCATCCCTTCTGCAATCATTTGCAGACGCTCGTTATTGTTCCTCGACATAACGCTGGATGTATTTGTTCAGTTCGGCAACAGCAATCTCTCTTTCGCGGGAACGCCCCATACGCAGGGTGTCCGCGATGACCAGCAATTGGTACAACTCCTCGTCGCGCAAGGCGGCTTCCGGCACTGAAGGATACAGCGGAGTTATTTGTTGCCCGCGTGCATCGCCTTTTGCGTAGCGCCAAACAAACTGCTCGGAAGAATTGGAAACTTGTTCTTTTATCGGTGAGGCACTTACATATGCAGGAATACCACGGATGACGCGTCCAGTCTCTGCAGGGAAGACATAACCGAGACCATGAACCATAAACTCCTGTAGCGCCAGCGTGTTCACTCGTTTTTTGTTACGATCTACCAATTGCGCTTTTTTACTGCGTTCCAAACTCTCGCTTACACTTGAAGCACTCATATTGAGTTCTTCAGCCAGTTTACGAACAGAAAGGTTGCGTCCTTTGCTTGTTAATTTCTTTAATAATATGACAATATCTTGCTCTTTCATATCGTTGAAATTAAGTATTTTACATTGTTTTGTTCGCCGTTCGCGAATCGCGAACACTCAAATACGCTGCGAAGGTACGACTTTTATTTGAATTCTGCAAACCTTTTGGAACATAATCCGAAAAATTATATTATTTTTTGGAATACAATCCGTAATTTTGCAGTGTTTTTATGGAATCGCAGTGTATGTTAATCCTCTTGTTCCAGTGTGTTTTGTGTTAATCGATTTGTGTTTTATATACCCATCTTAAGTTCTGATAGATGTTTACATTATGTATTCTTTATGATATGTTATTACAAATTACTTTTTTATTCTGTATATCACATTTCGATCTCTTTGTTCAAACTTTTTCGGATAAACATCACGCTCCTTGGGAATATCTGTTGATATCATCCTACGCTCATAGATGTGAAATCGCAAACAGCTCTTCCTGTCCTTCAACAGCGCATCAACAATATCCTTACGCAAATAGAAAAACAAGTCAGAATCATTCACAAAATATACCGATGCTTCTACACCATTGATATCATAATATGTCATCGTATTTACATCAAATCGCAGTCTATATTGCAATGCTGTTTCTGTTTTCAAGAATTCGAAATTTCTATACCCGAACCTACTATCACTCCAACTTGTGAATGCATAATATGCCAGTAGCTGTTTCTCCTCTTCAGGATAATAGTCCGCCTCTCGTGACTCCATCTGACGCCATCCGATTTCAGCCGCATACATTTGACTTACATCAATGGAGTCTAATATTTCCATCTTTGATATTGCCTTATCCGTCATCGAAGAATCCGCTAATTCCACATGGCCTGAGGTATAGTATGTGGCATATTTATCCGATATCTGTTGCGTCATTCTTCCTTGTAGTAACACCCATTCTCCTTCGTGGCTTGGCAATCTACGGATAAATAGTTCTTCCATTAACTTGGTATCATCTCTATATATCCAATCTTTCAAATCCTCTATGCTCTTTGGCATTAAACTGCGATTTACAAGACTTCGCTTTATAGGGAATTTTGGTGCAGATGGATCTATATCTATGGTTTCTATACGAAAAGTATTCTTGTATGCCGGATTTATATATCCATTATGTATTAACCATCCATATAACTCTAACAACGCAAAGCGCGCATATTTATAACCGTAGTGCACATGCCTAAATGTCCTATAACTTGCTTTCTCGTACGCTTCATTATTTAATTTGGCGCATATATCCGCATCGTACCCATTTCGTCTGCTTCTAGCTAATAACATTCCATATGCCGATTTTTCCGTTAGCAACTTGTTAGTAAAATCCATCACATAACTTTTACTATATAGCGGACGAACATTGAACTTGTCAAAATCATAATCATATAGTCCAAACAAATTAATCTCTCGATATTTTACTTTTTCCCACTTCTCTGATTTGTTTTTACTGAGAATAGCTCGGTTAGGCGTTATTCCCCATTTATATTCCCCATAACTATATAACGTATCCAATGCGTCTAACAAGAAAACGCAATTGGATGTATATGACTGCATATAGGTTTCCAATACATCAACCACTGAATCATATCGGCCTTTCCTATCCGTTCGTAATGCTATACCGGTTATGACAAACACGATGGATTCGAAAATAAATGCATCATTAATGTTTATGGCATTCCTAAATACCATACCGCTTACATCATCGTAGTGGGACAAAACATGACGAAATAGTTGTGAATGGTATATCTCACGAAATTCCTTATCCATGATACCACACATCATTATATTGCAATTGATTACATCATCCCATTGAAATCGTTGCAAATAATAGGTATCATGCAATAAATGGCGAATTCCGTTCAAGATGGGGTACTCCACAAAACGACTATTCCAATACTGGTCTATCTCAATTGGCTTCATTTGAAGAAATAGTAGCATAAAGTGACTAAAACCAAACAGATTACGCTCCACTGTCAGTCTTCTAACTATACATTCGCATAGTTTATCCTTTATGGAAGAGTCCCCTATGCTTCGATCTATCAATTGCTTTAATGTGACCAATCCGCTAGTTTCCAACAGCAATCCATCCAAGTTCTCAAAGGTCGCATTGATAACTTCTGGATCTGGAATTAACATACATAGATGTATTCCGTATTTTTTGGGCGCGAGACACAACAAACTCTTTATTACGTCTTGCGCAAACGTATGTCTGTATTCACCAAAGAACAATGATTTGTGCTCTGTAATAAATTGAGCAAGTTCTTCTTTTGTTAGATAGGTCTCAACAATATACTTCGCAATAAAATATCCAGCAATCATGTCGTATGAGAACTGCACATACGCTTCCTTATCTCGCATCTCAGTCATGCAGCATCCCTCGTCTATTAACTTATCTGCTATGTTGCAATCGCTAAATATCTGCAGATAGTTTGGGTAATATGGTATATGACGAACATTTTTCTCCCATAATATCTCAGCCAATTTACGCAATTCATTCTCTACTTTTATTTTTCTTCCTGCATGTCCGGCTCCTTTGGGCAATGCCACCTCTTCTATCAATTGCTCAGCATACTTCTGCATGCAATCCGTCAATGATGCTTTGTGTATAGTAATGCCTCGCTTCCCTTGATTGACTTTACAAAAGATTTTCAACAACAACGGATTGGTAAACTCTGTCAAATCAGGATTAGGATTAGGTACTATCTGGTACTTTTTGAAATATTTCTTTGCTGTTTCTTCTACTTGATAGGGATCTATTCCGGATAGTTCATAGGAATTCTTGATTTCCGAAACTGAATCCTTACCATATATTGTCTGCAAATAATCCTTCTGATTTCGACATGTAGTAATCAACATCATATGATCTCGCACCTGCACATGGCGTTGAAGAACTGGTAAGTCCGTCAACCATCTTGACTCGCTACTCTGCGTCTCATTCAATCCATCTATGATAATAGGAAACTGACAGTTATTACTCTCCCCTATAAAATCCAACACATCCATTATATCATCTAATGTGGTATAATGAGTCATCTTCAGTACTTTTCCAAAAACGTCCTCTATCTCTTCCTCCTTAAATCTCGTCCCTTGAAGTAAAAGTACAGGTCTCGGGGTTTTTCTGCGTAACAAACTATTTGCTATCGAGCAAGCAAAGTGCGTTTTACCCATCCCTGGCTCCGCAAATATAGAATGCACTCTCTGTGTTATCAAGTGAAGAATCTGCACCAAATTATATCCATCTTGTGTCGGAGCAGATATCAATTTCTCCAATTGGTTTACTCTCTCTACTATCTCTCGAAGATGCCAATCTATTATTCTGAGATCATTTCTCGTACTTGCATCTTCCTGTATATGTTGTAAATTCTGGTTGATTTTCTCAACTATTGCTTTCCTTCCCTCTCGATAGCACTTAACCAAAGATTCTATCTCTTCTGCTTTATCTACTATAGTTTCCTCATCTATATATTTTGCCAAAGTTTCTGCAAAAGCACAGCGATGTGCAATCTCTTGCTCACATAAGTCTATAAATGATTCTGGTAGTTTGGCTGCTATAAGACGCTCCCGAATCTTACAGTTGTCTCGCTTGGCATCCTCACGCACTGCTTCTACTACTGATTTTACCTTTCCGTGCAACTGCACGTTCGCATTATCCCGATCTATTATTGACAATAGTACTTTCTCCAATCTTGATGGTGTATGCAAATCAACATCATACTTTTCCTCTAATGCAGTTAATGTATTACGTGTCGTTGACTCTAATATATGGTCATCTAAAAAAAGTCCGTCGAAATAATACAAGAATATACCATTATATTTCTTGCTCCTATCTAAATAAAAGGATAGATATGTCTCTTTATGCCAATGAGCGAAATGGCAATCGCTCTTCTTTAGCGTCAACTTACCAACCAACTCATCCCACTTACCCTCTGAAAATTTTCCGGGGGTACTTATAATCCATAGTTTGATATTCTGTTTATGGCTTATCGTTTGATCAAAACCATCTTCTAATACTGGTATATTTATTGGAGAATGTTCCTCATCTCTCTCCCCTACCCAGAATTTTGCTTGGATGCCTATAACATCTCCTATATTAAATGAAATCCCGTTATATTCCAACGACTTCTGCAGTGTGATATATGCCTCCGATCCGGCCATATTATAATGAGCCTCCGGTATTCCATACTCCTGGAAGCAACGCAAGAACAATTGGCAACAGAAATGTTCAAAGACCAATCTGCTTCCATCCTCTGCTTTCTTTAATTTTTGCCAATCAATCTCTACTGCCATAACATGTCGTTATTTCTTGGTAATACGGACAACAGCCTCTGCATACAGCATGGGCTCTACATTTTACATGCTTACACATATTCTGCATTCGGCCCCTATAGTTCAAAAACTTATTCGCCCATATATCGTAAAAATCATATTCTTCCAAACTATACGCATCCTTTTCTCCGCTAAACGAACATGGTGACACGTTCATCTTATGATCTACATACACCGAAAAGAATCCCGCTTCACATACATCCACCAACTCCTCGTGCTTAAATCCCTTATGCAATAAGTTTGGTACAAAGCACGCATCAAAACCCATTTTTAACCCCTTGTTATTATAGTCATTTACTTTCTGTACAAATTGTTCCATCTCTCTCCCCGCTTGCAGCACCCCATCCTTTGCTCCTCTGCCTGCTGGTTTATATGTCAGGAATACAATCGCATTCACTCCTTCAAAAACCTCATTATGTTTCCCGCTCACAATCTCTATCGCCTCTCCAATATTCTTTGCCGATAATACATAATGCACATTCGTTCGTATCTCGTATTTTCGCAGCATTGCTACTTTCTCTCGTTCTAACTCGGTCGCACTCGTTATCGACAATGCCACAGCACCAACATTTCCCTGTATCGCCTTGCACACATCCTCTGTCAAAAATATCCCATTCGTTGTGAAGTTCGGTACAATTTCTCGTTTCAATGTTTCTTCTATAATTTGCACAAACTGCGGATGTTCCAACGGTTCACCTCCTCCTAACGCCACCTGAAATACATTCCCGTATTTCGGGTGGTTCATTGCATCTAATACTCGCTCATATTGTCCTAATGTCATAAACTCATCATTCTTCGCGCTCTTGCGATAGCAATAACTGCATTCCTTTGAACAATGATTGGATATAGAGATATCTGCCAACTCAGGCACAGGTGCCCATATAGGATCATCGTGCAATGTTTTTCCCCATCGCATCGTCAAACCCGTTTGCGCATCGGCTCTAAAATGATATTCTCCTATATCCCGTTTTAACATCAGTATTGCTCCACTTGTACAGCCCCGAATCCTTGGAAAAACTCACTCATTTTCATGTTGTGAATATACTCTCCCTTGATGTAGTTAAACAACTCTTCTTCTGTCATTGTTAATGGATTAGTATTTATCCCGTCTTCCTCAAGAACCTTTTTTGATAGGCACTCACCATCATCATCTCGGAAAGTCATCAGGTAGGTATAGATCTCATGTTCATGCAGATATGCTATCGTTCCGTTCTCAAGCATAAACTTTTTCAATGCTTCTGCCATACGTACTATGCCTGCTGCCGACTCTGAGCCCTTGTAGATTCTCAAAAAACAATTCACGATACGCACATCCATCGTGATAATATAACTAACAGAACTACTATTTGTCACAAAATCAGTTCTCAATTTCATATAGCTTTTTCTTTTATATTAGTTGTTATTTCTTTTGCGAATGTCTAAAGTCATTTTCTTTTCTTAACGCGAAGCAACACCAATGTTAGTATTTTTGCTTATTAGGTATCACGCCACGGACACCGCCTTTTGGATTCTCAACATCGCCTTTGTAACGGGGAATAAGGTGTATGTGACAATGGAAAACCGATTGACCTGCGGCTGCATTGACATTGATGCCGATATTATAACCATCTGGATGAAATTCTTCCTCCACTTTCTGTTTGACGAACGTAAGCATATTATTCATCGCTTCACGTTCTTGGTTGGTCAAATCAAAATACGATGATACATGTCTGCGCGGAATAATCAGTGCGTGTCCCGGAGAAACAGGATAACCATCATAGAACGCAACACACAAATCCGTTTCACAGATAATGCCGACACGCCGCGACAAATCACAGAACGGACACGTGCGTTTCTCTCCACGAGGAAGTTTGTTAAAATGAACGTACTGATATAATTCGTAAGTCTGATTATGCACCAAACTCTTGAACGGCAACACAACATTACATTGATAGGTATATTGCTTGTGAATGGCATGCAGCCGGAATCCTTCTTCCTTCAAATCGCGTCTTACGGCATAGTATGCAACGCCGTTCGGTTTCAAGAGATTGCTCACCATCATCATTACATCTGCCTGCGCGTATGGTTCAAGTACATTTAGCACATAGACGCAGATAATGGTATCAAACTTGCCTTGCGGAAACTCCGGACGATAGTAATAGTCATAACCGGTAATATCATACCCCTGCCGCTTTAACTCGTCAGTATCATAGCCAAAACCGCAACCGAAATCAAGTATTCGACCTTTCAATAAATCGTGCTGTAGCAAATAGCGCGTCGGCACAGAGATGTCTGTGCGTTGCAAAGCGGTTAAATATGGATGGTTAATCATTTCAGGATTCATAGTATTAGTAGTTCCAAAGTTCAAAACCCATGTTCAGTGCTATCTGGTGCATCGGTGTATATGTACGACGGAAACATTCGAATAGATCACCCTTGTTCATGTCGGCGAGTTCATACACCGTGCAACCGAGTGAAAGATAATCTTCCAATATCTTACCTCGGAAATCATTGCGCAAGCAGGTCTGTACGGCTTGCTTCTGCAATAATGCGAGTTGTTTTAAGTATTTATCCAAGTCTGGCAATTTGTCGCTCTTGGATGAATTGATGCTGCCATCAGCCGGAAGTAAATTCCAAATCAAATCATGCGAGACAAAACTCCAAGGGATAAAATGATCCAAGTCATACTCGCCTTGATGCAGCGGAGCATTCGTGTATATACAATGTACATCCAGCCCGTGTTGCATAACGAAATCCCAATACTCATGCTGTTTATTCAGCGGATTGCGCGTATCGCTTTTGATGAGTTTGTTTGGGATATTAGGCACATTAGGATTACGAGCTTGTAAGAATAGCGCAAGGTTCCAATAAGCAAAATCGTTCAGGACGATATAATTGGATTGAAAATACTCCAACCATTCGCTATTAAGTCCCACCCACATTGTTCCTTGCTCCTTATGCAAACTATATGGGCAACCGTTTTCGTAAGTCTGAGAACGGAGAACTACAGCTTTATCATCGCTGGTATCTATCCACGGACGCAGGAAACGATAGGGCACATTCTGCGGCAAGAAACGGAGCAGAGAACGGACATGTGTAGTCTCACGATGCTGGTGCAACCATGTGCGCAAATCGTCTGTTTTGATGTTTGCAGGGAGTTGATAAACTGAATGTAATTCCCCAATGGCATCAAATAAAGAATCTGACTTACCAAAAGATATATGAAAGAAACACGCAGGATACCAAGCTTTGACCACCATTTCCACCATTATGTCCCCAATATTGATTCGCGTTTTGCCTTTCTGCACAAACAAATCAAGAATACTCGCAAACCAATAAAATTTGTAAGTTGCAGTCGTGTTATCAAAAATACGATTCATTCTTGCCGTGGATAATATGCCTGATTGAGGGATGTTCATGTGAGTGTTCTATTTTTCATATCCTTTCTTCAGCCACAAGGACTTGCAATAAAAGGATTCATGTCTTGAAAAACTATATCTCATATATAATAATTTAACTTGCAAAATTACAAAAAATAAATCGAATTCCAAATTAGTTTATTCCTAAAGTGATTTTATTCATTCGGTATGAGTGATTTTTGGATATTTTCGGTCATTTTTTCGACGGCAAAGGTAATGTCTTAAACTGCCTAAAGTGGGCAGTTAGTTAGTATTTTTGAATGTTAAAGGTCGGTCTTGTGATCGATGTCGGGATTCAATCCCGACGCAATTAACGAAGAAAGGTGTTCCTGTTCAGTTCTCGTTCATTGCCTGTTCAGTTCTGTTCAACATCTCGTGCCTCGATGTTACCAGTCGGGCTGCGGCGAGCCGTGTAAGCACTGCGTGTTTACGCTCGCATTTGCGCCGGACTAATGCCCTGTAATCCTTTGTTTATCGGTTATGCGGGGGCTTTTGTCCGTCTTTGACAAGTTTGTTCTGTTTCGCTATCCTATCGGTATCCGTATAGTGATTTGGGGTCGATAAAAGTTCGGGCATGTTGGTATTTGTTCGTTCATGTGCAACACAAAATCATCTAACGTTTCTCCAAATTATGTCTTGCGATAAATTAGCACGCAAATATACGACTTTTTTAGTAGATATACAAATAAAAATGCCGTTTTTGCGCTGAAAGACGGCATTTTAGGTGGTCATGCTCGGGATTTTCGTTGCTACGTGCTACGGTGCGGGGGCGGTCAGAGTAGCACTATCATACGGCTATCATACGGTTATCTATCGGTTATCCTACGGAATTGGTCGCTGAACTGCTGCTGAATTGTTGTTGATTTTTGTTAGCAAGGAGACTGTGTTTTGAGGTATGGACGGGAGGATTAGGAACAGGGGAGATTGAAAGGAAATGGAGATGTGAATGAGGCGATAAACACCATTTCAGGAACTGATAGACGGCGTGGCGGATGAGATATAAATACAATCGGGCAGGACATAAAGTTTAATTATGTATTACGCTGATAATCAGTAGTAAAATACAGTAAAATATAAACTTTATTATTTGGATATAAATGCCTTCGGAATGTAATTTTGCACTCGGATTTTGAACAAACGCAAGTGCAAAATTTTAACACATAAACAAATATAGGTTCAATGGCGGAGAAAGATGTTTCAGATGCAAGAAACACATATATTGATTGGTGTGGTGAGGCAAGCGATTACGAATGCTTGAGAATGGAACGGAGTTCTTTATACCTGTCGAACAGACATATCATAAGACACGCAAGGCCGATACCTACACATAATTTGCACGCCCAACAGCCACAATACAAGAGTTTTATCATACAGAAATATGAAAAGGAAGCAACCAGCAGAACTAAAAGTTTCAGTATCCAAATGAGGTATTTCATAAATCTATTCGCAGTCAGTTATTTTACAGTCGTACAATATCATTCGGTATACCGTCCCGGATGGTGCCTGTATGATATTCCGATTCTTGTATTTGGCAGGGATAAAGTAGCATCCCCTGAGCAGTTTCTGATCTGTGGTTTTCTGATAGTCAGTCTCCCAAGAAGCCTTGTCAACAAACAAGATACCGGAATCCTTGTGAGAGGCAAAATCAATGTCTATGACAAGGGACCATGTGGAGTCGCCAATCTTCTGCATTGGGATAAAACGATTGTCGTATTCATCGGTAGTGTTCCATATCCATGCATACATATTCTTCCATGACGGGGCGGTAACGGTTATGGCTGGTCGGGATTGGGCAATAAGACTATATGTGCAAAACATCCAAATGCCACATAAAAACAATTGTTTTTTCATAATAGTTTTTTGGGGAAGTTAACACAAAAAATATGCCATAACTTATTTTGAATCAAAAATACAAACTACAATGAAAGCAAAAAAAATTATTATCGGATTGGTACTCGCAGCAGTACTTTCGATGAGCGGGTGTATGCCCGGAAGTGAAAAATGGAACATTCGTATTGCAGCACATTGCTACATAAAAGGCGGTGGACTGCAAGAGGGTGAGAAACTGGTTTTTGTCAATGGTATCCAGCGCAAGTGCTTGCGCGAATGGGACGGGCAAACATGTAAATATGTGGCGGTCAAGTACACTTTCCGCAAGGCAAACGGCAATCTGGACCAACGTATCATTCATCTGCTGATGACCGAACATTGCGACAGCATCATTGATTGCAGTTACGACGGCAAGGCGGAATGGGTCAAATCCGATGATCTGCTTATACTGAGAGACATCTTCCCGCATGGTGTCTTCGGCGGCGAACGGTAATGTATCACCTTTATAATATAAATATGCAAGCAAGAATTTTCGTATTGGCAGCGGCGATGATTTGCGCCGTGTCAATGGTAGCTAACAACAAGGTTAGCGGAGTTATCAAGGACGCAGCGGACAAGAGTGCGCTCGTCGGCGTCAATGTGACATTAGTCGAAAGTCAAAAGTCAAAAGGCGAAAGCACTCGCAATGTAGTATCCGGCACGGTCACAGACGCGCACGGAAAGTTCAGTTTGGAAACCGAAACGGGCGAGTTCGTGTTGGAATGTTCGTATATCGGCTATGAGCCAATCGGCATGAGCTTGACGGTAAGCGGTAACACTAATCTCGGCACGATTGAGATGAACGAGGCTTCGACGGAACTGGGCGAAGTGGTGGTAGAAGGTGACGCGGTAATTCAGAAAGTGGATCGCCAGATTCTTCTGCCGAACAAAGAGCAGTTGGGCGCTTCTTCGGATGGTATGTCCTTGCTGCAGAACTTGCAGATTCCGCGTATCGTGGTGAACCCTGCGGACAACACCGTCAAGACCCTCGCCAACCAAGACGTGCAGTTGCGTATCAACGGCATAGAAGCAAGCAATTCCGAGGTCATGGCGATTAACCCGAAGGATGTCATTCGTATCGAGTACCACGACCAGCCGGGCGTGCGTTATAACGGCGCTGCGGCGGTCATCAACTACATCGTCAAGCACCGCGACACGGGCGGCAATCTGATGCTCAACGCATCCAACGGCGTGACCATGCCCGGTTGGGGTGAGTACCATCTGTCGGGCAAAGTGAACTTCGGCAAATCGTCGTTCAGCCTCATGACGCACTACTCGCCGCGTGACGTCTATTGGACACGCACGAACGCGGAGACGTATTATTTTAGTCAAAAGTCGAAAGTCGAAAGTCAAAAGCCATACACGATTGAGAACCGTGAAGTGGGTGAACCGACACGTTTCAAGATGAATCCTGTTAATATCGGTTTAACCTACAATTGGACAAACGGCGAGAAAAACATGCTCCAGATAGCCTTGCGCGATTTCATGAAGTTTACGCCGCATTCCAAGACCAACCGCGATTCGTATCTGTATCAGGGCACGGACAGTTTTGCTATCCACGACCACGAAAGCAGCAAGTCTATCTCGCCGTCGTTGGATATCTACTACGAGCACAACCTGCCGGACGACAACCATCTGTATTTCGATGTGGTGGGTACGTATATCAACAGTAGCAACGACCGCCGTTTTCAACAAATATCGCTTGGCGAGACGGTTGCCGACACAACAGATGTTTTGTCGCGCGTCCGCGGCAACAAATACTCGCTCATCGGAGAAGCCATCTACGAGAAAGAATGGGAGAACATCGCCTTGACGGTCGGTGTACGTCACAACCAGCAATGGATGGGAAATACCTATCACGGCAGTGCCAGTGCAACCGTCAATATGATGACCGCTGAGACCTACGCTTTTGCGGAAGTGCAGCAACGCGTCGGCAAGTTCTCTTACGCAGCCGGTATCGGAGCCATGCACACGTATATCGAGCAAGCCGGACAGAAACAATCGAACTGGATTGCCCGTCCGCAACTGACGCTGAGTTATGACTTCGGCAAGGGCGTGTTCTGGAAATACAAGGGCTATGTGTCGGGATACCAACCCTCGCTATCTGCCATGTCGGACGTGGCGCAACAGATTGACAAGTACCAGATTCGGCAAGGCAATCCGAACCTCAAGCCCGTTATGTTCGTTGCCAATGAGATGCAACTTTCTTGGCAGTCCAAACACGTCAATCTGAACCTCTGGGCGAACTACTCCTACGACCACAAACCTATTATGGATGAGACCTTTGAGCAGCTGATTGATGGTCAATCATACGCCGTCCGCACATACGCCAACCACCGTGGTTTTCATCGTCTGCAAGTGGCTCCGAGTGTGCAGGTGCGCGTGCTCAATAACAGCCTGATCTTCACCGTTGCGCCGTTCGCCAATTACTATGTGAGCCTTGGCAATTCCTATACGCACAAGCATTTCAATCCGGGCGTTCGCGCCAGTATCATGGGCATGTACAAGGGTTGGCAGTTCTTCGGCGAAGTAACCACACGCTACAATAACCTCTGGGGCGAAACGCTGGAGTACGGCGAGTTCTACCACCATATCGGGCTCGGTTACAACGCCGACAAATGGGGCTTCCGTGCGATGCTGATGAATCCCTTCTCCGTCAAGGGCTACAGCATCGAGACCAAAGACCTCTCCGCCCTTGCTCCGAACACACAGCACGCCGAAATGCGGGATTTCCGCCAGATGCTCATTCTCAACTTCCATTGCAACCTCGATTTCGGTACCCAACGTCGCGAAAATGGCAAACGTATCAATAACGAAGATAAAGAAAATGGTATCTTGAGTGGTACGAAGTAAAAGCACTATCATCAATTACAAAGCGAGCGTGCCAATACAATATTGACACGCCCTCTTTATTTTAGCACACCTGCAGCGGAATTCTGCTAAATTATCATTAAAGGCAATTTGTCAAAAATTTTTATTGTGATTTACCTACTGATGTTTTGAACTTGCTTTGTTGCTCCCACGCCAGCAGTCGTTTCTTCCTCTCTTCTCCGTATGCGTAGCCGCCAATTTTGCCGTTTGATGCTATGACACGGTGGCATGGGATGAGTATCGCAATGGGATTGGCTCCGACGGCTTGTCCTACAGCCTGCGCAGACCGGCAACCGACCATCCTCGCTATCTCGCCGTAACTGACCGTCTCACCATACGGAATATTCAACAACGCCTGCCATACACGCTGCTGAAACATGGTACCGTTCGGCTTGACAACAATCCGTGCGTCAGCCTTTACGCCCATAGTGGCGTTCTCCGTCTGCTTGCTAATGGTGACATTCTCCGGTTGCTTGCCCATGGTAGCATTTTCCGTCTGCTTACCGCTGAAATAATCGTCCAACCACCGGACGATTGCTGCAATGACAGGTATCGCCGATGCTACTTTGTTGCTCTCAACCTTTTCACCACCGGCTTCATCGTGCTCCATCTTACTGGCACTTGCCTTCACGTCAGCAAACCGCAGACCGGTCAGTGCCTCTCCGTCACTCTCTATAACGACAAGTCCCAAGGGCGAGTGATATGTGGCGAAAAATACCATCTTAGCAGATTTTAAGTGAATGATATGTATCTTCAAATAATCGTTGCAAAGTTACAAAATATTCTCAATTTGTATAGGAGAATTTCTCAAAGTAGCTATAGAAAATTCTCAAAGTACGCAATTAGTATTCCGCGTTCCCAATTTTATCCATTGCCGATTATTAAGATTTCAACACTATATCTCATTAGTGTTCTGTCGGTCTATCGTCAGGTAGGCGTCTCGTACGTGTCTCGAATGCAGCAGGTATGGGCGAAAAGTGACGATTATTAAGATCGCGTTCGGCAAATGGATCGCAAGAGCCAAACCGCTCTGCTAATTGGCAAGTGCAACCATTGCCTCCGCTCTCCCCACAAATTGAAATTTGTGTGGCCCCCATTCCTCCTCGCTAAATTGTAGCGGTCAATTAGCCACTCTCGCGCTACTACTCTATATATAGTCAAAAAAGAGGCGAAATCTATCACCTCGTTTGCAAAAAAAATCAGTTTATTTCATCTAATTGGCACAAACCGATGCCGGTATTGTTTGAGTGCGTCGAAGCGCATAAAATATTCTACGGTGCCCTGTGGAATGAGTATGCGTTCAATACGATTGCATCTGTCAAATGCTGTGGGCTCAATGCGCTCAATTGACTTCGGCAAGGTGATTGACGCCAAGTTATTACAGTTAGCAAAGGCCCATGTCTCTATATACTTTGTGTCCTCAGATATTACCACTTCGGACAGCATAGAGCAACCGGAAAAAGCACTTGATTCTATGGATTTTATAGCACTTCCAATTGTGACTTTTTTAAGACGGCTGCACCCATCGAAACAACTTCTTGCTACTTGATGTATACCATGTAATATAATTTCGCTTTCTAATGAATAACAGCCTAAAAAGGCAAACTCTCCAATATACACAACGCTATCCGGAATAGAAATGTGCGATAAATTCCTTCGTTGAGAAAAGGCTGAATCAGCAATTACCTCAATGCTATCAGGTATAGATGAACTATTGCAACCATGAACCAGTGTGTTAGTCGCAGTAACAATGATAGCATTGCAGTTGTCACGTGAGTCAAACATAGGATTTCCTTGCTCAACGACCAGAGAAGTCAGTTGCTCACACAACTCAAAATTATTCTTCCCTATCACCGATACAGTTTTCGGAATGATTAGTGACGTCAATTCATTGCATCCATTTATGGCATCTGCGCCGATGTTAGTCACAAAATCCGGAATTCGATACGTTCCCTTTAACCCCATTGGCATGCGCGTGAGTGTGGTAATGTCACCACAAGTGGAAATTCAACTCCATACTCATCTTTGAAGTGTCTTCTTACAAAAGTCTTCATGCTTGTTAATTAGATTAGTTGGTTTGTTCTTGTATAATTGTGCTATACTCAAAGACAAAATCTCGGCAGAAGATAAAATCTGTGAGAGCAAATCTTGTATAGTCAAAAAGATTGTGGAAGGCACGATTGATATGGAGATCTTTCGTAAGTTCGGGGTCAAGACCTTCATTCCAGTTAAACGGCGTGCAGTCCATACCTCTGATGGTGTCGAAAGGCATGTCTATATCGCGTGGTAATTCCAACGCAAAAGTAACCCCATCTGCATAAAGTTGGTTCCAACCGAAATCGCTTATAGCATTAAACAACTCTTG
>Ga0326513_10001132_pt1 | contig 21667 bp, 22 predicted proteins | sample 2_2465_0518_D_FD_203654 | JGI IMG/M metagenome (GOLD analysis project Ga0326513, IMG submission 203654) | Bovine rumen microbial communities from UC Davis, California, United States - 2_2465_0518 | ecosystem: Host-associated > Mammals > Digestive system > Stomach > Rumen | place: USA... | reverse complement strand
CTACTATACCATTACGTCACGCACTTACTAAACCTTCACACTACAACAGATCACTCCACCGTAGCAAAACATAACTAGACCGTACCAGCACAAGACTGAACATAATCTCACAATACCATTACGATATCTGACGATACGCCATCTGACCACACAATTACTGCACTTAGCCTGACATAACTACACCAATACAGTATTGCACCTGACATGATGAAACCATGCATTACCCAGGCAGTGCACCACTAAACCATTACCGCACTTAATGCCACATTACCAATACAATACGATATGTTATTCTACATAACCTATACTCCACTAAACTACACCGATACTAGACTCAACAATACCCTACCTCATATGACTATACCGATACATTACATTACGTTACCTCATGCTACTTCGCTATACCTACACCAGACTTCATTTGACAAAACCATACCAGTACAACTACTATAGATCACAGAGTGATATTACACCAGTATCTTGTTCAGCTATACTCCACTTAACCAGCACTACATCTCACTAGACCAGACCAAACCGATACCAAACTTAACATTACCTTACCTTACCTCTACTTCGCAATACCACACTATACCGTGACAATACTCGATAGCACACTACTCAACCATTACTGCACTGCACCAGATAACACTGTACCAACACTGAACTCAACAATACCCTACCTCACTAAACATTACAACGCCATTGCATACATAAATACACTTAACGTGACCAGATAACACATCACATTATGCAACCAGACCACACCTGCACAGGACAAAACCCAGTATCACAATACCAATACTATATGGAACGAGGTCAAATAACGTCATTATGACACGTTACTTCGCTATACCGATACTTCACATTACTAAACTTTGCATCGCCTTTACAATACTTTACGCCACCATTACGACACTTTACCTCGCCGCTACCAAACCTCACCATACCAACACTAAACGGCACACCATATGACATTACCACAACTGGGCACAATATTACTCTACCCAAACATAACACTATGTGACATTACCACAGCTAAACGCAATATTACTCCATTCCACACGACGGTACAAAACTGTGCCAATACGACATCTCACGTCATAAAACTTCACCGCTACTGCACAGGACAAAACCCAGTATCACAATACCATCACATGACACTAATACACAAAGCTGTACCAATACGACATCACGCGTCACCAAACTTCACCGATACGACATCTCGCGATACATGACCCCACGTTACCAGCACACCACTTGACTATACCATTACGAATGATAATAATATCGGGGGATATACCCCCGACATCATTAATCGTCATCGTCATGATATGGATCTTCAATGATATGATGTATATGGAATTGTGCATTAAACACATCCATTGCAATAGCATGTTCATTGAAATGTTGAGGTTCCACTTTCACAATCTTGGAATATCGGGGTTGTGATTGAATCACATCCATCATGTCAACAGGTTTCGTACGACCGCCTAACCAAGCAACATCGATTTGGTTTGAATATGGGATCCAGTATCGGTGTCCATTGTGTAGATGCCCATGGATGTTCAGGTCATATTTGTTTTGAACAGGTACGTGTGTGAATAACATTCGTTTGTACACAAATGATTCCACAACATATTTGAACCCACATGAACGATAGAATTCATCAGTAAACAAATCATTGTTTCCTTTGACGAGAATCATGTTCATATGTAATGTTTGTAAAGCATCATGCAGTTCTTGTTTGTTTTGGAATTCACCATCGACCAAGTCTCCCAGATAGACAAACAAGTCATCCGGTTTCACAGTATCACGTGTGTTCTGTAATATGGTATTGAAGTCAGAACGTTTATGACAATCAGGTTGGTTCTTTTCATGACGTAACCACAAATGCCAATCTGTTCCTAACCACACATGACCATGTTTCAATGCATGTGATATCATTCCAGATATTTCGGGAGAAGAATCGTTATCAGGATTCTTTAAAGATTCCATCAAACGATCTTCTTTATTGCGTTGCTGTTGTGCGTTCATATCATAACTCTTCCCTTCCGGTGATATTACGGTTTAATCCGTTATTGATTAACTTTCCGTCATATACCATCGGGAAGTAATGGTCGTAATTGGATGACACTTGCACACGCGCACACATTATCCGGTATTCTTCACACCACATGAAACGAATGTCATCCATGGTTAACGGCATTGCGAATACACTTGCACACACAGATGCCAATTCAGACAACAGCTTCTTGGTGTATGCTTTGATGTCATCCACCGGTACATATGTACCAACATACACATCATCAACCGGTACGAAATCACCAATGAACATTTGCACAGTATGAGGTTTACCGTCCTTGAAAATACGATGTGGCGGTAAGTTACGATATGTTTTCAACATGTCGTAAATAATCACCGGCTTACCATCCATCAATGTAATTGAACATTTAACTGCCATGGCAATCAACTCACTTTCTTGTTATTATGATATATGAGATGGGGCTCATGTCAGAGCCCCATTACGTATTTCTGATATTGTATACACCGGAATATTCTTCGTGTGTGCTTTATTTACTTTAGAAGAAGTAAACATTGGATCTGGTATCACAACACATGTGACACGGTTACTCCATGAATCAACCACTTCATATCCCATACCATTTAACATCTTCTTGATGGAATCATCACGTGTACCTGACATGCATACAACACCGCGTGTAAATCGTACCACTTCCGGTTCCAAGAATTTCATATATGGAATAATGGTACGAATATCTTCCCAGCATTCACGAATACCATTCTCGATAGCATTCTTTGTTGCAGGACCAATCGTCAATGTATTCCACAATATTTTATTCAAGAATTCATCCGGAGTATCTCGTGAACACAATTCACGAATATCACGATTCATTTCAATATTACCCGGTCCATAGATTCCAAGTAATATCTTCATCCACGTTTTATCCGATACATTCTTACACGGGAATGATCCAAGCCATCTCCACACGGGAATATCCGTTGATGCATTTTCAATGGAACGTAACATGTTTGTGATGCTTTTCCATCCAAAGCCCTTTTCATCGACAGCATCTTGGAAATCATAACGATACAAATCACGAATGTATCGAATATATCCCATATCGAATAACGATGTCAAGATTCCTTTGGATACACCAAACATCAGCATGGATTTACAATATCGAATGATATTACCCAGCTTACGTCCATCACAATTTGGATTACAACATTCTACTTGACGTAACGATGACATGTCCAACTTCCCACCACATACCGGACACTTATCGGGTATTGGGATTGGTATATCACCATCACCCTTAGTATCCAAAAAGTATGGCACGATGTTGTACATGATTCGTACTGTATCATGATATCGTAGATTCATATTTCGAACACGTTCAAACGTCGATAATCCAACATTCGTAACCCGTACATGATCAAAGTATACGGGTTTTACAATTGCAACTGGAGTAATCCGTCCCGAGTTACCGAACTGCCATTGAATATCAATCAATTCTGTTTCAGCAACCAAGTACAAGATCTTGCATGCAATCTCATATTCGGGATCAACTTCATATGCAGTAGCCCGACCATTATACACACATTTGGAAATGACAACACCATCACATGCAAACGTATCTGCATCACATGATGGACATATTCCAATCGGAGTGTCGTATGTTGCACCATTCTCCAATATCGTGTCGATTAATCCTTGGATGGAATCATATGCTTTGGAATCACACATGAATCCCAAACGGAAATCCACATACTGTTTGTGATTACTGTACACACGTAATGGAATCAATGTAATCAGTTCAGCCATTTCTACATTCCGAGAAGTGATCGTTGCTGCAACGAAATCTCGTGCACGTTTATAACGATTACGAATACTTGGTTGTTTGTAAAGCTGTTCGGCTAATATGGCTTCGAACTTGATTGCCGATGCGTTTTCCAAATGCAAATCCCGTACATATTGTTCAATGTATGGAATATGCTTTTGGAATAACTCCGTTACATCAACGGATATGCCGTTGTCATAATCACCACGTGTGAAGAACCGTCTTTGATTGAAGTCATATGCAACCGAAGTACCATCGAACTTTGGTTGTACTTGAACATTTATAGTTGTTCCATCATCAAAGCATTTGTGCTCCCATTCTACATATGTCTTCTGTCCGGCTCTCATTGGTGTTAACACGCCGTATACTTTGTCTAATGTTGCATTCATTTCATTACTAGAATCCGGTTTTTTAGATCTGACGAAAGGTCTGGACTCAACACCATTTTCATTAACATAATCTTCCAAGATTTGATCGAAACCTGCATCATCGATATCGGGATTCCCTTGAGAATATGAAATCGTCAAAATATCTATCAGATGTCTTGTTGCAACTTTAAATGTTTTATTTTTAATAACTTCGAAAAATTTATTCAAATCCATATAATTTGTTCTGTAATATGCTGAGTTTTCGAAGTTATCATATAATATGTGTTTTATCACACTCAATGTGATGAATTGATGTTTGTCGTGATTCATAATGTCATATACTTTTCTTGGACTGCCATGAAAAACTCTTAACATTAAAAGTTCACGAATAAGATCAATCGTTTCTGTTGGGATATTATTAATACTTTGCATTCTTTTATAACTCCTTTTCCATTTTACTGAGTTATTCATTATTTTTCGAAACTCATCAAGATCATATTTTTCGGATCTTTGATATGATTTTTCACATCGTTTAATCGATTTAATCACTGTTTCTGTTAATTTTGGATACATCTCATGATCAATGTTATCATATATCAATTTTGGAGAATTGATATATTTTTCGTCTAATAGCATTGTTCTAACCATATCCAATTGATTTGTTGGTATAATGTCATCCACATATTTGCAAAATTTAATATTTGATACATCTTGGAATTCAAATGAGTTATTATAAGCATTTTTGCGTTTTATTGAATATATTTTACCACGTGTAATATTTGGGTGATCTTCATGTATTGTTTCATATATTAATTTTGCACTTCCTCTATATGCGGGGTCCATCAACATTTTACGAATCATATCAATTTCTTCAACCGATATATCTGTCATCTCCATTATTAGAGAAGCATGTTTTGAGTTTGTTTGTTGATCAACAATTTCTATATTTTTGACATGATTGTTCATTCCATTGTTGTCGATATGATTAATGATTTTCATATTTTCAGTCACATTATTTCTTAGAAATTCATATGCGACAAGTCTGTGTACCACCACATTCACTTTACCAAAAATTCCTTTTAAACTGACACTACCGTACCTGTTAACAAACTTCCAAATTGAAATCATTTTCAATGTTTGTTTTCGTCTAACGTTTCCAAATGATGATACTTCATACATATCTGGATATATTCCGGGATACGTGATTGTTTTCCATATCTCTATATCTTCAATCCATTCTAAATTTGAAACATGATTGTTATGAGTATTTCCGTCAATGTGTTTAATTGTTAATTTTAAATCTTTTAAAGTTTCTGGAATTTTGATAAAAGTCATGGCAACAAGTTCATCAATTGCAATTAATTTACAACCAAATGAATTATCATATTTTTTGAAGAATATTAAATCGAAATCATATCCGTTTGTTGAATTATACATAGATTCCATTATTTTAGAATTTGAATTTCTAAAACGACCGAATGATGATATCATTGTTCCTTCTTTTACATTTGGAAGGTTAACGGGTTTCCATATTTCTAAATCCATTTTATTCATCTCAATCTACCGTTCTCTTTTTCCAATAACACATCATAAGCTTCACCGGGGATCCCAATTGGGATCCCCTGTTGATAAGCTTTGATATATTCGTCCAATTGCGCTTTGGTAACACTCATGTGTCATCACCATCACTTTCATCTGCAACTTTGATCATGTCTGTATCACGAATACGTCGATAATATACAACGTACTGACGTTTCTGTCCATTCTCATTGTCACTTGTTAATTTGAATACACGGAAACAACCGCGATCATTACTATTTGGATTATTGTAATGATCCCAATGTAATCCCATACCACGAGATGTATAGCGTTTGTAACTCGCTTTATCTCCCATGGCAACGATCTTGACCATTGCATCACGCAACACGGTGGCATCGGTTGCTTTCATGATTTTGATATCTTTACGTATCAGATTTCCTTCTGACATTGTGTCGATACATACCGCATACTTCATTTGAATCATATCCTTTCTATTGTGATTAATGCCAATCTTCCAATATGGCAATGATCAAATCGAGAATGTTCGTATCTGCTTCATCCTCATTTTTCTCATACCAGTTTGGTATACTTTCTTGTTTGGTTTCTTCTTTGTAATCTGCCATTGCAAACTCCTCCTTTGGATTAATGTGTAATGATACTTGCATATCCATTACATATTAATGATATAATTATTTAGAAGGCAAATAATAATTGAATATAAATCTATTATTTTGAAATTTGAAATATATATAATTAAAGTGTATAAAGAGGAAGACACAGGGTCGACCTCACAATTTTCCCGGGAGTTTTCTATGCTCCCAGAAAGGCAGGATATTATGGCTATCAAGTTCAACAATGACAATGGCGGTTATTTCGTAGATGTGACTCCTACGAATAACAAAGTCAACAATCAGCTTACGAATGCTTCTCGTCGTTACAATGATGACGAGGCATTCGAAGCTGCAATGGCCATCGGTCTTGCAGCTGCATTCGTAGGTGCAGCTGCTGCAGCTGCAGCTGATGACGACTACAGCTACAACCGCCGCGAGGCGGAACGAGCACGACGTGAGGCAGAGGAAGCCGAGCGTCGCGCTCGAGAGGCGGAGCGTCGCGCTCGTGAAGAGCAGGTCCGTCTCGAGAGCAAGAAGCGTGAACTTCTCGCTCGCGTAAACCAGGTTAACGGTCTGACCCTGGACGAAGTGACCGATAAGGTTGCTGAGTTCGCGGTTAAACCGAACCATGAGGACATCATGAAGCGGGTGTTTACCATCCGCCTGGTCCTCAAGACCTTATGGAACCAGGGGGTCCGGTTCCAGAAGATCTACGATTATGACCGTCATAACCTGACCATTACCGGTCAGGACATTGACGGTCGCACAGTCAGGATGGATCTGTCGTGGACCGGTAAGATCCAGCTGGATTGCTACGGCGCCAGCTTGGTCCGCTATGACAGCGGCCGGCCGTTCAAGAACTACGAGAGCCTCGTTAAGGCGTCCAACAAGGACGCTTACGAGGAGCTCTACAGAGCGCTCTCGTACTAATCCTCATCACGCCCCGGTTTATCCGGGGCGTGTTTTTTGTTCATTTTTTGTTTCCAACCGCAACTTAAACATTCATTATATTATAAAGGAAGGGAGTGTGATATTCAATGGCTCGAGCAGTGAAATGTTTATTTTGTGATCGATCATTCACAGATAAACACAAGTATTGCAATCATGTTGCATCTAAACATAACGATATGATTCCGGAAGAATATGAACCATTGGAATATGCATATTCTTTATTTGTACATAAAGACATCGGTCGAACATGCACACAATGCAGAAAGAACCCAGTTCATTTCAATCGTGAGACATTGAAGTATGAACGATTGTGTGATGATCCACGCTGCAAAGAAGCATATGTCACCATGATGAAATCTCGTATGAAGAATAAATATGGTAAAGAACATTTGTTGAATGATGCAGATATGCAACGCAAGATGATTTTCAATCATCCGCAAGCACGTGATTTCATATGGGACGATACACATAAATTCCGTGTGATTGGTTCATATGAAGCAGACTTCTTGAATCAATTGAAATCATTGGACTGGTCACCAGATGATGTGATTGCACCATCACCAAACAATTATTGGTACAAGTGGCAAGATGGTTCCACACATTTATACATTCCCGATTTCTATATTCCGTCTTTATCATTGGAGATAGAAATCAAAGAGAGTGACAATACTTCCAGTCGAATGGAACATTCACGTGAGATTGAATTCTTGAAGGATAAGCGTATGCGTGCAGAAACCAATTCCACTGGTATCAATTACATCAAGATCGTTGATAAGAACTATGATGAGTTCATTGAATCATATGTCAAATCAACAAACAACATCCCCGAATAAGGTGGTGAATTTTTTGTATGCTTGACATTAAAGGAATCACATTGGAAGAAGTTCAGAAACGATACCCACCAACGTTTCAACCACTTGGATATGATACACCATTGGACATTTCTCCATTGGGTAAACCACTTGTGATATCATCATTTGAAATGTGTATCAATGTGATATTGACATTGTTGATGATGAAACCCGGTCAATATCCATCCATACCAGAACTCGGGATTGATATTGAATCTTATTTACATGAATATGCCGATGACACTAATATTCCGGATAAGATTAAATCACAATTGAATGAACAATGTAATCGATTACAATTGACAGGTATCAATATTGAAGTTACCATGGACACAACCGATCCATCGATGAATGCGTTAGTCATCATGATTACCGGAACTGATAGAATTGCATATGGATCCGAATCCAACAAAGTCATCATTGGCATTACATATGATCAATTGAATCGATTGTATATGCGTAAGCATTACATTTAATAAAAGAAGAAAGGAGGATCCATTCAGTATGGACATTAAAGAGAAACGAAAACGTATTGAATTCCAAGTAGTTCAAACAATGAACTTGATCGATCCAACTGGTATCAATGCAAAAAAGTATCAAGCAATGTTTGCTTCCATGAATGATGTACAATTCTCCAATTGGATCACGAAGTTTCTTGCAGATGACAAATCCAACTTCCGTGTCGATATTGAAGAATTCGGTGATGGTAAACGTGTTATGAAATATGAGAACATTGAAAAAGCAGCAAAGTTTCTGAAGATTCCATTGTTCGAATATGTATACTTACCGCACTTATCATCAAATCCAAACAAACCAATCCGTACCAAACAACCAGTGTTGGTTGGTTATTTGAACATCAAACGTGTACAACAGCTCGTATCCAAGAAGACGGGTCTTGCATTGGATGACCGTAAGCGTGATGAAAACACTGGACAATTACGTGGTGATTCCAAGGCTGGTACTATGACAGCAATCGAGAATGAACTTCTTGCAGGTATGGGTGCAAATGATATATTGTCTGAGATATGCGGTGCCCGTGCAGATAATGTCACCGAGTATGATAACATGTTACAAGAAATTGCATCCACAGGTTCCGTATCTTTGAAGAATGTCAAAACGAATCAGTTTGATAAACCCTCATTATTACAAGCAGATTTGTATTTCAAATTGATGGGATTGAAAACTGATATCATATCCGAATCGTATTACAGTGTCGACAAGATTCGTGCTGTAATGCATAATGATTAATTTTTTATTTTTTATTTTAGGAGGTATTTCAATGAAGATTAATGTAACAGGTCGAGGCAAGGTTCCGGGTATTAATGCAATTGCTCCCGTGTATAATCGTGAAGCTGATGAAAAGCTGATTCGTCGTATCTTGGCATTTCGTGTATTCCGTGTGTTTGATTGTGAATCAGGTTGTCAGATCACTTCCAAGAATATTTCTGAATTCATCAATCGTGCTGCATCAACACTTGATGATGTTGCAAATGATACAACAAAACCGAACATTACAGTTCCACCGCTTGAGAAAAAAACCATTAAACCGATCCCGAAGACTGATGTTCCAGTTGAACCAACTGTTCCACCAGTCATCACCGAAGATGAAATCACAGTTGATGAATCTGTATATGAAGTCGATGATACAACCACATCCGATGTTGTTGTTGCAGAAACTACCATTGCAGATGATACAGCCGATGTCGTCGAAGCAGTTGAAGACGATACAGACAATACCATCGAGATCGTTGATGATGTTACTGTAACCGAAGACGCTGCTGTTGATACAGATGCTGATGCGACAATCAAAAACGAAACGTATCGTCCATCCAAGCGTTCCAAGCGTAAGCACCACTAATATCAGGGAGGTGCATCCATTATGTTTTTTATGGAACAAGACACCGACATCTATGAAGAACAGTCGTATTTATTTGACATGATCATGGAAGCTGGCGATAATTCTAAGAACTCAGAAGCAATTCAGTTCATGCGTGTCAATATTGTTGATCCAATTGTGGACACATTATCCAAACCTGCAAACAAAAAGAAGTATATCGATCATGGTGTGGAGTTCTTGGATGCAAATGCAGAGATGCTTGCACGTGAATTCCCCACCAAACGAGTTACGTTCCCGCGTAAATATGTTGACCGTTGTCTGGAGATCTTTGGTTTTACAACTGATACTTTCCGTAAGACAACTAAAGAAATGGCTAAATATGTCGATGCTTCAAAAGATTTTAAAACAATTGCAGCAACACCAACCAATCTCATACATGCGGTTGTGTTATATTATGCAGATATGATTGGACATCGACAGCTTCGTGATTCCGCACGTCAACAACTTGGATTAACCGTATATGGATTAATCTTCAATAAGTATTTCCCAAAAGCGGAACCTTCCATTCCGGTTATGACATATACATACATGCAACTTGACCATACATGGAACTTGGTTAAATCAGAAAACGTTATCAATTGGATTGGTTCAACCGTAGAGTCTTGTTTTGGATTTTTCCGTTCTTCATTGTCACTGGATATGTCTCCAAAGGTGTTGGTAGACTTCTTGAATCGTGTTCGTACATCTTTCAACCAGAATATGAGATTACTTGCGAATCGTTACCATGATAACTTGAATAATGGTAATAAGATCGGTGATGATACCAAAGGTGGAGATGATGAAGAATACGTTGAAACCAAATCGACATCTGGTATTCGTAATACCTTATTACGTATGATTCGTCAAAACGACCGTGATTATCATACCAATGGTCGTCTGTATAAAGCAATTGCTCAACAGAAGAATGTGAAACAGAATGAGTTATTTGAATTGGCACAACGTGTTCAAAAAGAAGATATCTCCAATATCATTGATTTGATACTGTATGTGTTTATCACCAAAGAAGGTAATGAAATCAAAGACATTAATTCTTCTAAATACATTTCTCGTATCACAAATTTCCCAACAGCAATTGATCGTGCAATTGCAGGTAAACCAGTTATTGCACCATTCTCCAAGAAGTATAAATGTAAAGATGAATATACGCGAGCATATATCTGCGTATTAGCGACATTTATTCTGATGAAGATCAATCAATGCAAAACATAAATAAATGATGGTGGGGGCATATGCCCCCACTGTTATAAATTTATTATATTAAAATTTGAAATATATATAATTAATATGATAGAACAGACAAAGTCTGTACTCACTCTTGTGAGAATACTCAACTATCTTAAGCACGGAATCCCAACCGTGTGGATCCCATGAGGATAAAGGGAGAAAGGGAAATTATGGAAAAGCTTATTGCAATGCTCGACGAACTGATGGAGTCGGGTGACTTCAAATCGACAGTGTCTGATGAGGACGGTCGGACGTATCTCGGTGGTGAGGCGACCACTGAGATCGATTATGCAGCTTCCGGGCTGCTGATCGAATCCGGAGGCTATCCGGATTACGATGCCATGGATCAGCTTAAGAAGCTGTCGAACGGGCGTTACTTTGTAACACCCGGTGAGACCGACAGCTTCTGCTGGCTCACCGGTTGCCTGCACACTCCTGTAGGCATCATCGTCTACGGATGATGAATGGTCCTGGGCATGACCATAAACCGCCCACCACTAAGGGTCCCCGGAACTCCCTACAATGTTCTGGAAACCAATCATTCAAGGAGGATGTATTATGAATCACATCGAAGCTTACATTACCGGCCTCAGAGAATCTGCGCGAGAAGCTGATGAGAAATATCAGCTTCTCAAGGAAAAGTACAAGGAGCTTCTGGCACTCATCGATGAGTATCACAAGCTTCTCAGTGAAGCCGACCAGCAGCTTCACCGCTGCACTGGTCTCGCTAAGTTCATTGCCGCAGAAGCGGCAATGTGTGGTGAGACCGAAGCGGCAAAAGAGGTTGATGACCTCGGGCAGATGATCAACGCGAAGTACGAGCATCTGCCTCGTCGCGTTTATCTCAATACCGATGAGGATGATTTCATCTAAGCGGTATTGAGGTTATGAGGAAGGGAACCCGGGACCCCCTAAAAGTGTCCCGGAGAAATTTTGGAGGTTGTCATGAATAAATTTACAGAAGAAACGCTCGCACAATATGATCACTGAAAGGAGGAGGTGAAATAATGGAACACGTCTACGACGCTATTACACGATATGGAAAACATATCGTGCTTTTGCTCGACATGACTCAACAAAGAACCCCGCATCACAAGCGGGGTTCTTTTTTGGTATGAAAACGAATCATTAACATTGATCATGTCTTCAATGAAATTTTATTTTTATAGAAAGTGAGTGGTAAAGTATGCCGTTAAAGAGTACGCAGACGAATAAGTATGAAACCGCATGTTTCATTCAAGAGTCTCCACAGTCTTCGGAACTGAAACCTGGCGGATATACGGTTCGTCAATCTGCATTTGGTACACCCATATGTGACTTTGATGCAACTCTTCAGACATTCAATTGTTATAACAGAATGGGTCGTCGATATGATGCACAGAATTTGGATTCTGTTATTAAAAATGATGAAAGAATTCAGACACTTTTGAGACAGAACAAATGGGAACAGGAGCTATCGCATCCGTCACCGTTAAACAAAGGAGAGCAATTGAGTGATATCCGTATGACAATCCCAAAAGAATTAAATGTTTGCTCATACATTTCCAAACCACGACTGGAAGGTGATCGTTACAGAGGACACATTACCACACAAGCAACAAATGATGCTGGTAAATATGTCACATCATTAATTCTCGATCAGGGTGGTGTTCCATCATATTCTGTACGATTACTCGGAAATATGATTCCGAATGCTCGACCAAACTCCCCCAATATCAGAGTCAATAAGGTTATTACATTCGACTGTGTATCGTTCCCGTCTCATCATGATGCGAATGCGGACATCACCCCGAGAGTTATGACCGAGGGTTATCAGATGAATCTTGAAGGTGATGAGGATGGTTATGGACGTGTCGTATTCTTACAAGAATTGGCTCAGTATTGTGCAGACAAGGATGAGAATATGAATGTCATCATGGAGTCTTTTGAGCTTTCACTTGATGAGATCACTGGTATTGCAAGTGGTAATATTATTATTGACTCTCATGATCAATCCAGAATTGTAGTTCCGTTACGTGGTGATACTTACAGAGAAGCAATGAGTATTCTCAATGGAGGGTTTTAAATATGGCATCGACAACAACAGAAGCAATCAAAGTCAATAACATGTACTTTGTTAACTTCATGAAGTGTGTGGATGCATTAAATTCTTTTTTCTCATCTGGATACAAGACTAAGAACTTTCCCATGATTGAGGATGAAGATGATATTGAACCAACCATTCTTCATATCATCAAGATGATGAATAACATTGATCCGGCATGGATTGATAATGCGGAAAAGATTGAAGATGTCATTGACACCATCAATCGTTCAACCGAATCCATCGTCTTTGATGAAAGTAATGAAGAAGGTGACATCAACATCGACCAATCCATTACAGAATTAGCCGAAGAGTTTGTATCATATAAGATGTTACAGTTTATGGCTGATCACAAAACGGAATTGGAATCGTTGTTTGATGGAATTCACTCCATGAAGTTATTCACCACTCCGAGTCAATATGCAGACGCAATGGATCTGTTATCAACACCGATTAAGATTGATGAACTGACAGATGGTTTAATTGAGTATATGACCGGTGGAGTTGGTTACAAAGTATTTGATATTGGAACATATGTTGGTGGTGTATTTCATTCTGATGATATTACACTTCCACCCAGTATGAAACAAGATGCAGAAACAGAACGTGTCAAGAAGCATCTCGATAAAGATATCAAAATCATCATTGAAGATGTTGATGTTGATAATGATACGTCTAACATCAACGAGTCGTATGTGTATACCGAACGTGCGGAGATTAATTTTTTTGAAGAAACCAATCCACCACACATTCGTTATCATGAAGACTCTAAGAAGTGGCAGATATCAAAACAATTCACAGCAGCAATCACACGACTGTTAGCTGGGTTGAAGACATGTGATACAACTGATGACATTGAAGAATTCTTGAATACAAATGCAAATCGTATCAATCCCGATGATTATACATGCATGGTATTACCAGTCATATTGGCACGTGTATTTGATGATGCAAAAAAGTTCAAGAATCGTGTATTTGATGAGAAAGCACTCAGGAAGTACACCGATTCGTATGCTTCCATTATGAAACAAAACAAGGGAGCTAAGAGCTTTAAGAGTTACGATTTGTTCTCTGTATTTAAAGCTGACAAAGAAGGAACCATGCAGTTCTTGGAAGACTTTCTGACATTACGTTTGGTATCTGATCCAAATGCATATATCAAGAATCATGAGTTGTTGATTTTGTTTAATATCTTCGACTCACGGATTTATTTCGATATATTGTATAATGTCATGCCGAAATCAGTTCAAGAGAATGAATGGAAAAATGAAGACAACTTTGTCAAGACCATTCGTGCTCGATTGAATGCAAACTCCCGTAAGGCTAATCCATACGAAGATGCTAAGAAAGAACCCGTCAAGAACCAAGCACTTCAATCGATGGAAGAAGTCGCCGAATATGTATCACATACATTGAAACGATATCACGGTGACATTACCATGGAAGATGCTCGGTTGTGTGGTGAATTACATGACTTGATCGATATGGAGATTGCAACAATTGAATCTCGTTTGTACAACGAAGGTTATTCAAATCATGCATTTGACAAATTGATTATGGAGTATCGTGATCCTGGTCCTGCAGAGAAGGGTGATCTTCCAAATTACATGCGTCAGCGTCTTCAGCTTGAAAAAGAAACCGAGCAAGATGATAAGGATGAATCTAAACCAGAACAAGTACCGGTTCCTGATGGAGTTCCTGAGAATCCATTGGATGAATTAGCAGATTCCGTAGAGACACGTGCAAATGTATTTGGTCAAGATGGTAAAGAACTGGATGATGCATTTGGTAAAGATGCTGATGTAAACCCGGTTGATCCTCGGCATCCACATAAACGTGGTGATATCGTTTACAATATTACTTATAATAATTCCTTTAATAAAACAACGAATGACATGTCGGAGAATAAATCTGTACGAACAAATTCTCATGATATCAAGAATTCTACTATTAAAGGCGGTGTGAATAATACACCAGCAAACAGTAATAATAATGGCACACCTTCTGCCACAGATACTTCCAAACATATAACAATTCCAGATACGAAAAAGAATGATGAGACCTTTTCCACCGGTAACACCGTTCAAGAAGTATTCCAGATGTTGTATGCGGAAGAGCCCCTATTTGTGAAAGAGGCTGCTGTTAATAACGGTCCTCCCAAAGCAGATTCCTTAACGACTGCAATGGATCTTGACCGTAAAGCGTTAGCTGCTCAACAAGCCGCTAAACGAACTTTAAACAAAGGAATCAACACTGGTAAAGCGATGATGAAACCCATTGAACGTGCGAAAGATTGGTTGACAAAAACTGTCGACTCATTGATCAAACGTGATGAGGATAAAGTCAAATCAGAATTGATTGAGAATGATTCATATCGCAATATCGTATTCCGAGCGTCTCGGGCTGCATTGAAGCTTGGACTACTGGCAACAGCATTTGCAATCAATCCATATCTTGGATTCTTAGCAGGCATTGTCGGTGGTGCAAAAGAACTGGATAAACAAACGCGTTTGCGTAAAGAAGTCCAGAATGAATATGTAACCGAGCTCAAGATTATTGATGAACGTATTAAAGCATGTGATTCTGATTCGTATGGTGAATCACCGAAGAAGCGTGAGGAACGTCTTCAAGAGAGAGCTCGTTTAATGCGTCTTCGTGCGAAGATGGTTGAACAAGCATCACGTGTAACCAATACGCCGATTCGTAATCCAAAAGAATTTACTTAATGGAGGTGACTGCGATGGCATTTGATCTGTTCCTGATGGTTATGGAAGCTGAAGGGGATCTGATCGAGCCATTCGATGGTGGAACTGATACTCCTCCTGACACTGGTGCACCACCCAGTGGTGATGCTCCGGCACAGTCAGCTCCACCAGATGGAATGGATGAACCACCACCCATGGCGGATGACGCATCACTTGGTTTGGACGAAGGTATGCCTGGTGGTGAACAAACAAGTGATGATGCCGTGGATGATCAGCTCGGAAATGATTCCGGAGATGATCAAACAAATGATGATAATGCAAATGATGTCAAGCTATCCGACAAAGCCAATGCTGTATTGAATCAACGACTCTATCAACAAATGATGGATCGTAATCAAGAAATCACTGACATAATGGAAAACTTGAATAAAATCAATCCTGTATTATCATATGAAGTCGTCAAATTAAATGAGAAGCCAGTATCCAGATTACGGGCTGCTCAAGAAAAGTGTAAAGAATACATGTTAAACAAATTTGTCGACTCTAAATATGGAGAGAACATGTTGTTCTTCCAAAAGGTTGATGCATTGTACACACTTCTTCTACAATGCATTGATACAAATCTCAAAAAATACGATGAAGAAAATTCTTAACAAAGGAGAGATTCATAATGGCTTTCACTCGTAATGCTACACATGGAACTTGGTTCCAGGAGCAGCAGGCAATGGTTAATAGCCTGACTGATCGTGAACTCAGTGGTCTTCGTGACAACTTCGATTCCAACTTCGAAAATGTTGTAGGTGATATCAAGCATACATATGGCGTTAACGTAATGGCTGATGCCAAGAGAATGCTTGAGAACCCGGAGATCATGACCGAGTATAAGACTCTGCTTCTGGATCCGATTCTGAATGATCTGAGATCTTATCCTGCAGAGACCAATGCAGAGAAGATGCATATGGAGCAGGTTGCTGATCAGCTGGATGCTGCATGGGATTCTTCCGTAAAGTCCTTCGTGGTACAGGAGTCTTACAACGTTTCCAACTATCTGCCTCTGTCTACTCTGGACTTCCCGGCACTGGTTAAGCAGTACATCCGTTTCCTCGGTAAGGAAATCATTCCGGTACAGACTGCATCTTCTGTAAACATTGAGCAGCGTATCTTCACCAAGTATCTGGTAAACAACCAGACCAACGAGGAGTATGAGACTCCGGCTATTTACTTCAAGAAGGATACTGATGGCAAGCCGCTGTGGAAGAAGCTGTGGAATGCTGGTAAGGGTTACAGAATCAATGAGGCGATGCTGTCTCTCGATACCATCAAGGCAGCTCCGAATCGTAAGTTCGACATCTTCACTTGGCTGCTGGATGATGAGGGTAATGCAATGACTCTGGATCGTAAGACCAATCTTCGTGCAAGACTGTCTTATGATTTCAACATCCAGTATGTACACGTAACCAAGGGTGGTGAGCCCACTTACACCTACACCGCAGTAGAGCTTGATACCGAGCCGACTGGTTGGCCTACTGGTTACTACAAGGACACCAATGGTACTCCTGCTCCGGAGACATTCGCAGCTGGTACCTACTACACTCGTGAGGAGAGTGGTACAACCGGTTCCAAGGTTAAGCTTCCTGGTGGTGGTATTCAGATCGATATCCAGAACGGTGGTGTATTCCTGAACGGTGGTATCACTGAGGATATGAGACTCGCTATCATCGACGAGGCTACCAATCTGCCGACCGGCAAGACCATGACTGGTATTGCAGACAGACTGAGTGGTGTTGTTGATTTCGTCAAGGGTTATGTAACTGCATCTTCTTGCGGTACAATTGATGGTATCTACATCAATGGTAGAATGTCCAACGAAACCAACATGAGAACCATCGGTTTCCGTGAGTATCCGGAAATCCGTAAGTTCCTCATTTCTGATGGTTGCAGATTCCAGCTTCCGTTCACTGTTGAGGACTTTGCTGAGGCGAATGCTTCTCTGAACTTCAACCTGTACAACCGTCTCGTTCAGGAGCTCGTTACTGCTCAGGAGATGTTCGAGGACGAGTCCATTCTTGAGTTCCTGGATGAGGAGTTCGAGAAGTATGATGGTTATGATTCTGATGTATGGGCTCTGGAGTCTTATACTCATACCGAGTATGTTGACATGAACCCGACTGCACTGTCTCCTAACTTCGCAGGCGATCCTTGGGAGTACAGAACCAATGCAATCCACAACTCTATTGCATCTCTGATCTATGAGCTGTGTGATCGTGGTAAGCTGGAGAACCTCGGCTTCGTAATCTACGGTAACCCCAAGGCAATCCGTCTGATTCAGAAGTTCGTAACTTGGACTGTTCAGAAGTCTACCGAGATCGGTGGTGTTCAGATGAACCACAGCTTCGGTGTTATGACTGACTTCGAGACTCCGGTACGTGTTGTTGCTTCCAACAGAATCGAAGCTTACACTACCATTCCGGCATACCAGGAGAATACCGACGAAGGCGATGTATCCCGTGAGTATTTCTACCACATCGTCGCTTATCCGATGGATAAGTTCCACATCTCTTACAAGCACCTCAGATTCGCTCGTCACCTGACGAACTCTCCTGAGAATGCAGCGTATGCAGATGCTGCAAATCCGGGTGGTGCTGCAGTATACGTAACCACTTCCGCACAGTACAAGACGATCTCTATCCAGGGTATCCAGGGTAGAATCATCTTCAAGAATACTGTACTTGTTCCTGATTCCAAGGCAGGTCTGGTTGTTACTACCGACGCTGTTGATGATGATCAGGATGGTAACGGTACTGATGGCAACCAGCCGTAATCGTACTTGATAATTTACGATTGAATATGTGATATAAAGAGACACGCCCCATCATGGGGCGTGTCTTTTGTAATTAATTATTGGAAAACATTTCAATCATGGATACTGTTTTACGAACAATGTATTCGATATTAATATCCGGATATGTTTCTGCAGTACGAATGATAATTTCTTTCAATGCATCTTTATATGGAGAACGTAATCCTGCAGCCAATGATATTTCAGTTGTAATCTGATCTTTAATGGTTGCAGCAATCTGTTCTTCTTCTTCAGGTGTTGGTAACTTTGATGGTTGTTGAGTTGATTGAACATTCAACACAGTTGTTAATGTGGTTGATAAAGTGTTGACACTTTCCGATAACTCTTGCAACTGGTTCGATTGATCATTTAATTGTTGTGATAAGCTAGTAATGTGAGCAGTGTTCAAGTTAATATCTGTAATCCTACTGAGTATATCATACATTTGTTTGTCATGTTTCTTCTTAAACGAACATGATATGACAATGATTGCAATTAAACATACAATGATGATCGATAATAATACCAGTGTAATTGTGAATTGATTCATAATAAACCTCCAAAAGAAAGTGAGTTGATTGAACATGAGTTTGTTTACGACATTGATTGAAGAGTCTGTTAAGAACCGTAATGGTGTAACTCTTAATCAAGCATTAACGATTATGTTCCCCGAAAAGATGGAAGATAAGACGTTTATGATTCATGAGTATGATGGTGATGTACCAAGATTATTTGGTACAGATAAAACCATCGAATTGATGATTCCCAATGATATGGATACAATCGTTGAGAATGCTGTGGTAGATGCAATTAAGACTGGTACATTATTCGATGATGCTGAGAATGTTGCAAATACCGCCAACTATATCACCGTAACAAAACTGCCAACGATTGGTATGATTAATCGTGGAATGGATGAACCGAATGCATTGAAGTATGCAATCGGTAGTGTTGTTGGTGGTATGAATGCGGATGGTCATTTTGGACGTGATGAAAGTGATATTGAGAATGGTATGAACTTCACCACAGATTGCATCGATCATGGCACTGAAGATAACATTCATGACTTGATTGGTTCTTATGTAAATGCACGTGATGTAGATAAGCTTCCGATTATGTTTAAGAAGTCAACACGTGGTATTGACAAAGATATCGAGAATGTTCACAATGTTAAACCCGAAGACACAATCAGTGACGAAGATATCGAACGTGGTTTCCATAAAACATCTGATGACGATATTGAAGACTTCGAAGATGATGTTGAATCCAAGACTGAGAGTGGTGGAATACTCGGAGTCGATTTGGCATCTCAAGTAAAAGCTAAGCTTGCAGAAACGAGAGCTCAAAGTGATGCAGAGCTTGATAAAATAATGGCTGATAATGATAGAGACCAAGCAGAAATTCACAAGAAAGCTGCTGAAATGAAAGCTCGTATTATGGCTCGTAGAAATGCATCTAATAATGTAAAAGAATGTGGTGGAGTATGTGGTGTTGAAGAAGGTGATGAATCACAGCGTTCTCCGGAGACTGGTATACTACCAACTGATTACTGGGACGAAGATGGTGACACCGATTATGTGGATTATTCTTCCGAGACCGGTGGTGAAATGCAATCTGGCGAAACACCAACAACCCCAACATCCACTGATGCTATGGATTCTTCATATAATGAATCATACGAAGAAGAAGTTGATCAATATACCAGATACATTCAAGAAGGACTGTTTAATCGTCCGAAGAAGTTGAAACCCATTCCTCGTGATGTTGTTGCATATATCACCGTTGAAATGAATGACATCAGGGACGCGAATGATCAAGCAATGATTGCTGGGTATTGTTGTGCGAAACTGGAATTGGTTGATTTCTACATTACATGTATCGATACCAAGGATGATCGTTACATCGTTCCACATACTCGTGAATACTTGGTTCAGATGCAGAACGATCTGAATCGTTTGTTAACACGAATTCTTCAGATTCGTCCTGTCAATAAGAATGATAGAATGTGGAAAGCAATTCTTCCTGTATAATATCATGGAGGTGAAATAACAATGGAGTCTAGTATCAAGAATTATATCACAATGAACAAGGATCTGTTTACGGATGTCCAAGCATCATATTCACGATCCAACAGTGTTGATCAATATGGAAAATATACCATTTTAGATTATGATAAGATCATGGAGTCTATCTGCGATTATGTAGATGGATATTTAAAGTATAAAGAAGACGATGATGATCGTTATCGTGGTAAGATCAATGCTTCTACTGAAGCATTTTACAACAAGATGTTTACGGACACGGTGATGTATCGTAAAACAATCACATTAGCCGAGTTTACGACTATCAACAAATCCTTCTTGGAATGGACAAAGAAGCTTCAGGATAAAATCCAAGAATTGGATGATCATGTGGATTACGAAGCTAAGGGTTTAGCGATCATGACAGATCGTCAATACAAGAAGCTCGGTAAAGTAATGCGTGATGATATGTACATTTACATGTGGAAAACGATTGGTATGAGCATTGACAATCGTATCAAGATTGCATTCGATGACTCAACCACACCTGTGATGCATCGTGATCGGAGTTGATTGATATGAACATTTCCGAAGTAACACAAGATCTCAAGTTGACACTTGGATTGAATGCAATTGCATTACCATTTAAACAATCTACTGAACAAGTGATTGGTGAAATCTTACAGACATCTATTCGTACATTCTCACGATTTAA
>Ga0326513_10001131_pt1 | contig 21672 bp, 11 predicted proteins | sample 2_2465_0518_D_FD_203654 | JGI IMG/M metagenome (GOLD analysis project Ga0326513, IMG submission 203654) | Bovine rumen microbial communities from UC Davis, California, United States - 2_2465_0518 | ecosystem: Host-associated > Mammals > Digestive system > Stomach > Rumen | place: USA... | reverse complement strand
AATACCAAAGTAGATCTCCTTGGCGGCACCATCAAGGGCGATGCCTACGGTGGCGGTAAGGGTACGGTTACTACCAACATTGAAGCCAATGTGGGCGGTGATGCGGAGATTAATCTGGGTAGCAATGGCGGTTCATCAGCGACAGCCTTCTGGATTACTAATCTTACTGACGATACCGACAATTCCGTTGTGAAGAGCGGCCGTGTATTCGGCTGTAACAACCTGAACGGCTCGCCGCAGGGCAATGTGACGGTACATGTCTGGAAGACTGCCGAAGGCAATACTTCCCGAACTGCTGGAGATGCCAACAATCTCGGATTTGCCAATAAAACTAACGATGTGACTCATACCTACGAACTGGCTGCAGTTTATGGTGGCGGCAATCTGGCTGACTATACTACTACTGAGTCAGGCAAGAAGACCAATGTCATTATCGAGACTTGCGACGTCAGTGTAGAGAGTGTCTATGGCGGTGGAAATGCCGCTGCTGTACCCGAGACGGATGTGCTTGTGAAAGGTGCCTACGAGATTAAATCTGTATTTGGCGGCGGTAACGGCAGGGACAAAACGACCACCGACAATGGCATCACTTGGAACGATAACCCTGGCGCCAATGTCAACGGCAACGCCAACACCCTGCTGACGGGCGGTTATATCCACGAGGCCTACGGCGGCAGTAACAAGAAGGGTACCATTACTGGCAATGTGACCATCGATATCGGTACGGGCGGTGAATGTACTTTGGACGTAGGAAAGGTGGTCGGTGCCGGTAAGAATGCCGATGTCAACGGCGACCTCATCGTCATCATGGGTTGTAAGCCCAATACAAAGATTCCTTTGCTCTTCGCAGGCGCAGACGATGCCAACGTGAATGGCAACGTGGAGCTGACCATCACCAGTGGTAACTTCGGCAAGGTGTTCGGTGGCAACAACGAGGGTGGCGTCATCAGAGGACACATCAAGCTGAACATCGAGGAGACTGGCGACTGCGGCACGCCAATCACTATTGACGAGCTTTACCTTGGCGGTAATGAGGCAGCCTACTCGGTCTATGGCTATTATCTGGACAGTAACAACAAATTGCAACCAAGAACGGCTGAAATGCATAGTATTACTGATCCGGAAGCTGAAGGATACAAGGCGGCTGTAGGCAATCCAACTACAGATGCTACTCACACATTCCCATTCGCCCAGCCCGAACTGAACATCATCTCCTGCACCAGCATTGGCCAGGTGTTCGGTGGAGGTCTTGGCTCAACTGCCATTATTTATGGCAATCCGACGGTGAACATCAACATGATTCCTGGTAACAATGCCTCAAATATTAAGCGCAATGGAAGTGCCAATGCCCATGATTTGGGTGCCATCGGCGATGTTTACGGTGGTGGCGATGCCGCTGCCGTCTATGGTAACACCACGGTGAATATCGGTACAGCAGAGACCGTTACCGTGAAGTCAATGACTTACGATGCTGAGACTGATACTTATACTGCAGGTACTGCCAATGTCGAGGGTGCCTACATCACTGGCAACGTCTATGGTGGCGGTAAGCTGGCTAATGTGGGAGCCTATCACGAAGTTACTGATGACGGTGTAACGAGCGATGTAATCGATATTGTAGGTAACACGTATGTAAACATCGGCGCCAACAATGTGACACCGGTTCTTGACAACGACAGTAATCCAACAGGAGATTATACCTTTAACGCTGTAAACTATACTCAAACAGACTATCAAGGCATCACTATTGGTGGCAATGTGTATGGCGGCGGTATGGGTGAAGCAGCAGGTGATAAGACTACAACTACTGCCCTGGCTGGTGCATTCCGTTGTGGAAAGGCCATGGTGACGGGCGGTACGAATATCTGCATCGGTAGCGGTACCATCGGCAACGGCACGACGGGAGGCTCCGTCTATGGCGGTGGCGAGTTAGGCCGTGTGGAAGGAAATACGGCCGTGATGATAGGTGTCGGCGACGGTGTGGCTTCAGGTACTCCCACAAGTGCCCCCGTCGTCAGGGGCAACGTGTTTGGTGCCGGCAAGGGCGTCAATACCCATGGCTACTCTGCACTGGTGCGTGGTAAGACCAACGTCACCGTGAAGGGTAATGCCCAGGTGGCACAAAGCGTCTATGGCGGCGGTGAGATAGCTTCGGTAGGCAGATATAAAGTAGCCCAGACGGATGGTGAAGTAGCAACGTATGGAGTAGAGAAGGGAATGCCGTATGCCTTGGATGACTCCCTCTATCCTGAAAGCGGCTATTGCTATGTAACCGTTGGAGGATATGCCGAAATCGGTCCCAACGACATGCAGATGAAAAAGACCGGCGGCCCCGATGATACTGGCTATGTGTTTGGCGCCGGAAAGGGAATCCTGCCTTACGAAGATACAGGCGGCGAGCCCGGACGTATTTTCCTGGATAATAAATGGGAATCTTATATTGGTAAGGAAAAAGATTACCTGAAGTATATTGAAACCCTGTCTCTAACCACCCAGACATACGTGACCATCAACGGACATGCCTTTGTCAAGGGTTCCATCTATGGCGGCAGTGAGAACGGTCACGTGCAGCACGATACCTACGTGTACATCAAAGACAACTGCCAGATAGGTAACGGATGGGACAAGACTGCAAACTCTGGAGCTGGCGGCGGCGTGAATGCACGCTACGATGAATCACTGTTCATCGACCCGACAACGGCAAAGGCTGAACAAATTAATAATGCGGCAGCTTCGCTCCATGAATGTGCCCATTGGGATTTCGGAAAGGCCTCAAACAACGACGGAAAACTGGATACGTTCTTGCCTTACGATAAGTATGTTACCAATGAGGAGGGTACCACTACCGCCTCCGACGGCCACACGTTCTTCGGCAATGTGTTTGGCGGTGGTTCTGGCCTCTACCCGTACATAAAGGAGAAAGCAAACTCTACTGATCCTGACCAATACGAATGGCTGCGCTCTGCCGGTCGTGTATATGGCAACACCAATGTGGAGATTACTGGTGGTCATATTCTGACGAGCGTCTATGGCGGCTGCGAGTTGACCGACGTGGGCAATGGCGTGAGCGTAGAGGAAGGTAAGGGCAAGTGCTTCGTAAAGATGAGCGGCGGTACGCTTGGCGTGCCACGTACACTAACGCAGATATCAGCCCACCCCGTCACCTGCTACCTCTTCGGAGCCGGTAAGGGTGACCAGCGTACCCACTTCAACCAATGGACGAACGTGGGTAACGTCCGCGTGGAAATCAACGACTCCATCAGCCGGCCTATCATCTACGGCTCTATCTTTGGCGGTGGCGAAGATGGCCACGTGTTGGGCGATGTGTTTATTCACATTTCGAAAAAGGATAATGGCGATGACCCCATCATCTGTACCTGGGGCACCTCCTACGTCGATGGCAATGTCTTCGGCGGTGGTCGTGGCTTCGGTGGCGATGCCCTGACGGCTGGTGTCGTGAGCGGCAATGTGGGCATCAAGATTGATGGTGGCAAGATGCTCGGCTCCATCTACGGTGGAGGACGCCTCGGTTCTGTGGGAACCTATCTCGTGCCTTCTGACGATGCCAACTATGGAAAGCTGATTCCCGACGGCAAGAAACAGACCATTGGCAATGGTGACGTTACTCTTGCCGATGACTCGAACGCAAAGCATGGTCAGATTTCCATCGACATCAGCGGTGGTACCATCGGCAATAAGTGGGAGTATGACTATATTGCTCCGACTGTGACGGGAGATGCCTTGACTGCAGCCAAAGTCAACATGCCTAATACTGAACACGATGCCGAAAACCGGCTGGCACACACCAAGGGCGGCAACGTCTTTGCCGGCTGTATGGGACGTCTCACTGGTCTGGCCGCAGGCACTTACCTTGACCACTGGACCGATTTGGGCAAGGCGCGCAGCACGAAGCTGACCATCAGCGGCGGTACCATCAAGAGCTGCGTCTATGGCGGTGCAGAGTTAGGCACCGTGGGCGAGGTTGTCAGCACAACTGGTGAAGGAGGGGCTACCGTTAATACCCTGAAGGGCGGAACGGACATTACCATCACCGGCGGCACTATCGGTACTGAGATCACAGAGACGATTACCGAGCCCCAAGATGACGGTAATGGTGACACGACAGAGGTCTCGACGGACCACACCCGCTACACCTTTGGTAGTGTCTTCGGCGGCGGCTACGGTAGCACCATTGAGAAAATCATGGTGAACAAGACTACAGAAAACCCCACAGGTACAGAGACCAATCCTAAGTTTACTGCCGGTCTGCTTCATGGCGACACGAAGATTGACATGCAGGGCGGTGCCGTGAAGGCCAGCATCTATGGTGGTGGCGAGGTGGCCAGTGTAGAAGGCAGCACCGACGTAAGGGTCAACGGCACAAGTACTGTAGGCGTTTCTGGTTTCGGCGGTGCCAAGATGGGCAACGTCTATGGCGGCGGTAGCGGCCATCCCAACATCGTGCGTTGCGGTAAGATTTTCAAGAACTCCAACGTCACTATTAGCGGTTCGCCTATAATCTACCATAATGTATATGGTGGTGGTGCCTACGGTACGGTTGGCGATTTCAATTACAAGACCAACTCTACCAATGAATGGGGAACTTTGAAGGTTGTTGGCGTTGATGGCCTCGAAACTTCCGGCACCGGTGTGGCTACGGTCACCATCACTGGCGGCACCATCGGTGTCGATGGCAACGAGAACGGAATGGTGTTCGGCTCGTCGCGAGGCGACATCGCTCCACCTGACAATCGCGACGACCATGCGGCATGGGTATATGACACCAATATCACAATTGGCACACCTGCTTCTGGAACTGAAGGTGAAGAGGGATATGTCGCTGCCAGTGGCCCCTCCATCAAAGGCTCTGTCTATGGCAGTGGTGAGAACGGACATACCTTTAACAATACGGTGGTTACCATTAATGGCGGTACCATCGGCATTGCTGAGGGTGGAACCATTGGTTCTTACTCTGGCGCCGCTTACCCCTACCGTGGCAATGTCTATGGCGGCGGTTGTGGTACTGACAAGTATTATTTATCTGGGACCGCCCCTGCGGGGCATACGCTCAATGATGGTGAAGGTGATACCTACAACCCCTTGTCGGGTATAGTCTATGGCAATACCACCATCAACATCAACGGCGGCACAGTGGTACACAATGTCTATGGTGCTGGTGCCATGGGCTCGGTAGGTAAAACTGTTACTACCGACGGTGTTACATCTATCACCAGTGGTGGTCAGACGACGATTAACATCTCAGGCGGTACGGTCGGTGTCAGCGGTACTGTTGGTGACGGTAACGTATTTGGTGCAGCCCGCGGTGATTCAGTTTCCATTCAGACAGACGTCGCACTGGTTAAGAATACCAGTGTGAACATCAAGTCAAATGGCATTGTCAAGGGCAACGTCTATGGCGGTGGCGAGACAGGCGACGTGATGGAAAATACAGAGGTGAATGTCTGTGCCGAGCATTCTAATGGCAATTATGTGGCGTCTTCAGGAACTCCAACCATTGGTGGTAATGTTTACGGCGGCGGCAAGGGTGCTGCCAACTCCTTTACTTGTGCGAAAGCTATGGTGGGAGTTGAAGGCGATGGCGTAACTATTACTGGTGAAAGCCCCAATGAAACATACGCGCTGAAAGATGGCGGAACGGCTGTCAGAATCTATAACGGCACGGTGGGAACCCTTGTCAACGGAATACTCAAGGAGGGAACAGGCCACGTCTATGGCGGCGGTGAAATAGCCCGTGTGGAAAGGAACACCCTGGTGGAGATTGGAGCTGCGACAGGTAGCAGTGCGCCCATCATCGAAGGCAGCGTATTTGCTGCCGGCGCAGGCTTGGAGACACATGGCTACTCGGCTCTGGTGCGTGGTACCAGTACTGTCACCGTTCAGGGCAGTGCCCAGGTGTGGGAAAACGTCTATGGCGGTGGAGAGATGGCCTCAGTGGGCAGGTATTGGGTGGCTACAACGCCGACAATCGCTGCTGCCAATAATGTGGCAATAGGTATGCCATACGGCTTGAAAGCCGGTGGTACTGGAATAGTTACTATCAAAGGTAATGCCGTCATCGGAAAAGCAGAAACAGTTGCCGATACCAATAAAGGCCGCGTCTATGGCGCCGGTCAGGGAGTCACGCCTGCGGATTATGATTATGCTGTTGGAACGGATGGAGAAAACGGTTACAAACTGGATGATCATAAGCCCAAACGTATGGTGATGCACACTTACTATGATGCGGAAACTCAGCAAGGCCATAATCCGGATGAGTTGGGTAAATCGTGGGTTTGGTATTCAGATGCTAATGGCACTTCTGGCAAATATGTATGGGAGTATTTTGCCGATAAGTCCTCTTATCTCAAGTATATTGAGACCTTGGGAATCTCCGCTGAGTCCGATGTGGTCATTGGCGGAACAAGGAATGAGACGACCGGTGAAATCACTGCTTCAGGCAATCCCACCATCTGGGGAGCAGTCCTTGGCGGCAGCGAGAGCGGCTTTGTCTATCGCGATACTGACTTGAAGATTCTGGGTGGTGTGGTCAAGCGCAATGTCTATGGTGGTGGCCGTGGCTTGGAGTCATTCGCAGAAGCCGGACGTGTGGGCAGAAACACCAAGGTCGCTGTCAGTGGCGGCAATATCGATGGCAACGTCTATGGCGGCGGAAACCTCGGCGATGTGGGTACCATCACGAAGGAGTTTGTCAAATACAATTATGTATGGACAGGCAGAGACGGCCGCACAGCTAATACTGGCGGCAACAACGACATTGCCCCGGAGAACAACCAGAACACGGGTATCTGCACGGTGACAGTATCTGGCGGCACGATTGGTGACGGTACACCCGGCAAGGGCAACGTGTTCGGTGCGGGCAAGGGTTCCTACAACACCTGGTGGTGTGAGAAGGCCATAGTATTCGCCACGGATGTCAGCATCAGCAAGGGAACCGTGACCGGTAACGTATATGGCGGCGGTGAGGTAGGCCGTGTGGGAGATGACACGAAGGTGACCATCGGTCCTGCCTCCGGAAGTGATGCACCCGCTATCACAGGTAGTGTATTCGGTGCCGGAGCAGGCCTGGCGACACATGGCTACTCGGCATTGGTGCGTGGTAATAGTGACGTTGTCGTACAAGGCAAAGCCACCGTCGGAGGTAGCGTCTATGGTGGAGGTGAGATAGCCTCAGTGGGTAGGTTCAGTGTCGTGGGCGGACTGCCGAAAGCTCCGCAAAGCGGCGGAACTTGCACCGTTAAGGTCAAGGGCGAAGCCAAAATTGGTTCAGATGGCACCAGTCACCACGTCTTTGGCGCCTGCAAGGGTGTCACACCTGAATATACATCTACTTCTTTTAGCGATAAGAGCGTATATAGCGTGCAGCTCGTTGCAAATATTCCCAAAGATGCGAACAAACAGCCTAAAGCAGAACACACTTATTGGGATTATTATGATGAAGGACACGAATATATTAAGGTATATTATGAAACGGAAGCAGATTATCTTTCGTTCCTGAAGACGTTGGCCTTGACCAGCAATACCCATGTGACCATCGACGAAAGTGCTGAAGTCTATGGCTCCGTCTATGGCGGCGGCGAGAGGGGCATCACCTTAGGTGGTGTGGATGTCAACATGGTCGGCGGCACCGTAAAGAAGGATGTCTATGGTGGCGGTTCTCTCGCTGACAGCAACACCGCTATGTGGAGTGACGGCCAATTATATATCTACGCCGAAGTTTCTGGCCTTGAAGAAGGAGCGCCCGTAAAAGGCTATTATACAAAGAACGGTAATGTATATACACCGGTAACCGACCAGAATGCAGTATTCCATACTGGTGATCACTATTATGCACACTACACCACCAACGTCAACCTCACCGGCGGCATGGTGGAGGGCAGTGTCTATGGTGGTGGTTTGGGTCAGCTGGCCAAGGCTGCTCAGCCGGCACAGGGCACGGAAGGCGAGGATGGCTATGTTCCCGCCGTATCCGCCCAAGACGCAGTACCGGCCAAGGTCTATGGCGAAGTGTTAGTGAAGCTGAATGAGACGAAAGCCAACGATGTCGGTTGTGCGGTCAAGGGCAACATCTTCGGCTGCAACAACCTGAACGGATGTCCGCAGAGCGCCGTCACTGTGCATATCTATGAGACAGTGAAGAAAAATGAGCAAGGAGCAGTGACAGCCAAGCCTACCAAGGGAACCAATACCTACGAGGTGAATGCCGTCTATGGTGGTGGTAACCTCGCTGCCTTCATTCCCGACTATTCGGTAACGGCCGACACTGCCGTGGTGCGCGTCATCATCGACGGATGTGAGAAGACAAGTATTGGAACGGTCTATGGCGGTGGTAACGCTGCCTCGGTGCCGGCCACGGAGGTGACAGTCAATGGCACCTATGAGATTGGACAGGTGTTTGGCGGTGGTAACGGCTTTGACAACTACCAGCAGGATGGTAAGTGGTATCAGAATCCGGGTGCCAACGTAGGCTACAAGAACTATACACACTTAGGATCTGGAACTGGCACGGAGTCCGACCCCATCTTGGCAGTTGAGAACACCGCTGCCGATGAAGCGGCAAATGCTGAGAATAAAGATGCCTCGACCAAGGAAAAGCGTGCCTACTACGCCTACGGCCTCGGCAAGACTCATGCCACCATCTACGGCGGTACTGTCCATGATGTCTATGGCGGCTCGAACCGCCGAGGAAACGTGCGTGTAGAAGCACGTACCACGCTGGAGGATCTCGAGCAATGTTCACCTTATGACGTCGGAGAGGCTTACGGCGGTGGCAGAAACGCTGAGATGGACGGCGATGCCGTCTTGGAGATTGGCTGTATCAGTGGTCTTGCCAAGGCCTGTGGCGGTGCTGCTAATGCCGACGTCAACGGTGACGTGGAACTCAACATCACCAACGGCACCTATGAACGGGTGTTCGGTGGAAACGACTTGGGTGGTGCCATCCGCGGTTCCATCACGGTGAACATCGAGGAGACAGGTTGCCGACCCATCATCATCGGACAACTCTATGGCGGTGGTAACCAGGCTGCCTACTCGGTCTATGGCTATGACTCGGAGAACAAACCGCTAAAGGAAGGTGAAGCAGGATCAAACCCAACACCTGTGCGCGACCCGCAGGTGAACGTCAACTCGTTTACCAGTATCGGCACCATCTTTGGCGGTGGTTATGGTGTTAATGCCACAATGGTTGGCAATCCTCAGGTGAACATCAATGTGTACGAGGGTAAGTATTACAATGATAGCAAATCTCTTATCAATGAGAATGCAAAAGTGGTCGGGTCATCAGTGAAATATTCTGGAGACGGCTATGACACTGGCATTGCCATTCCAAATCACGAAAAGGGAAATATAGGTGCTATCAATACTGTCTTCGGTGGCGGCAACGAAGCCAAAGTGATTGGCAACCCGTCTGTGAACATCGGTAATGAGGCTGGCGATGAGGTATATGCTGTAGTGAAAATCGACGCAGGTACAAATCTGCCACAGAACATCTACACCCGCAGCGGGACTGCCGATCCATACACCTATACAGCAGCTTCAGGCACTGCAGATGCAGGTACCACCTACTATCTGAAGACGGTGAAGCGTGTCGACATCCGTGATAACATCTACGGAGGAAGCAACAATGCCGAGGTGGAAGGTAACACGAATGTGCAGATTGGAAAGAAGATAGAATAAGTCTTCTTTACGACTCAGACACAGTTTTTTTGAAAAGTATTTCCTGTTCTCAATAATTCTTTGTAATTTTGCAACCAAATTGCAATCTTACAAAGAATTATTGTTTATGGCTAATGCATTAACAAAGACAGATTTCCATTTTGAGGGACAAAAGAACGTGTACCACGGAAAGGTACGCGACGTGTATAACATCAACGATGACCTGATGGTGATGGTGGCCACCGACCGTATCTCGGCATTCGACGTCGTGCTGCCGAAGGGCATCCCCTTCAAAGGCCAAGTGCTCAACCAGATTGCCGCGAAGTTTCTGGATGCCACGACCGACATCTGCCCCAACTGGAAGTTAGCAACACCCGACCCCATGGTGACCGTTGGCCTGAAATGTGAGGGCTTCCGTGTGGAAATGATTATTCGTTCCATACTCACTGGTTCTGCCTGGCGCGAATATAAGAAAGGTGTGAGGACCTTGTGTGGCGTGAAGCTGCCCGAAGGCATGAGAGAGAACGAACGCTTCCCCGAACCCATCATCACCCCGACGACAAAAGCCGACGAAGGACATGACATGAATATCTCGAAAGAGGAGATAATAGCCCAAGGCATCGTCTCCGCAGAGGACTACGCCGTGATGGAGGACTACACCCGTAAGATCTTTGCTCGTGGACAGGAGATAGCCGCCAAGCGCGGATTGATACTGGTGGACACGAAGTATGAGTTTGGCAAGCGTGATGGCAAGGTGTATCTGATTGACGAAATCCACACACCCGACTCGTCGCGCTATTTCTATGCCGATGGTTACGAGGAGAAGTTTGCCAAGGGCGAGCCTCAACGCCAGCTCTCGAAGGAGTTTGTGCGCCAATGGCTGATAGAGCACGATTTCATGAATGAGCCTGGCCAGGTGATGCCTGAGATTACCGACGAATATGCTGAGAGCGTTTCAGAGCGTTACATCGAGCTATACGAGCACATCGTCGGAGAGAAATTCGACCGAGCTGTCGAGACCGACGACATTGCCCGCCGCATTGAGCGCAATGTCTCTGAGTGGCTGAAGAACAGGTGATGGTGAGATAAGGTGAAGAAGTTAGAAGAACTTCTGAAAACGTAAGTTAATAGATAATGAACTACCGGCAGGAAGAGATAAAGCCCTACCACGAAGGCGAGAAGGCAAAGCAGGTGGAGACGATGTTTGACAACATCGCCCCCACCTACGACAAGCTGAACCATCGCCTTTCGTGGGACATTGACCGCGGATGGCGAAAGAAAGCTATCAGGCTGTTGATGCCCTTCCATCCGCAGACGATGCTTGACATCGCTACGGGAACAGGCGACTTTGCCATTCTCGCAGCACAGATGCTGCAACCGAAAAGGCTGGTAGGTGCCGACATCAGCGAGGGCATGATGGCTATCGGAGCCGAAAAGGTCAGGAAACTTGGCTTGCAAGATGTCATCTCGTTTGCCAAAGAGGATTGCCTGAGCCTCTCCTACCCTGATGAATCTTTCGACGCCGTAACGGCGGCCTTTGGCATCAGAAACTTTGCCGACCTTGACAAGGGACTGAGCGAGATGTGCCGTGTACTCCGTAAGGGCGGCCACCTGAGCATCGTGGAACTGACCACTCCTGTGTCATTCCCCATGAAGCAGCTCTTCCATATCTATTCGCATACAGTACTCCCCATTTACGGACGTCTTATCTCCAAGGACCAGAGTGCTTACAGCTATTTGACCAAAACCATCGAGGCTTTCCCACAAGGAGAGCGCATGGTGGGTATTCTGCAGCAGGCAGGCTTCAGCGAAGCCTCGTTCCGCCGACTCACTTTTGGTATCTGCACAATGTATTTCGCAACAAAATAAAACAACGACAACGATGGACAAGTACGGACTTATTGGCTATCCTCTCGGCCATTCTTTCTCTATCAGCTATCACAACCAGCGCTTTGCTGACGAGGGTATCAATGCCAAGTATATGAACTTTGAGATAGCGAGTATCGATGACCTGCCCGAAGTGCTCAGTATGAATCCTGAACTGAAAGGGCTCAACGTGACGATCCCCTACAAGGAGAAAGTCATGCAATTCCTGGACTACGTAAGCCCTGAGGCTCGTGCCATAGGTGCCGTGAACGTCATCCGTGTGGAGCATCAAGGCAAGAAAATCGTGTTGAAGGGATACAACAGCGATGTCATTGGCTTTACACAAAGCATCGAACCCATGCTGGAGGAATACCACAAGCGGGCTCTTGTGTTGGGAACGGGCGGTGCCTCAAAGGCCATCACCTACGGACTGCGTTCGTTAGGACTGGAGACCGTCTACGTGAGTCGCTATGAGCGCCCCGACACTATTCAGTACGACAAGATTACTCCGGAAGTGGTTCGTGAGTATAACGTCATTGTCAACTGCACGCCTATTGGCATGTATCCCAAGACCGAAGAATGCCCCCCGCTGCCCTATGAGGCAATGAATGAACGCAACATTCTGTATGACCTCATCTACAATCCAGACGAGACGCTCTTCATGAAACAAGGGAAAAAGTACGGGGCCGAAGTGAAAAACGGTCTTGAGATGCTGTTGCTACAGGCTTTTGCCTCCTGGGAGTTCTGGAATGGTAAGGAGTAACTACAGACTTTTTTTTCCATAGTTATCAAAAAAATTATTGGTGGCTCAACAGAATAATCATACAGTAACGAAGGTCATGCTGGGATCGCTGGCAGGAATCGGCGGTTCGGTGGCTGGAATCTCTATGGGTACTACAGGCACCCTGGAAGAGGCTTGGTCACTGCTGTCATTATTCTGTACTGTTTTCATCCCCTTATGCGTCGGCGGCCTGATAGCCGATAGCAAGCGCAACCGACAAATGAAGGCCAACCTTTTGGTGAGGCGTAACGACCTGACAAAGATTGCCCAGAAATATAACGACGTGACCAGCTTGCTGGAACAGTCGTTCAAGGAAGAGAAACGAGGACTTGGACGCAATAGCAAGGAGGCGCTGAGAAAGCAGTATGAAAAAAAATACTTCCAGAACAAAGAGGCCTTCGACCGAGAGCGACTGGCCTATCTGCGCGATAACAGCGCCCAGACAGAAACCGGTAAACGATTCAGCAGCTATTGGAAATGGGTGGTGAGTATTGGACTGCTGACACAGTTGATGGCTTGCAGCTATACACTCGGCATCAATACGGAGCCTGAAGGAAGCCAGCCTGTGGTTGCCACGACGCCAGAAGATACACAACCCTGGAGTGCAGACAATATCACCCTCCCCCACTTGACTGACGGCTCACGCTATGTGTCCAACCCAGACAAGGTGGTATCAGAAAACACCGAGATGCTACTGAACCAGTGGTTCCGCAAACTCGAAGACTCCCTGCAGATAGAATCGGCCGTAATCCTGGTCAACCATGTGGCCAACGATGACCCGTTCCGCATGGCGCAAGATATAGGTAATAAATATGGTGTAGGCAAAAATGACCGTGGACTCATCATCGTCCTTGGCTATCAGGACCACAGCCTTAACATCTCGCCGGGCCGGGCGCTGGAAGCCGACCTCACCGATGCCGAGTGCGGACAACTGAGTCGCCAGTATGTGGTTCCCAGCATGAAGGCTGAGCAGCCCGACAGTGGTATGCTCTATCTGGCAGAAGCCATCTACAACACCTTGCAGAAGAAAGCGTTGCCGGAGATGTCGGTAGCTGAGAGCCAAGCTGACTCGGAAGGCGACGAGCAGTTCGGCATTATCTCCCTCTATCTATTACTTTTCAGCGGATGGATCGTGCTCATCATCTATCTGCTCAACCGCTACAGAGGCACCACAGGTAGCCATCTTTTCGCAGCCAATCCGTTCGTGAAAGAACCAGAAGTCGTATTCGGCGGCGGTGGCTTTGGCGGTGGAGGAGGCTTCAGAGGCGGTGGTGGCGGAAGCTTCGGCGGTGGCAGCTTTGGTGGCGGCTACAGTGGCGGAAGCTTCGGTGGCGGCGGCGCCACGACAAGATGGTGAGTGCTACAGAATGAACAAAATGAGAAAAAAATTGAAAATCAAATATTTAGCGTATGAAAATGAATAAAACCCTTATCGGAATCATCGCTGCGGTCGTCATCATTGGCGCATGGGCAGTGAGTGCTTACAACGGAATGGTGGGCGTACAGGAGGAAGCCACCACGGCTATGGCCAATGTGCAGTCGACCTATCAGCGTCGTGCTGACCTGATTCCCAATCTCGTTGAGACGGTGAAAGGCTATGCCTCACATGAGAAAGAGACCTTGGAAGGTGTCGTTGCTGCCCGTTCCAAGGCTACGAGCATCAACCTGGATCCAGAGAACATGACTCCCGAGAAACTGAAGGAGTTCCAGCAGGCACAGGGCGAACTGAGCACCGCATTAGGACGCCTCATTGCCATTCAGGAGAACTATCCCGACCTGAAGGCCAACGAGAACTTCCGCGACTTGCAGGTGCAACTCGAAGGTACGGAAAACCGCATCAACGAGGCTCGCAATGCCTACAACAAAGCCGTACAAAACTATAACATGAAGATTCGCCGCTTCCCCAACTCCCTCCTTTCGGGTCTGTTCGGCTTTGACCGCATGACGAAATTCGAGGCAGAGGCTGGTGCTGAGAAGGCCCCACAAGTTAAGTTCTAAACAGAGAATCATGGACAACCGCTATATGATGCGTGGCGTCAGTGCAGCCAAGGAAGACGTGCATGCCGCCATCAAGAACATTGACAAAGGTCTTTACCCGCAGGCTTTCTGCAAGATTATCCCCGACATCCTGGGCGGTGACCCGGAGTATTGCAATATCATGCATGCCGACGGCGCAGGCACCAAGTCGAGCCTGGCCTATATGTATTGGAAGGAGACGGGCGACATGAGTGTATGGAAGGGCATCGCCCAGGACGCCATCGTGATGAATACCGATGACCTCCTTTGCGTGGGTGCCGTGGACAACATCCTTGTCTCCAGTACCATCGGCCGCAATAAGATGCTCATTCCCGGCGACGTCATTTCCGCCATCATTAATGGTACCGACGAGTTGCTGGCAGAACTGCGCGAAATGGGTATTGGCATCTATCCCACAGGTGGCGAGACTGCCGACGTGGGCGACTTGGTACGCACCATCATCGTGGACTCTACCGTGACTTGCCGCATGAAACGCAGCGACGTCATCAACAATGCCAACATTCGTCCTGGAGACGTCATCGTGGGTCTTTCCTCCACAGGTCAGGCCACCTATGAACACAGCTACAACGGAGGTATGGGGTCCAACGGACTCACAAGTGCCCGCCACGACGTCTTTGCCAAATATCTCGCAGAGAAATACCCGGAGAGCTACGACCACGCCGTACCCGACGAACTGGTCTATAGCGGAAAGTACCTGTTGGACGAGAAGCTTGATAGCGTTGAGGGGCTGACGATGGGACAACTGGTCCTCTCCCCCACCCGCACCTACGCCCCTGTCATCAAGCGTCTGCTCGACGAACTGCGTCCTGAGATTCACGGTATGGTGCATTGTACGGGCGGAGCCCAGACCAAGGTGCTCCATTTCGTAGGTGACAACTGCCGTGTCGTCAAGGACAACATGTTCCCCGTACCCCCACTGTTCCGAGCCATCCATGAATGCTCAGGCACTGACTGGAAGGAGATGTACCAAGTCTTCAACATGGGACATCGCATGGAAATCTACGTCCGTCCCGAGAAGGCCCAGGAGGTCATCGATCTCTCAAAGTCGTTCAACATCGACGCTCAGGTGGTGGGTCACATCGAGGAAGGTCCCCGCTCATTGACCATCATGAGCGAGTACGGAAAATTTGAGTATTAAGGGCCATTAGACTCCAAAGCCCAAAACGCATACAATCAATAATGGACAATAACAGTATTTTAGAGAAACTCGACGGTCTGGAGAGCCGTTTCGAAGAAGTATCCACCCTAATTACCGACCCCAACGTCATTGGTGACCAACAGCGTTTCGTCAAGCTGACCAAGGAATACAAGGACCTAAGCGACATCATGGACGCCCGCAAGCGTTACATTGCCTGTCTCGACGGCATCCGTGAGGCCAAGGACATCCTGGCCAACGAGGATGACCCCGAGATGAAGGAGATGGCTCGTGAGGAACTTGCGATGAACGAAGAGCTGCAACCCAAGCTGGAAGAGGAAATCAAGATAGCCCTGATCCCCAAGGATCCGGAGGATGCAAAGAACGTACAGATGGAGATTCGTGCCGGTACCGGTGGCGACGAAGCCTGTCTCTTTGCAGGCGACCTTTTCAAGATGTACAAGAACTTCTGCGACTCAAAGGGCTGGCAACTCTCTATTACCAGCATCAGCGAGGGTGCTGTTGGTGGCTATAAGGAAATAGACTTTGCAGTCAGCGGTACCGATGTCTATGGCGTCTTGAAGTATGAGAGCGGCGTCCATCGTGTACAGCGTGTTCCTGCTACCGAGACCCAGGGACGCATGCATACCAGTGCTGCCACCGTCGCCGTTCTGCCCGAAGCCGATAAGTTCGAGGTACACATCAACGAAGGTGAAATCAAGTGGGACACCTTCCGCAGCAGTGGTGCCGGCGGTCAGAACGTGAACAAAGTGGAATCGGGCGTACGTCTGCGCTATATGTGGAAGAACCCCAATACGGGAGAGACGGAGGAAATCCTTATCGAGTGTACGGAGACTCGCGACCAGCCGAAGAACAAGGAACGTGCCCTCTCACGCCTCTACACATTTATATATGATAAGGAGCACCAGAAATACATGGACGACATCGCCTCCCGTCGCAAGACGCTCGTCAGTACTGGCGACCGCTCTGCCAAGATACGCACCTACAACTTCCCTCAGGGACGTGTCACCGACCACCGTATCGGCTACACTACCCACGACCTACAAGGCTTCCTTGGCGGCGACATCCAGCCGATGATCGATGCGCTGACCGTTGCCGAGAATGCCGAACGCATGAAAGAATCAGAACTGTAAACAAGCATGTTGCGGCCACGTCGCAACCAACATCACGATTATGACAAGACAAGAGCTCATCGAGCAAATCAAGCAGAAGCGCAGTTTCCTCTGCGTGGGACTCGATACCGACCCGAAGAAAATGCCACAGTGCGTACTTGACCTGTACGACCCAGTATTTGAATTCAACAAGGCCATTATCGATGCTACGGCTTCCTATTGCGTAGCCTATAAGCCTAACTTGGCTTTCTACGAGGCTTACGGACTGAAAGGAATGGAGTCGTTTGTGAAAACCGTGCAATACCTCAAGGAGAAATATCCTCATCATTTCATCATCGCCGATGCAAAGCGTGGCGACATTGGCAACACCAGCCAGATGTATGCCCGTACCTTCTTCGAGGAATATGATGTTGATTCGCTGACCGTTGCACCCTATATGGGCGAGGACTCGGTGACCCCCTTCCTGCAATACGAAGGAAAGTGGGTCATCCTGCTGGCCTTGACATCCAACAAGGGAAGCCACGACTTCCAGATGCTGACAACTGTAGAACAGCAGGACGGCAAGGGAGCAGACGAGGCATCGCCGAGACTGTTTGAACGGGTGATCAAGAAGAGCCAGGAATGGGGCAACGAGGAGAACATGATGTACGTGGTGGGTGCCACCCAGGGACGCATGTTCGAAGACATCCGTCGTGTGGCTCCTAACCATTTCCTGCTTGTGCCTGGCGTAGGTGCACAGGGTGGAAGCCTGCAGGAAGTGTGCAAGTATGGCATGATTAAGGACTGCGGACTGCTGGTCAATTCCAGCCGAGGCATCATCTTCGCCTCCAGCGATGAGCATTTTGCCGAAATAGCAGGCAACAAGGCCCGTGAGCTGCAACAGGAAATGGAGCAGGAACTTATCAAGGCCGGCGTTCTATAATGAATGACTATAAAGTAATCAACGACCCCGTTTTCGGCTTCATCAAGATGCCTCGTGGGTTGCTTAACGACATTGTTAAACACCCGCTGTTCCAACGGCTGAATCGCATCAACCAGCTTGGGCTTGCCTCGGTGGTCTATCCCGGTGCACGCCATACCCGATTCCAGCATTCGTTAGGAGCCTTTCATCTCATGAGCGAAGCCATCACCTCGCTTCAGCAGAAAGGGCTTTTCATCTTTGATTCCGAAGCCGAGGCCGTTGAAGCTGCCATCTTGATGCACGACATCGGCCACGGCCCCTTCTCTCATGTGCTGGAACACACCTTGATAAGTGGCATTTCACATGAAGACATCTCGCTGCTGATGATGGAGCAGATCAATCGCGACCTGGGCGGACTGCTCAACCTGGCCATCGCCATCTATAAGGATGAATATCCTAAACGCTTTCTGCATCAGCTCATTAGCTCGCAGTTGGACATGGACCGTCTTGACTACCTGCGTCGCGATTCATTCTTCACAGGAGTCACCGAGGGCAATATCGGCTCGGCACGCATCATCAAGATGCTCAATGTGGTCGACGACCAGTTGGTGGTTGACCAAAAAGGCATCTATTCCATCGAGAACTACCTCACTTCGCGCCGCCTGATGTACTGGCAGGTCTATCTGCACAAGACGGCAGTAGCCTATGAGAAGGTATTGGTCAACATGCTGACTCGTGCCAAGGACCTGGTGCGAGAGGGCAAGACGGTATTTGCTTCGCCGGCCTTGGCCTACTTCCTCCACAACGACATTGATGCAGAATGGTTTGCTGAGCATGAAGAAGCGTTGCAGATGTATGAGGAACTCGACGACTCCGACATCTGGAGTGCCATGAAGGCATGGAAACACGCTGACGACAAAATTCTGTCCACGCTGGCTACCGACATGCTGGACCGTCGTATCTTCAAGGTCGAGGTACACGATGAGCCTATTACAGCCGAGCGAATAGCCGAAATACAGGAGCAGATTGCCACCGCCATGGGCATCAGCAAGGACGACGCCCACTACCTGATGAGTGTCAACACCATCCAGAAAGACATGTATTCCATGGAGGATGACCATATAGGCATTCTGTATAAAGATGGCACCGTAAAAGACATCTCAGAAGCCTCAGAACTGCTTAATGTGGCATTACTTTCTAAAAAAATTAGAAAATATTACCTTTGTTATCAACGTTTTCAATAATTTGTTGTATCTTTGCACAAATATTGCAATAAATCTTTAAAGGATGGAATTTAAAGCCAAGCAAATTGCCGAAATGATCGGTGGCCGTGTGGAAGGTAACGAAGATGTTGCCGTCAACACTTTTGCGAAAATTGAAGAGGGTCACAAAGGAGCGCTTTCGTTTCTTTCTAACCAAAAATACACACACTACCTCTACGAGACAAAGTCAAGCATTGTATTGGTCAACGAAGATTTTGAGTTGGAAAAGCCAGTAGAAGCTACTTTGATTCGAGTAAAGAACGCCTATGAAGCCATAGCCAAGCTGTTGCAACTCTATGCTACCATGCAGCCTAAGAAGACTGGCATCGACCCCACAGCCATCATTGCGAAAAGTGCCAAGGTGGGCGAGAACGTCTATGTCGGTGCCTATGCCGTCATTGGCGAGGACGCCGTCATCGGCGAGGGCACGCAAATCTATCCTCATGTGGTTGTTGGCGACGGTGTGAAAATGGGCTGCCAATGCCTTATCTATCCCAACGTGACCATCTACAAGGATTGCCAGATAGGCAATAACGTGACCATCCATGCTGGCAGCGTCATCGGTGCCGACGGCTTCGGCTTTGCTCCCAACCAGGAAGGCTATAACAAGATTCCACAGATTGGCATCGTCATCATTGAGGACAACGTGGAGATTGGCGCCAACACCTGCGTTGACCGCTCGACGATGGGACAGACCGTCATCCACAAGGGTGTGAAGCTCGACAATCTCATCCAGGTGGCCCATAACTGCGAGATTGGTGAGAATACCGTCATGTCAGCACAAGTGGGCATGGCTGGTTCCACCAAGATTGGTGCTTGGTGTATGGTCGGTGGTCAGGCTGGTTTTTCCGGACATATCAACGTGGCCGACAAGACCTTTGTGGGCGCACAATGTGGTGTCATCGGCAATACCAAGGGCAACGGCGAAACGCTTATCGGCTCGCCTGCCATGGACCCGAAAGTCTATTTCAAGGGTATGGCTATCCTCCGCCATCTGCCCGACATGTACAAGGAAATCAGTGCCCTTCGCAAGGAATTAGAAACGTTGAAGGGAGAGAGTAAACAATAGTAAATACGAAAATCATAAACAAACATGATGAAACAGAAAACTCTGAAAGGCAGTTTTTCTCTTTGCGGAAAAGGATTGCACACAGGACTAAGCCTTACGGTGACTTTCAATCCTGCTCCAGAGAATCACGGATACAAGATCCAGCGTATTGACCTTGAAGGCATGCCCATTATCGATGCCATTGCCGAGAATGTGGTGGACACCCAGCGAGGCACCGTCCTTGGACGCGATGACCTCCGCGTCTCCACCGTTGAGCATGGCCTCTCGGCTCTCTATGCTCTTGGCGTCGACAACTGCCTGATTCAGGTAAACGGCCCGGAGTTCCCCATCCTCGACGGCTCGGCCATCAAGTATGTGGAGAAGATCAACGAGGTGGGTGTTGAAGAGCTGAATGCCCCGAAAGACTGGTACATCATCCGCAAGAAAATTGAGGTAAAGGACGAAGAGACAGGTTCGTGCATCACCATCCTTCCCGATGAAGAGTTCTCGCTGACCACCATGTGCTCGTTCAACTCGAAGTTCATCAACAGTCAGTTTGCCACGCTCGACAACATTCAGGACTACGAAAAGGAGATTGCTCCTGCCCGTACCTTCACCTTTGTTCGAGATATTGAACCGCTGCTCAAGGCCAACCTGATCAAGGGCGGTGACCTCGACAACGCCATCGTGATGTATGAGCGTCAGATCTCACAGGAACAGCTTGACAAACTGGCCGACATGCTGCATGTGGAGCATCGCGACGCCACCGAGTTAGGCTATATCCAGCACAAGCCGCTGGTATGGGAGAACGAGTGTACACGTCACAAGCTGCTCGACGTCATCGGCGATATGGCACTCATTGGCCGTCCCATCAAGGGACGCATCATCGCCACCCGTCCCGGTCATACGATCAACAACAAATTCGCACGTCAGCTGCGCAGGGAAATCAAGAAGCATGAGATTCAGGCTCCGGCCTACGATCCCTGCGATGAGCCCATCATGGACGTGAATCGTATTCGCGAACTGCTCCCCCACCGCTATCCCATGCAGCTTGTCGACAAAGTCATCGCGCTGGGTGCCACCAGCATCGTGGGTGTGAAAAACGTTACTTCCAACGAGCCTTTCTTCCAGGGTCACTTCCCCCAAGAGCCTGTCATGCCCGGCGTGCTTCAGATTGAGGCAATGGCCCAGTGTGGTGGTCTGTTGGTACTGAATAGCGTGGAAGAGCCCGAACGCTGGAGCACCTATTTCATGAAGATTGACGGCGTGAAGTTCCGCCAAAAGGTGGTTCCCGGCGACACCCTGATTTTCAAGGTTGACCTGCTGGCACCCCTGCGTCACGGCATCTCGTCCATGCGTGGCTATGCTTTTGTGGGCGACAAGGTCGTCTCTGAGGCAACCTTCACCGCACAAATTGTGAAGAACAAATAATAATAAGAGGTATATCCTCTCTATTAGAAGAGTAACTTGAACTATACAATATGAATCAGATACACCCATTAGCAGTAGTTGACCCCGAGGCTCAGTTGGGCGACGGCAACATCATCGGTCCTTTCTGCGTCATCGACAAGAATGTAGTCATAGGCGACAACAACAAGTTCTATAACAGTGTCACCGTGCATGCAGGTGCCCGTATTGGCAATGGCAACGAATTCTTCCCTGGTGCTTCCATCTCCACCAAACCGCAGGACCTGAAGTTCCGTGGAGAAGAGACGACTGCCGAGATTGGCGACAACAACTCCATTCGCGAGAACGTCACCATCAGCCGTGGTACCGCCTCTAAAGGCAAGACGGTGGTAGGCAACAACAACCTGCTCATGGAGAACATGCATGT